>Ga0114923_10000776_pt1 | contig 23366 bp, 22 predicted proteins | sample SumtaG_FD_89578 | JGI IMG/M metagenome (GOLD analysis project Ga0114923, IMG submission 89578) | Deep subsurface microbial communities from Indian Ocean to uncover new lineages of life (NeLLi) - Sumatra_00157 metaG | ecosystem: Environmental > Aquatic > Marine > Oceanic > Sediment | place: near...
CACAGTCGCGTGGTCAGACGAATCATGACCGGGATGCGAAATCTCTCGGAAAGCGCGAACGCCAACGCAGGCGCCTGATAAGCTTCCTGTTGATCGGCCGGCTCGATGCATGGCATCATGGCCAGGTCGAGATAGACACGCGAATCCTGCTCGTTCTGAGAGGAATGCATCGACGGATCGTCGGCCACGTTGATGATCAGCCCGCCGTGGGCACCGGAAATGGCGGAATTGATGAACGGATCGGCGGCGACATTCAGCCCAACGTGTTTCATGCTGGCCATGACGCGCTTTCCGCCATAGCTCATGCCGAGGGCGGCTTCGAGCGCCGTCTTTTCATTGGCTGTCCACGTGCAACGAATCTCACCGGCGGCCACTTGAGGGCTCTTCAAAATATAGGCGGTGATTTCGGTCGAAGGCGTTCCCGGATACGCATAGGCCCCGGATAGGCCCGCGTCGATAGCACCTTGGGCGAGGGCTTCGTTCCCCAGCAGAAGCCGTGTCGGCATCAATTCCTCCCTTGGGAACTGCAAGAGTTGCAGAGTCGATCTTGCGTAAAGAGTACGGGCGGTGGAATCAGACCTCAAGGAACCTTGTATAAGGTTACGGAAAGGCTGGATGGCCGTTTGCTTGCCCGGTTCGAGGGGGCGAGGTATACTGCGCTCGAATTCTTTCTAGATCTTCCCAAGGGGGACATCAGCATGGGGCAAGCAAGAAACATCTGCTTGGTTGGACATTCGGGATGTGGCAAGACGACGCTTGCTGCGGCTCTGATGACCAAAGCAGGCGTTAAGGAAATCGCCTTCGACGCTTCGCAAGAAGAGAAAGACCGCGGATGCACGATCGACATGGCCGTGGGCACGTTCAAGATCAAGGACATCGCGGTCACGCTGCTGGATACGCCGGGCGGCGACGAATTCATCGAGGAGATGTACAAAGGCGTTCCGGTGGCCGATTTGACTCTCATCGTGTTGAATGCCGAAAAGGGCGTCGAAGTGGTGACTGAGCGCGCTTGGGAAATTTCTGGTGGTGCCAAGCGCCCCACCGCAATCCTCATTAACCAAATGGATCGCGAGAACGCGAAATTCGACGACGCACTGACTTCAGTGCGCGATCACTTCGACGGCAAGTTCGTCCCCCTTCAAGTCCCCATTCGCGAAAACGGCGCCTTTGTTGGTGTGGTGGATCTGATTGAGAACCAGGCAGTCTATTTCGGCGACAAGTCCAAGAAGGACATTCCTGCTGATTTGGCCGGTTCAGTCGAGGAAGCGCGCGGCATCCTGATTGAGGAGGTCTCCACCTTCGATGACGAATTGATGATGAAGTTCCTTGAGGAGGAAGCGATTACGCCCCACGAGCTGGCGACGACGCTGTCCGTCGGGTTGGCTGCCGGTGAATTGGTGCCGGTATTGTGTTCATCGGCCACCGAGGGCAAGGGGTTGGATGTGTTGTTGCATACCATCACCGAAGCGGTAGGAGCGGCGGCAGGAAATGCTGACGGCGCGACGCGTGCTGTGGCCTTCAACTTGGCCAGCGATCCCTATCTGGGCCGATTGGCCTACGTCAAGATCCTCGAAGGAACGATTCAGGAAGGCAAACCCCTGTACGATGTTTCCACCGGCACAAAGATCGACGTTCGCGACATGTACGTGTTCGAAGGAACCAAGCAGCACCGCGTATCCGAGATGGAAGCGGGACAAATCGTCTCCTTGGGAAAAGCCGATGACGTCGTATTGGGGGCGACGCTTGCCTTGGACCGGAATCAGGAATCCTTTGAGATGCTCGAGTTTCCGAAGCCGGTGTACTCGCGCGCCATCACCCCCAAGACTCAGGCAGATGTCGAAAAAATGTCGGAAGCCCTAAAGGAGATCTCGACGACGAAGGCCACCATTATCGTGGAACGCGATCCCGTCACGAAAGAGATGATCGTGAAGGGAATGGGCGACATCCATCTCACCGTGTTCAACGAACGCCTCAAGAACCGTTACAACGTGTCACTGGATATGCATCGACCTCAGATTCCCTACAAAGAGACGATTCGCAAGAAAGCCGAAGCCAAGTACCGTCACAAGAAGCAGTCCGGTGGTCGTGGACAATTCGGAGAAGTCGAGCTGCGGATTGAGCCATTCGAAGGCGAAGGCGGCTATCAGTTCCTCAATGAGATTAAGGGAGCGTCCATTCCCGGCCAGTACATTCCAGGTGTAGAAAAGGGCGTCATCGAAGCGATGGAAGAAGGCAACCTGGCCAAATTCCCGGTTACCAACGTGACCGTCGCCGTGTTCGACGGCAGATACCATCCAGTCGACTCGTCGGAAATTGCGTTTAAGATGGCGGCCCGTCATGCTTTCCGCGATGCATTCGACAACGCCAATCCCTGCTTGCTCGAGCCTGTGATGCACGTTGATGTTCGCGTTCCCGAGGAATACACCGGGGACATCATCTCAGACCTTAACGGACGCCGAGGACGAATTTTGGGAATGGATCCCGAAGGCAAAATGACGGTTATTCGTGCTGATGCGCCGTTGTCGGAAATGCAGTCGTATGCCCTCGACATGAAGTCGCGCACTCAAGGCCGAGCGACATTCCAAATGGAATTCACCAAGTACCAACCTGTCCCGAGCAACGTCCAGGATAAGGTTATCGCCCAGGCGAAGCAAGAAGAGGAATGAACGTAGATCAATACATGCAGTCGGGAGTGACCACGCTCCCCCCGGATGCGCCGCTCTCGGCCGTCCGAGACACGATGGATGAACGTGGGTTCGGGTTGTTGCTGATTGCGACTCCTGAAGGTGAGTTGAGAGGGTTCATCACCCGGGCCGGACTCAAGGACGTCAAAGACTGGGATAGGGCGGTGGAGAAGCTGTCCCATCCCGTCAAGTTCTCGGTTTCTCCGGAAGACACACTGGAAAAGGCCGCGTTGATCATGCTGACCAACCGGCTGGTCGTCCTGCCTGTTGTCCATGAAGAGCGCCTCATCGGTGTCATCACCCAGTCTGAATTGCTCAAGGGATTAACCCTCGGACTCGGTATCGGATTGGAGGCAACCCGCTTCACCGCCAAAGTGCGCCACGATTCGACCGACATCTATCAGATTCTCGATGTCCTGAAAACCCATGGGGCAAAGCTGCTAAGCCTTGTTCAGGGGAAGAAGAACGACACCCACTCCGAGATCATCCTTCGGGTTCAGGGAGTGGAAGACAAAGAGAAGCTGCGCGCTGACCTGGAAATCTCCCTGCGCGATTCCGAAACTGCATGAAGTCGATCGCGATCTCGACATCCCAGCGAGAGGAATTCGTGGACATCACCGATCTGGTGAACAACATCGTTCGGCAATCGTCTCCGAAAGACGGTGTCTGCCACGTATTCTGCCCCCATACCACGGCCGGATTGATCATGAACGAGTGCGCCGACTCGGCAGTCGTAGTGGATATGAAAGTGGCGTTTGGAAAGATGGTTCCGGATGAAGGCCGATGGCTGCATTTGGAGGGGAATTCGCCTGCGCACGTGAAAGCCAGTTTAACTGGGTCTTCCCTCATGATTCCCGTGATCGGCGGGAGCCTCAGACTGGGGACATGGCAAGGCATCTTTCTGTGCGAGTTCGATGGACCTCGAACTCGCGAAGTCTGGGTACAGACTGGGTCTTGAACCCTTATGATTCGTCAGTTACAATTCGCGCGAATCGAGTTGAAGTGCCAGCGTAGCTCAATCGGAAGAGCAACGGATTTGTAATCCGTAGGTTGCCAGTTCGATTCTGGCCGCTGGCTCAGTTCGATTTTGTAGGAGGGGTACCGAAGTGGCCAAACGGGGCGGACTGTAAATCCGTTGGCGGACGCCTACGGGGGTTCGAATCCCTCCCCCTCCAAATAGAAACAGGTAGTTGCGGTTTTTAGGGAGTTTCGGTTACACTCCTCGGTCGGAGGATCGAGACGCCCGTGTAGCTCAGGAGGTAGAGCACCCCCTTGGTAAGGGGGAGGTCGTCGGTTCGACTCCGATCGCGGGCTTTTGCTCGTGGAGGATGTATTCCATCATTAGCGAAAACATTAAGAGACACCTTGAGGTTTGTCTCACAGGAGGTTTAGGCGATGGCGAAAGAAGCATTTGTGAGGGACAAGCCTCACCTTAACATTGGCACGATCGGACACATCGACCATGGAAAGACAACGTTGACGTCTGCGATTACCGGTATCCTGGCCACACGTGGCTTCGCGAAGAAGCTGGCGTTTGAGGACATCGACAACGCTCCTGAAGAAAAGGCTCGCGGAATCACCATCAACGTTCGCCACGTTGAATACCAAACCGACAAGCGGCACTACGCTCACATCGACTGTCCCGGACACGCCGACTACATCAAGAACATGATCACCGGTGCCGCTCAGATGGATGGTGCCATTCTCGTTGTCGCCGCCTCGGACGGACCGATGCCCCAGACGCGTGAGCACGTACTCCTGGCCCGCCAGGTAAACGTTCCCGCGCTCGTCGTTTTTCTCAACAAGATTGACCAAGTCGACGACCCCGAACTCATCGATCTCGTGGAAATGGAGATTCGAGAACTCCTTTCCGCGTACGAGTTCCCGGGCGACGAAGTGCCGATCATCCGCGGATCCGCGTTGGCGGCCATGGAAAACATGGATGATGCGGAGCATGAGGCAACCCAATGCATCCACGAACTCATGAAAGCGGTTGATGAATACGTGCCGGAGCCGGAACGAGAAGAAGATCGACCGTTCCTGATGCCGGTGGAAGACGTGTTCTCCATCAAGGGTCGTGGTACCGTCGTCACGGGTCGTGTCGAGCGTGGGAAAATTACTCCCGGCATGGAGATCGAAATCGTCGGTGTCCACGACGAGGTCACCAAAACGGTCGCTACCAGCCTGGAAATGTTCAACAAGACGCTCGACTACGCGATCGCCGGTGACAACGCCGGTGTTCTCCTTCGTGGAATCGACAAGGATGCAGTCGAACGTGGACAAGTACTGGCTGCGCCGAAGACGATCACACCTCACACCAAGTTTGAAGGTGAGATCTACGTGCTGACCAAGGATGAAGGCGGGCGCCACAAGCCCTTCTTCACCGGATACAAGCCGCAGTTCTTCTTCCGAACGACGGACATCACCGGGACGGTCCAGTTGCCTGAAGGCATTGAGATGATCATGCCTGGCGACCACGTCAAGATTTTCGGCGACCTCCTTCACCCGATTGCTATGGACGAGGGCCTTCGTTTCGCGGTTCGAGAAGGTGGGAAAACCATCGCTTCCGGCGTCGTTACCAAGATTCTCGAATAAGGAACCAAGGGATTAGACCATGGCGAAAAAAGGCGAGACCGTCGTTCATGTCACCCTCGCTTGCAGCGAGTGTTCACGCCGCAACTACCATACGCGGCGAAACAAGAACAACACGCGCAATAAGCTGCAATTGAAAAAGTATTGCAAGTGGGATCGGAAACACACGCTGCATAAGGAGGTCTAGTCCTTCGAAGGCTAGGCATACAGGCCCGTAGCTCAATTGGAAGAGCGTCCGACTCCAAATCGGAAGGCTGGGGGTTCGAGCCCTCCCGGGCCTGCAACGCGAGGTGAGGAAAGAGATGTTCGAACGAATCACGAATTACTTTAAGGGCGTCCGAGCTGAAGTCGCCCGAGTGAGTTGGCCTACCCGCAACGAGGTCATTTCGTTGACGGCGTTGATCCTGCTGCTGGTAGTCATCGTGACTCTCTACATTTGGGGAGTCGACGGCATTCTCGGAACCCTGCTCAAGATTCTCGTCCGATCGAGCTAAAGGAATTATGCGGCTGAAGAAGTGGTATGCCATCCAGACCTATGCAGGGTCCGAGTTGAAGGTCAAAGAAGATCTCAACGATCGGATTCTCAAACGCCAGTGGGAGCGTGCATTGGAACAGTTCTCCATTGAGGGGGAGGACACGTTCTTCCTTGTTCCTGTCGAAGAGGTCATCACTTCGCGAAGCCGCCGCGGAGCGAGCACCGAATACCGCATTCCCTATGACTACGACCTGGTAGCCAAACCGAACGAACGCGTTCAGCGCGGCGATGTCATCGCACGAAAGCCCCCTCGACACATTGAAGACAAGGCTAAGGTCACCGAAGTCGAATCCTTGCAGCGCGTTATCGTCGAGATGACCAATCGCAACGAAGAGGTCTATCTCATTCCGGCCGACAAGCGAATTCGCCGCGACATTCGCGTCGGCGAGAAGATTCGCAACGGCGTACCGTTGACTTCGGACTCCGATGAAAAATACGTGGTTGTGAATCGAGGTGCCATCGTCTCGCGAGATAAGGTTCGTCGTGTGACGTTTGAGTGCGAAGACGGTAAGGAAAAGAAGCGAATCATTCCCGAAAAATACCTGTCCCGCGTTCGCGAGGGACTCACGCTCGAAGCCGGCGATCTCATCGAAACGGAAGATCAAATCACCAGCCGAGCTTCGGGGCTTCTGAAAGTGAAGGAATACAAGGACAAGCGCATCGTAATGATTCAGCGGATCGAGAAGCGCCGCTTGTTCCCTGGCTACGTGTTCGGACGGATGGGGTTGGAAGAAGAACAGATGATGGAGTTGATCGACGGCATCAAAGGCGCGGTGCGCTACGTCGGGTCCCGATACAAGCCGATGCCGATCGAAGGCCCCGAGATGAAGCTCATCAAGCGAAAGGCAGGCCTGCTAGCAATTCCATCGACCGCCGCTGTTGGTGGGGATGGAGTTGACGAACACAAAGAGCCACGGATCGAAATCGATTTCACTGTCGGTGAAGTCGTAGAGATTGTTGACGGCCCATTCGCTGATTTCACCGGTTCGATCAAGGAAATTGATAAAGAAGCAGAAGAATTGACCGTGCTGGTCAAGATCTTCGGACGAGAGACGCCGGTGCGTCTCGGGTTCGAAGGAATTGAGAAGCTCTAAGTTTAAGATAAATCACAAAACTAGGGGAGGAGGCAAGATGTCTAAGACTGTAGTCGCGAAGATCAGCCTGCATATTCCAGCAGGTCAAGCGACCCCCGCGCCTCCGGTTGGACCCGCCCTCGGTGAGCACAAGCTCAACATCATGGACTTCTGCAAGAAGTTCAATGATGCCACCAAAGGAGAAACACCAGGTGTAATCATTCCTGTGGTCATCTCGGTGTACTTTCGTGGGGACTACGACTTTGTGCTCAAACAGCCTCCGGCTGCCGAATTGATCAAAATGGCGGCGGGAATCCAATCCGGATCGGCAGAACCGCACACACTCAAAGTTGCGAAAATCAGCAAAGAGCAGGTGCGGCGGATCGCTGAGCGAAAGATGCCCGACCTTAACACCTACAAGTTGGAGCCGGCCATGCGAATCATCGAAGGCACGGCTCGAAACATGGGAGTGGAGGTGGTCGACGAATGAAACGCAGCAAGCGGTATTCAGGAGCGGCCATGCTCATTGAACCCAAGACCACGTACGGCCTCGAATCCGCAGTCGAGAAGCTGAAGGCGGGCGCAACTGCGAAATTCGATGAGACAGCCGAAGTGACGTTCATCCTTGGGATCAAAGCGTCGCAAGTGGTCGTTCGTGGCACGTGCAATCTGCCAAATGGAACAGGAAAGACCATCCGCATCCTTGCGTTTGCCAAAGGTGAGGCAGTCTCTGAAGCAGAAGATGCCGGCGCCGACTTCGTAGGCGGCGAGGATCTGTCGAAACGGATTCGAGACGGCTGGTTTGAATTTGACAAGGTCGTAGCAACTCCCGATATGATGCCGGTGGTTGGAAAGCTGGGTAAGGTGCTTGGCCCACGTGGCATGATGCCAAGCCCCAAGACCGGAACCGTCACCAAAGACATCGGTCAAGTGATTTCCGAGTTGAAAGGCGGAATGGTTGAATTCCGTTCCGATAAACAAGGAGTCATCCATTCGCTGTTTGGCAAGGCTTCGTTCGAGCCTTCCGCATTGAAGGAAAACTTGGAGGAAATCATTCGGAGTGTTGCCGAGCGTCGTCCGGAAGAAGGTGTCCTTGGACGGTACATGCGAAAGATTTGTGTCGCTTCTACCATGGGCCCTGGAATCATATTGGACGCGGTGGATGTGAACGAAATCATGGAATCCACGGAGTAGGTGCTCGAGATGCCAACACAAGCAAAGATTGATGAAGTAGCACGCTTGAAAGAGAAATTCGAGAGCGCGGTATCGCTGGTGTTAGCGGATTATCGTGGATTGACCGCCAATGAGATGGTCGAGCTTCGTGAGAAGTTCACCAAGGAAGGGCTGGAATATCGAGTCGTTAAAGACACACTGGCGCGGATTGCAGCGAATGACGCTGGGATCGAAGGATTGGCCGAGCTGTTCGATGGGCCGATCAGCGTTGCGCTGGCCTACGAAGACCCGGCGATTGCGTTCAAACTGTCCGATGAATGCCGGAGAACGTATTCCCCCAACTACGCGCTAAAGGGCGGCCTATTTGAAGGGGTTGTCGTTCTTGAGGACGAGGTTGCGAAGTACGCTGCTCTGCTGTCACGCGAACAGCTTCTGACGAAGATGGCAAATCTGCTGGCCAGTCCGATGCGAATGATGGCGTTTATGTTGCAGGTCAAGATTCGAGAACTAGCTGTCGTCCTGAATGAAGTGAAGAAACAACGTGAGGATCAGAAAGAGGAGGCTTAACCAAGATGGCAAAAGAAGATATCCTTCAACAGATCGAGGAGTTGTCGGTAAAGGAGCTTGCTGAGCTTGTCGAAATGTTCGAGGAACGTTTCAACGTTTCGGCAGCAATGGCGGCCCCGGTTGCAGTGGCCGTAGCACCCGCTGGCGGAGATGCCGATGCCGATGCTGCTAGTGAGACCCTTAAGGTAGTCATGACCAGCGCCGGACAGAAGAAGATCCAAGTGATCAAGGAAATCAAAGAGATCACGGGCAAAGGCCTCAAGGAATGTAAAGAGCTCGCGGATAATCTTCCGGCCACGATCAAGGAAGACGTGTCCAATGATGAAGCGACGAGTGTCAAGGAAAAACTGGAGGCGGCTGGAGCTGAAGTCGAACTACAGTAATCTGAGGATACGCCCGATAGGAAGCTGGTTTTAGATGCCTGCCTTAAGGTGTTTGTCACCTTAGGGCAGAGCGTTCTTTCAAGGGGTGAAGATGAGGCATCGAGAGAGAAAGTCGTACGGACGGATTCAGCAAATCCTTCCCCCTCCCTATTTGCTGCAAGATGTACGCAAGTCCTTTGCTGGTTTTGTTGAAGACGGAATTTCACGCGCGTTTGCGGAGATTACCCCAATTGAGGGGCACAGAAAAGATGGCTTGGTTCTGGAGTTCATCAATCCCTATCTGGGTGAACCGCGCAACTCGGAACTGGAATGCAAAGACAAGGACCTAACCTACTCGCGTCCGCTTCGAGTGACCGCTCGTTTGCTGCAAGAAGGTAAGCAGATTCAAGAGACCGAACTCTACATCGGTGATTTCCCGATGATGACCGGACGCGGAACCTTCATCATCAACGGATCGGAAAACGCACTGGTCAACGAACTGACACGCGCACCTGGCGTGTACATCACACGAGAAGACAAACAGCAGTTCAAAGGACATATCCTGCCCGAAATGGGGGCTTGGTTGGAAATCGTGCTCGATACACGCTGCTCAACCTTGCGGGCGCATCTTGATCGCAAGGCGAAGGTACCGGCGACCACTCTGCTGAAGGCGCTGGGGTTCGATGTGCCACGACTTCGTCGGTATTTCGGTTTCGAGGTAGCCCCGGTCACCGCCGCACAGCTTGAACGATACATCGGCTATCTTGTTGCGGATGACATTGACACCGGTGGCGAGGAGCCGCTGCTGCTGGCGGGCCAGACGCTTCAAGAAGAACATCTGCCCGTGCTGGAGAAGGCCAAGCTCAAATCCCTGCGATTGGTCAATCGCCACATCCAACATTCGTTGGATGAGGATCAGACAACGACGCAGGAAGAAGCCCTTCGTGCCGTGTATCGAAGACTGCGGCCGTCCGACCGTTCGTCGCCGGCACAGATGGGAGAGTACATCGAGCGTCTGTACTTCCATCCGACGAGCTATCACCTGTCCGAGGTGGGACGATTCAAGGTCAATCGAAAACTGGACCTGCAACTGAAGCAACCGGTCCTCTATCTGGCAGACATTGTTCGCACGATCCGCGTGTTGCTCAAAGTGCCTGACGATCCTTCCCTCCTTGATGAAAAAGACCATTTGGCCAACAAGCGTGTGCGATTGCCGGGCGAGTTGGCCGAGAATGCCATTCGAACCGGGTTGGTGCGCATGGCGAGAATCGCGCGGGACAAGCTGTCGAAGTACGCACTGGAAGAGAAGGATACCATTCGGCGGATCATCTCGACGCGAACGGTCCAGGGAGCGATCAATCAGCTGTTCTATACAGGACGATTCTCTCAATTCCTTGAGCAGACCAATCCCTTGACGGAGTTGACGCACAAGCGACGTCTGAATGCACTTGGCGGCGGATTGACCAAGCGTCGAGCGAAGATCGAGGTTCGCGACGTGCACTCATCGCACTATGCGCGCATTTGCCCCATTGAGACTCCGGAAGGCCAGAACATCGGACTTATTACCTCGTTAGCCTGTTATGCCAGTGTCAACGAATTCGGCTTCCTTGTGGCCCCGTACCGCAAGGTGGTCAAAGGGAAGGTAACCGATAAGATCGATTACTTGATGGCGGACGATGAGGAACGCCTGAACCTTGCGCCCGCTACCTCGCCTGTTGGAAAGAATGGGAAGTTGCTGGGTGAGCGGGTTGAGGTTCGCACAGGTCGGGAAGAGGTTCACCTTGTTTCCCCGTCCGAAGTGGATTACATCGGCGTTTCGCCTCAGGCATTGGTAGGGATTTCGTCCGCACTGATCCCATTCCTTGAGCATGACGACTCGAACCGAGCTCTGATGGGAGCGAACATGCAGCGCCAATCGGTGCCGTTGCTTCGCCCCGAGGCTCCGCTGGTGGGAACCGGGCTCGAACGCCAAGCGGCGATGGATTCCGGCATGTTGCTTGTGTCTGAAGAAGCGGGTGTGGTCGAGTTTGTTGACGCGAAGGAAATCGTGATCAAGAAAGGACGCAAGAAGCACAGGTATCCGTTGGTCAATTTTGCGCGCTCCAACCAAGACACGATTCTGCACCAGCGTCCGGTTGTGTCCGAGGGTGACAAGATCGAAGTGGGGGACTTGCTTGCCGACGGACCTTCGAGTGACTTCGGAGAGCTGGCCTTGGGGCGCAATCTTCTTGTCGCCTTCATGCCGTTTGAGGGGTACAATTATGAAGACGCCATCGTGATTTCGGATCGGTTGGTGCGTGAGAACCTACTCGACTCTGTTCACATCGAGGAGTTCGAGGTCAAGGCCGAGGAAACCAAACTTGGCCCCGAAGAGATCACGGCCGACATTCCCAATATCTCCCAAGAGGATCTTAAGAACCTTGACGAGGGGGGTATTGTTCGTGAGGGAACCGTCATTCGCACCGGCGACATCCTGGTAGGAAAGATCACGCCGCGCGGCGAATCCGAACCGACGCCGGAAGAAAAGATCTTCCGATCCATTTTCGGCGAGCGTGCCAGGAATGTGAGGAACACGTCGCTACGTATGCATCCCGTCGCCGGTACGGCCAAGGTTATCAGGGTGAAGAAGTTCTCGCGCGATCAGGGCGATGAACTGGATGCCGGTGTCAACGAGCTGGTGAAGGTGTTCGTGGCGCAGCGCAAGAGGATCTCGATCGGCGACAAGTTGGCCGGACGCCACGGAAACAAAGGCGTCATCTCAACAATTCGACCGATGGCGGAAATGCCGTTCTTACCCGATGGCACCCCGGCCGACATCGTATTGAATCCGATGGGGGTTCCATCGCGAATGAACCTGGGTCAGATCTTCGAAGCAAACCTCGGATGGCTGTCGCATCTCAAGGGTGAATTAACTGCCTCTCCCATCTTCGACGGAGCTCAAGAAGACGAGATCCTTACTGAGCTGCGAGAAGAGCGAGAGAAGGCCGGGTTGGCCGAGGGTGACAACTACGACGGTAAGGTCATCTTGCGAGATGGCCGTACCGGCAAACCGTTCGCCCGGCCGATTACCGTCGGATACATGTACATTCTCAAGCTCGAGCACATCGCTGACGAGAAGATACATGCGCGTTCGACCGGCCCCTATGCGCTGATCACGCAACAGCCGCTGGGGGGAAAGGCGCAGTTTGGTGGACAACGTCTCGGGGAAATGGAAGTGTGGGCGCTCGAAGCCTATGGCGCTTCCGCTTTGTTGCAGGAAATGCTGACCGTGAAGTCCGACGACACGCGCGGGCGCATTCAACTGTACAAGGCCATTCTGAAGGGCGAGGAGTTCCCGAAACCGGGACTCCCGGAATCCTTTAAAGTCTTGCTGCGCGAGTTGCGCAGTTTGGGACTCTATCCGCGGGTGTACGACAAGAACGACCATGAACTCGATATCCCCTAGCGAACCTGAAGAGGGCGAAGAACGAGCAGCGGGCTTCGTCCTCTTCAGAACGATTCACCAACAGCGCCAATACTTGCTGCTTCGCCATCGCAACGACGGGCATTGGGCGTTCCCCAAAGGAAGGCTCGAACCCGAAGAAGACGAACTTGAGGCGGCGGTACGCGAGATCTTCGAGGAAACGAGCATCGATCAGCTTCAGCCCATCGCGGGATTTCGTGAGACGAGCAGCTATTATTTCCAAAGAAACGGGCAACGGATTGCGAAGATCGTTATCTATTTTCTTGCTGAGACGCCGCGATCCGATGTGTCCCTATCTTCAGAGCATATCGAGTTCCGGTGGTTGCCATTCGAGGACGCGGTCGGTGCACTGACCTATGATGAAAGTCGGCGAATCCTCAACGATGCGAATCGCTTGTTGGCTGAATCGGCTTAGACTTGTGAACAGAGAGAGCCCTGGTAGTATCCTTATCGTCGATTGAAAGCGAGGACTCATGGAAGGGGCAGCCGAATACGCGAACCGCAGAAAGGCGCTTGACGAACTCGTGCTTTCCCATGCCGATCTTCTGATGAAACGATTCTTTGCCCTGGATCGCGACGTATATGGTGAAGGCGCGTTGCCCAAGAAGGCTAAGGAACTAATGGGGCTGGTGGCATCGACTGTTCTTCGATGTAACGATTGTATCAGCTACCATCTCATCGAAGCGATCGAGTGCGGCGCCACGAACGAGGAAATCATCGAAACTTTGGGGATCGCTCTTGTCGTCGGTGGATCGATCACGATTCCTCACGTCAGGTACGCAATGGCGTTCCTTGACACGGTCGAGCGAGCGGGTGAAGCGCCCTCAGCGGGATCGTAGCGGAACTGAACGAGCAAGGAGGAACGATGGGCAAACTGTCATTCATTGAACAGGCGTTATCCGATCTGCGTGAGAAGGGTTTGTATAACACGATTCGCACCATCGAGGGGCCGATGGGAGCTTGGGTCACAATCGATGGGAAACCCAGGCTCAATCTTTGCTCAAACAACTATCTGGGTTTTGCCAACGACGCCCGGCTTACGCAAGCCGCCATTGCCGCTATTGAGGAATACGGCGTAGGCCCAGGAGCGGTTCGATCCATTGCCGGAACGATGACGCTCCATCTTGAGCTTGAGAAGACAATCGCCCGTTTCAAGGGCACGGAAGCGGCCCTGTCAGTTCAATCCGGCCTCAACACCAATCTCGCCGTCATTCCGCTGCTTATGGGTAAGGAAGACGTCATCTTCACGGACGAGCTGAACCATGCATCCATTATCGATGGCGTGCGCCTGACCAAGACCAAGCGAGTCATCTTCCCTCATCGAGACACCGATACCCTGGCCACCCAACTGGAAGAGGACAAAGACATTGCCAAGAAACTGATCATCACTGACGGTGTGTTCTCTATGGACGGCGACCTGGCTCCTCTGCCGGCGATTGTCGAACTAGCCGAGCAGTACGACGCCATGGTGATGGTCGATGATGCCCACGGCGAAGGTGTGCTAGGGAGTCATGGCCGCGGGATCGTCGATCATTTCGGGTTGCACGGTCGCGTCGATATCGAGTGCGGCACGATGTCCAAAGCGTTCGGAGTTATGGGAGGATACATCGCCGGAAAAGCGCAGTTGATCGAGTACTTACGACAGCGCGCCCGCCCGTTCTTGTTCTCGTCCGCGGCTACGCCGCCTGACGTGGCCGCCTGTATCGCAGCGATTGAGATCCTGGAAGCATCCGACGAACCGGTTCGCAAACTGTGGGAAAACGCCGACTACTTCACCAGTCAGCTTCGATCGCTCGGATTTGATTGCGGGAGAAGCGAAACCCCGATCACTCCAGTGATGCTGGGAGAGGCGCCGACGGCATGGGCGTTCTCCAAGCGATTGTTCGAGGAAGACATCTTTGCTACAGCCATTGCCTTCCCGACGGTGCCGCGGGGAAAGGCGCGTATCCGTGCGATGTTGTCGGCGGCACACAGTCGAGAGGATCTGGACCTCGCCATTGAGAAATTCAGCCTCGTGGGGCACGAACTGGGAGTGATCTGAATGACGAAAGTGCAACTTCATACCGACGATGCACCGGCGGCCGTGGGTCCCTATTCGCAAGGAATCTCCGCAGACCGGTTGGTCTTTACCTCGGGACAACTACCGATGAAGAACGGCGTCTTGATCACGGATGACGCAGCCGAGGCGGCACGCGCGTCCCTGGGGAACGTGGCCGCCATTCTGAAGGCGGGACATGCCACCCTGTCCGATGTCATCAAGGTGACGATCTTTCTCAAGGACATGGACGACTTCTCCGCGGTGAACGCTGTGTACGGGGAATTCTTCCCGCAGCCCTACCCGGTACGCTCCTGTATCGAGGTGGCACGGTTGCCGCTGGACGCGATTCTGGAAATCGAAGCCATTGCCTACATCCAGTGATCGATGAGCACCGAACGTGAGGGCACGCTGAATCCGGGCTTCTTCGACGCGCACTGCGATACGGTCATGAAGGTGCTCGATGCCGGCGAGAATTTTCTCCGTCCCGGCGGCACCAAGCACATCTCGTTCCCCGAGATGATCCAGGCCGACGTTCGTGCGCAGATCTTTGCCTGCTTCGTGCTGAGTTCACATCATCCCGGCGTGGAATTCGAACGAGCGTGCGAAATGATTGACGCTGTGGTTGAAATGGCGACTTCCACCAATGGAGAGCTTCGAATCATTCGCACCAGCAGCGAACTTCGAGAGACGTTCGCAGGTGGTTCGAGAGCGGGCATTCTTAGCCTGGAAGGCGCGGATTCGTTGGGAGCGACAGCTGAGACGATCCGCGAATTCTATGATCGTGGCGTGCGAAGCGTTATCTTCGCTTGGCAAGACAACGCCTTTTCCGGCACGGCCTTCGGCTCCAACACGCCGCTGACGGAGCAAGGGAAGCGGCTACTCGGGCTGTGTGAAGAACTTGGAATCGTGGTGGACGTGTCTCACCTGTCTGACAAGGCCTTCAACGACGTCGTGGCGCTGGCCGAGAAGCCATTCGTGGCCACGCATTCCAACTGCCGAGTCGTCTGCCCGAGCTTGAGGAACCTTACCGACGACATGATTCGAACGCTTGCCGACCGTGGTGGCGTCATGGGCATCAATCTTTCGCCACACTTCCTGGCCCCCGACTACGCGGCCGCTGTCATGCCGCTTCACGAAGCAGGAAGGCGAGAAGGTGCGAGTCGTGAGGAGAAGCAAGAACTCTTGGACCAGATGAAGGCCATCCCCCGCCCAAGGCTGGATTGGGCGGTTCGTCACATCCTGCACGCCATCAATGTCGGCGGAGAAGATTGCATCGGATTCGGGGGCGATCTGGATGGGATGGCTCAAACATTGGCAGAACTTGAGAGCGTGGCAGACTATGTCAAGTTCCTGCCTTTGTTTCGAGAAGCGGGACTATCCGAAGGGCAAATCGAGAAGATCTGTTTCAGGAACTTCCTGCGCGTCTTCTCTGAGCTTCTACCTACTGCGTAATGTGTTACGCAGCAGCCGTCTCTGAGCTTCTACCTACTGCCTGCCCCAGGCAGTAGGAGTATTCTCTGAGGGGTTGCCGGCCAGCTGATAGCGCTCGCAGAACAAGTAGAGAACCCCACAGCAAGCTGGCCACTCGCGCCACGTACACCCGAGAATCCGGCCAAGCGATGGATTCTCACAAGCTACTCGCGTGTAGCACGAGTAGCCAGTTGCTTGGAGAATGAGTCGAGGACTCACTCTCTGGTGCGCGGCTTGCCTGTGAAACCGATTGCTCCATGCTGTCCTACATCACCGGAGTGTTTCTACGGGGTATCTCCCTTATGAAGAAACAGGATGAGGTAGTTGGCTTGCCAAGCGTCGTGAATCGCGGATCTTGTGACGCAGATCGAGATCGAGGTTATTGCTTGAACGATTCGAACCATCAGGCTACGATGGGCGTCATACTCTGGAGAACTGGAAGGGCATGACGGACATACTGACAAGAGACGGGCTTTACAAGGAGCTTCAACGCAGAATCCTGGACCACGAATATCAGCCTGGGGAGATCCTACCAATACGGAAGCTTGCGAGCGAATTGGGTGTTAGTACAACGCCTATCCGTGAGGTGTTGCTCCGGTTGGAAGGAGAGTTCCTGGTTGAACGAGCTCCGAAGAGCAGCGCACGCGTTGCACAAGTTACATACAAGGACATTCGCGACATCGTCGAAGTTCGGCTGGCGCTTGGACGGCAATGCGGCATGCTTGCTGCACTGCGTATCACAGAAGACGAGAAGGCTGCCTGCTGGGAGATCCTTGAGGAGCTCGGGAACTCGTCTGACTTCAAGCATGTCATGCAAGCAGATGGCCGACTTCATTCGGCCCTCTATGCTGCGACCCGCAACGCAATGCTTCAGCGATTCTTTCTCCAGCTCAGATACCAGGTTTCTCATTTGTACGATCTCATCGACGATGAGGCCTCGTGGAGTCAGTCAACCCAACAGGAGTGGCGCGGCATTCTCGATGCAGTTTGCTGTGGGAATGGGGAACTCAGTGCCAAGCTGCTGCAAGATCACATCCAGAATTTCGTGCGCGAGATGCAACGAATACTGCAGCCTTCATCTTTCTAGTTTCGACTCAAGCCTCGATTCCTAGAGCACTTGTCCGTCCCCCGCAATCGGTGGTATCGGCCACATGAACTATCATGGCAAGACAGCCGGGGTGATAATTGATTCTGTGATTCGAACGTGCTAGGATTGTTGTCACGATGAGGTCTCAATGTGATATCGATGTGATATCTGGCGAGTGCCTACTGTACTGGGACTCGAGTTCGGGGTGCCAGCGAAATATCCCGGAATATCATTAGATCTGGAGAGGTACTCGATCGAATAGGGACGGACAACGGCTGGAGTCGAAGTGTTGCCAAGCACGATCCCTTATGCCCGACCTCATCAAGGGAGAACGGGCACATTGATGTGCCTGGGGGAGGTGAGATCCAACAGCTCTGGGCTATCAGCGGAATTACCAAGGTTTCAAAGGAGGCCTAACAGTGAAACGGATTATCCTCTGTTTGATACTGGTCGTGGCGGTTGCTTCGGCCAGCGCGATGGCAACGATGAAGAACCCGGATACGTTGACGTACCTGTGGGCAAGCGATATTCGATCTCTGGATCCTGCCTATGTTGGAAGCACGCCGGGAAGTTATCCGTCGTTCAACTGCTACGACCGACTGCTGAATTTCTTCGAGGATGAGATTGCGGTCTTCATTCCGGGGATTTCGTCGGTCGTTCCGTCGTTTGAGAATGGCCTGATTACGAAGGACGAGGATGGCAGGGTCTATTACACCTTCCCGATTCAGGAGGGTGTGTACTGCCATCAGGTGGGCGTCAAGATGGACGACGGCTCGATCGTGTGGAAGTACTACGACGAGCTGACGGACGCCGAGAGGGCAAACATTGTCCCGGGGTATGGAGAAATCACGGCCGAAGACGTCAAGTACTCGTGGATGCGCGCGATGCTCCAGGAAGAGTCCTGGATGTCCAACGCCATCACGGCGATGATCACCGGGAACGTGTACCCGGACATCAATGCCCTTGCCGTGGCACTCGCGGGCGTCGACAGCTTTGATGAGGTCGACGAGGCCGGACTGATCGCCGCCTACGAGGAACTCTCGCGGCACATGGTTGCTGCCGAGGGTACATTCCAGGTTATCCTTGACCGATCGTTCCCCGCGACGCTTGGTATTGCGGCGCTGCCGTTCGGTTCGTCGATTCTGGACAAGGAGTGGGCGATCGCACAGGGTGCGTGGCCGGGAACGGCGGATACGTGGATCGATTATCACAAGCCGGAACTCGAGGCAGATCCGCTGTACGAAGTGGAGAATGGCAGCGGACCATTCATGATCGAGTCCTGGGATCGCGCTCAGAAGAAGTGGGTCATGAAGCGCTTCGACAATTACTTCCGCGGTCCCGCAGCGCTCGAGCGCGTCGTCGTCCGAAGCGTTTCGGAGTGGACGACTCGGCGATTGGAGTTTGAAGCCGGCGACGCGGATATCGTCGGCGTGCCGCCCGAGTTTATCGATGAGATGGACGCGCTGCCCGGCGTGACGGCAATCAAGGACCTTCCGGCCGTCTTCACGCGAAACCTGTACTTCGTATGGCCGATTCGCGAGGGAAGTGACTTCATCGGAAGCGGCCAACTCGACGGCCAGGGAATACCCAACGATTTCTTTGCCGATCTGAACGTACGCAAGGGGTTCTGCTACGCGTACGACTACGACACGATGCTCGATCAGATTCTTCTCGGTAACACGGTGCAGTCACACGGTCCGACCGTGCGCGGCATCATGGGGTATCGCGCAGACAGCCCCATCTACACTTACGACCCGGAGAAGTCTGCGGAGTACTTCAAGCTGGCGTTTGACGGTGAGGTCTGGGAGAACGGCTTCAAGATGACGGCGATCTGCACGCCTAGCAGCGTGAATGAGGCAATCCTCGGGATCCTGCAGCAGTCGCTTGCCGCCATCAATCCGAAGTTCCAACTCGAGATCCAGACGTTGCTCTGGTCGTCGTACACGGAGCACCTGTGGGGTTCACTGGCTGAAGATGTTGGACTGTTGTACGCGGGCTGGGGTCCTGACTACAGCGATCCCGGTGGCCCTCTCGGTGCTGCGACCTACTATCTTGACAGCACGGGTCTGGTGGCTGGGTACTGCGGCGACGGGTATCGGAATCTGGTGCGAACCGCGTTCGATCCCCTGCTCGACCAGGCATGGAACGAGGTCGATCCGGCCGTTCGCGAGCCGATCTACGCGCGGCTTCAGGAGATGAGTCACGATTACGCGTTGAGCATCTACCTGTATGAGGCGTACTCCACCATAGTCCTTCCGGACTACGTGCACGGGTTCACGTACAACTCGATCACCTACGGTGCTGTCTACTTCTATCCGATGAGTAAGGAAGAGTAGTCCGCTTCTTGTAGCACCTCGTACGGATCCCCGGGAGCATACAGCTCCCGGGGATCCACGGATTTCCCACATCTGTGGGTCCAAAGCAAGGTTGAGAGGAGGCAGACCGCGATGCTGTCGTACATCATTCGGCGCGTGTTGCTCCTTCCCATTGTTCTGATCTCGCTTTCCCTGATGATTTTCTCGCTGATGATGATGCTTACACCTGTCCAGCGATTGGCGGTGTATGCACCAGATCCGAGTTTCATGAAGGGCGGGGCGGACTTCGTGGCGAAGCAGATTGAGAAGTACGGTCTCGATGATCCGTTCGTCCTCCAGTATGGGCGATGGATGAAGAACATATTCCGGGGCAATCTCGGATGGGCGCAATCCTACAGCATGCCGGTCGGTCAGGCTCTTGTGCAGCTCTTCCCGGCCACGGCAGAACTCGCCCTCCTGGCGATGGTGCCGATTGTCTTCGGCGCGATCTGGCTTGGGACCAAGGCAGCGGTTCATCACAATGATCTGCTTGACCATTCCATTCGCGTGTTTACGATTCTTGGATGGTCGTTCCCAACGTACGTATTCGCTCTCATCGCGCTCATGATCTTCTATGGATGGCTCGACTGGTTCCCAGCCGGTCGATTGAGCCACTGGGCAACCATGGAAGTCACTTCCGAGTCGTTCACCGCGTACACCGGGATGAACCTCCTGGATGCGATTCTCAACGGGAACGGACCGATCTTGCTCGATGCGATCCGTCATCTGGTTCTTCCAGTCATTACTCTGGCCTACGTCTGGTGGGCGGGAATGGTACGCATCATGCGATCCAGCATGCTGGAGACGCTCCGGCAGGACTACGTGACGACAGCACGTGCCAAGGGGCTCTCCGAGAAAGTGGTTCAGAATCGACATGCACGGAGAAATGCGCTGCTTCCGGTTACGACAATCGCCGGCCTCATCGTGGCGCAGCTGATGGGCGGGCTGGTGATCACCGAGACGATCTTCGACTACCACGGGCTGGGGCAGTTTGCATCACGAGCTGCGCAGAATCTCGACTTCCCGGCTGTGTTGGGATTCGCGCTCTACTTCGCTGTGATTCTTGTGTTTGTCAATCTAGTTGTGGATCTGCTGTATGCGTTCTTGGATCCGCGAGTGAAATTGGCGTGATGGGACACGATGAAGACGATCCGCTATCTGCTCAATAATCCACTGGCTCTGACCGGGGTCATGCTTCTTTCCTTCTTCATCGTGATCGCTATCCTCGCTCCAGTGATCACCCATCGTGAGGCGTACCAGGTCTCACCGTATCAGATGCCGCGGACCGGGTTCTGGCAGAGACCGCAGGCGCCGTCACCCGAGCATCCGCTCGGTACAACGCAGAGCCAATACGACATCTACTATGGGATGGTCTGGGGGACCCGGACCGCGTTCAAGATTGGACTCGGCGTCGTGGCGGTCGGCTCGATCATTGGACTCGTCGTCGGGTCGATCGCCTCGTTCTATGGAGGGATGGTCGATGAGATCTTGATGCGTATCGTCGACGTCTTCATGTCGTTCCCGTTCCTGATTGCTGCAATGGTCATGACCACGATATTGGGCAAGGGCCTACCTCAGATGATGACCGCTCTGATCACGTTCGGCTGGATGGGCTACGCACGGCTCATTCGTAGCGAGATCCTCCACATCAAGGAGATGGACTACGTCCAGGCGGCACGGGCTTGCGGCGCCGGCGATCTGAGGCTGATTTGGAAGCACATCCTTCCAAACTCTCTCTACCCGGTACTCATCCAGGCAACGATGAACACCGGATCCATGGTGCTGGCTGCGTCGGCCCTCAGCTTCCTCGGCGTTGGAACGCAACCCGGCTACGCCGATTGGGGGCAGCTGATCGCCCTGTCGCGGAACTGGATCATGGGAACCGGCGGAAATCCATTTGCGTATTGGTACACGCTGATCTATCCGGGAACGGCCATCTTCCTGTTTGTTCTCGCGTGGAATCTTGTCGGCGATGCCCTGAGAGACATCCTTGATCCGCGACTTCGCGGGATGAAAGCGTAGCTCCAGGAGGCAGGAACATGAAGGTATTCATCTCGGTCGACATGGAGGGCATCACCGGGAACATCGGATGGGAACACGTCGACCGTACCCGGCCCGAGTATCAAGCGGGACGATCGCGGATGGTCGGTGATTGCAACGCTGCGATTCAGGGGGCGCTTGACGCGGGCGCCACCGAGATCGTCGTCAACGACTCGCACGATCGGATGATGAATCTTGTCCTCGACGACCTGAACCCCAAAGCTCGCTTGATCTCAGGGATACCGAAACCGCTGAGCATGATGCAAGGTGTCGAGGGAGCGGATGCTGCGATCTTCGTCGGATACCACGCTCGAATGGGTACACGCGCAGCGTCGATGGATCACACGTATTTCGGTAGTTCGGTCTCACGTGTCTTGCTCAACGATGACGAAGTCGGAGAACCGGAGTTGAACGCGGCGATCGCCGGTCATTTCTCTGTTCCCGTTGTCTTCCTCAGTGGTGACGGAACTGTCTGCTGTATGGTGAAGGAGTCGATCGGCCCCTGGGTTCAAACTGCAGCGGTGAAGACGTCTGTTGGACGCACCGCAGCGGAGTGTCTTCATCCAGAGGTTAGTCATCCGATGATTCAGGAGGGCGTGCGAGTCGGATTGAACGAGAGAAGCACCGCTCGTCCGGTGGAGGTCGACTGTCCGGTGCGCATCGAGGTGGAGTTCTTCCATACGGACATGGCCGATTCGGCCGCCATCTACCCCGGGGCGACCCGGTTGGACGGACGAAGAGTGATCGTGGAAGGCAAGACCGCGCTCGAAGCGTTTTTCGCGCTACGAACCGTGGCAACCCTTGCTACGTTCCCGGCACTGTTGCGCCGCCTGTAAGCAAGGAGGTACGGATTGAGTCATCGAACAGAGACGTTGAATGCCCGTTTACGGGAACAGATTGAACGCGAGGTCAAGGACAAGGGAATCCCGTCTATCTCCTATGCTCTTGTCGATCGAGACGGAGTTCTTGCCTCCGGCCATTGCGTTCGATCGGGTGAGACTCACCGAGTCGTCGACGAGACGATCTTTCGTGTCGGCTCGTGCTCGAAGATGTTTACGGGAATCGCCCTCATGCAGCTGGTTGGAGAGGGCAAGGTGGATCTCGATGTCGATGTCTCGACGTACATCCCCGGCTTCGAGCCCCGGAATCCGTTCCCGGAGAGCAGCGGAGAGGAATCGAACCGATATGCTGTCACGCTCCGCAAACTGATGAGTCACACGGCGGGGATGGTTCGTGAGTCTTCCATCGGGCACTACCTGGACGACTCAGAAGTGTTGCTGAGCGATCTGGTCGACGGACTCAAGACGTCGACGCTCAAGGAGGATCCGAGTGCCGGGGTTTTTCAGTACTCGAACGCCGGGATCGCGGTTGTCGGACGGGTAATCGAACTTGTCACGGGCATCGAGTTTGCAGTCCACGTTCGTGAGAAGGTTCTCCGGCCGCTTGGCATGGAGCGAAGCGATTTCTGCCAGACGCCGTTCATCCGTGAACAGCTTGCTCCCGCCTGTATGTGGACCCTCGATGGCCAGTTCCCTGCCCCGGTCTTCGACATGGGCGGTGGCGGCGTGGCCGGAAATCTCTTCTCTTCGATTCCCGAGATGTCGTTGTTCGTTCGGGCAATGCTACGCGGCGGCTACACCGAGACTGGGCGATCAATCATCTCCCCTGCGTTTCTTCACTCGATGTGGGAGCCGCATGGAGCCAAGCGTCCGTCCACCTACGGGCTGACGTTCGGGTTGGGGACGATCGATGGATGGAAAAGCACGGGCCACAACGGGGCCGTCTACGGGTACGCGACTCAGCTGAGCTTCCTGCCGGAGGCAGGGATCGGGATGGTCCTTTGCGCGACGCTGGACGTCGTGAATGCTGTACTTTCGAGACTTGGCGTCTACGGGCTGCGGCTCGGACTGGAGGCGCTGGGTATGGGA
>Ga0114923_10000777_pt1 | contig 23334 bp, 43 predicted proteins | sample SumtaG_FD_89578 | JGI IMG/M metagenome (GOLD analysis project Ga0114923, IMG submission 89578) | Deep subsurface microbial communities from Indian Ocean to uncover new lineages of life (NeLLi) - Sumatra_00157 metaG | ecosystem: Environmental > Aquatic > Marine > Oceanic > Sediment | place: near...
CAAAGTCTCTTGTACCATCTACAAGTATATATTGAGGATGGTCATCTGCGGTTAGGTCGGCTAAAGAGCTGTGAACTAATGCTCCGTCAATTACAATACCGCTGCTAATGACAAAACCTACAGCTAGGAGATCAGCTAAGCCTATGTCAGCATATAATGTTCCGGTATCGACTTCGATATGAAGATTAACTATGTTATTTGGTTTTACCATAGTTATCTACTCCTACCTCGCCTGGAAGTAGTAGGCCTTGCTTGATTTGCACGATTTGGTGCGGCGCGCCTGGGGGAGGCATGGTGTGCGCTGTGCCTTACTGTGTGAGAAGTTTCTTTAGCCCGAGATACTCCCTGGGCAGCAGAGATAGTCCTATTGTGTCGAGAGCCCAAATCAGCAGCACTTCTTGCTGGACGATATGTCTGTAACTTAGAACGGGAACGTTCAGAGGGCCGCGTTACTCTCTGAGATGGGAGTATGGGCCGTCTAATAATAACGCCGGACTGTTGAGATTGAATGTGCCTTCTAAAAGTCTCGACCCTAGTTAGCGCCTTGCCATGCCTGCCAGATACATCAACTTTTATTCTAGGACTAATTGGCAGTATTGCAGAATTATCTTGTAGATTTATCTTGGCGAAAACACTAGCGCGTCGGTCAGGTACCTTTTTGAAAGGTTTAATTTTTATAGTCTTTACAACAAGACTTCTGCCTTTAATTTTACAATCTAATTCTTCCGAACGTAAAACTTCTCCATCTGGAGATTTATGTAGTTTATAAACGTGTATTCGTTTGCCAGGGGCGCCCTTGATTAGAGAAAATACTTCACTTAAATTTTTAGCATATTTACGATCAATTTTATTTTTCTCAATTGTTCTTACTTCATAGAGCACCGTTGAGGGCATAGTAGTTTATATCTCTCCATAGAACGATAGTTATGTAGGATGAACACACTTTTTTCCTTCGGGCTCGTATCTGCACCATTTCATTTTGGTACTACAGGTTCTGAAACCCTTATTGCCCCTATACTCGATGGTGCAGACTCCCGCTTTGTGTGTATGTCCACAACAACTAGGCACATCTTTGGTTTGATAATGTACGCAGTCTTCCTTTGCGAAATTTTGTATAAATCTTACTACCATGATTCATCATCCGATATACTGAAGAAATCTTCTAAGTCCATGATTAAAACCATACCATTGAACAGGTATGCTTTCACTTGTTCTATCATTTCACCATCCTGTTCCCAGACAAATACTCCCCAATCCGCAACTACTGAGTCTACAATACGTATCATTCTGCACCTCCTGGGCACAGAAATACGAGTGCTATTGAATTGAGTATATGACAAACTGTAGGGTTGCTAATGCCTGATATAATCTCGTAAGACGGACTCCCTCCAGCTTGTTAAGAAGACTAACCCCTTCTTCTAATGCCAAAATCAGATCTGTCTTGCGCTCTGGAGTTAAAGAAAGTGGGTTCTCGAAAAATTGTTTGGCGGCAGTAGCTGATACATACCACGCCCACCAATATCTGGCAGCGTCTATTGACTTGCCAGAGTTGGCTTTCTGTATCTCGAAGAATTGCCGTGCAATCCTCTCTTTCTCGCTATACTCGTTAAGGGTCCTTTCAGCCATCCTGAAATATACCAAACAAGTCGCAAGATGTATATCGTACCCATGGGGCTGCTTGATATCCGCACTGATAAATACTAGAGACAAATCCAGTAACTCATCGACCTTAAGACTCAACAGGTCTGGGTCACAGCCCTCTTTGGCTGGTACGTAATTTGCCCCCTCTGAGCAATCGATATAAAGCGCGGTAACTTCATCATTGAGATCCACCATCTTACCGATAAGCAGAGGGGTGGGCGCTACTGATACACAGGCAGTGCTCAGTAAGAATAGTAATGCCAAAAACAAAGATCTAAAACGCATAAACATCTCCTAGAATAGTGTATCGAGAATTTCGGTTACGTAATCAAAACCTTCGGAATTGAATAAGGACCAGTTATTCATGGCTGGAAATAGATCCTTTAGCAATTCGAAAGCCTCTCTAATGTTGTGCTCTATTTCCGGAGAACTAGAGACTTGTATCAAACCCTGCTCAATCTGGATTAGATTCATTTGCAGGTTGTGCCTATTAAGTTCAGTCCTATCCATGATGTATTTGTCAGATATATGAGGATATTTGGCTTGAAGAATTTCACCATCAGTGATGAACTGAAAATCATTGTAAATTACTTCTAGGTCTGACACTGCCTCCATGTTCCAATTATCATCCAGTACCCGGTGCCCGTAGTGCTTCTTGAGTTCGGTGTCCATTACGATGGATAGTCGTAGCATATTGGGATCAACCGGGGGATACTGGAGGGCATCATATTCGGTGTTTAGTGCAATTCTTTTCCAAATCTTAAAACCCATAGCACCTAGACCTAAGATAGGAGAGGCGATAGCTGCAGGTGGAATAAGAGTTAAGACTCCTCGGAGTACCGAAACCCCTCGTAGATAGTTTTCATCACTCAAAATACGAGGCTTAACTGCTATATACTTAGGATCTACTAGTATATCCTCTTTCTTTGCTGCTTTGAGGATCGATACTGCAGCGCTAACCCAATCTACCAATTTCAACCTCCGCCAAATCTCTTGTAAATTACTTCTGATCCTACTCCACATCGGCATTGCTCGAACTAATGCCTGCCTTCTCGGCTTCGTCGCCTGCGATCTTTAGCTGATCGTTGGCGAAATCCCGACTGGCCTTTAGAGCTGCGTCTCGAGCGGCATCCATCTTATCGACGGTGAGCTTGCCGATTTGAATATTATAACGACTTGCTGCAATTTCAACAGCCTCATTAAGCATAGATGAGGAGATCCTGTGTGCAGCAACTTCTGCATTGTCTACAATAGCGTCAATGATTGCCTTCCTCTTCTGTTCACCAGATAGATCGTTTCGGAAAGCAACATCAATAACCATAGGAAGAACTGCGGCAACCATCTCTTCGAGTATATCATCGTGCTTTTCCCAGACGGCTTCAATCCATTCCCATGCCTTCTTGAAGAATTCCTTGATCTTCTTCCACATACTATACCTCCTGGACGGTCATTTCGTCGTCAAAGTAGATGTGTGCAGGAGTTACCCTACCTATCATAGAGGCGTCTTTAATATTTGGATCTACTTTGGAAATAAAGGTTCTGCCGTCGGGGAGCAAAAACAACTCAACCTTATCCCCGGCGGTTAACTTATCTTGAGTCACAACATCAGCACGGAGAAGGGCAGGCGTTCCCTCTACTAAAAGGCTATAGCTCTGCGTTCTGCCGTAGAGGATTTGCGATAACTCTTCTCTTTTTGGCATTCCTCTTCTCCTCTGCTTCGCGACGTTTTTGATTAAACTTGTTGAATTGCTTTTCCCGAGTATTGACAAAATCCAAGACATCGAGCAGGCGGGGCCCCGGTTTCCCGGTATAACCTACATGAAGATATCCATCGTTAGGCTGTTCTACGGCCCACACCCTATTGCTCTGGTCAGTAATAACAACTGGCATCGTTACCTCCACAAACTTGTAGAGCCGCACTCCTAGCTTTCTCTAGGAGGCACTCTTACTTAAAGTGCTAATTCTGAATTCGTTACGGCGTTATAACCATACTGGATTAATTGTTTGATATCATCCTGGGTTATGTAGAAATTAAAGCCCCCAATCTGGAAGGTAGGAATCACTATAGTCCTATTCCACTCCACTTCGGGAACATGTTGATTATCGATCGAATCTATGAAATATTCAGCTAGAATCTTGAGATAGTTCCAGATAAACAACTTGGAAGCTCTGACATCCTGGATTGACTTCTTGAATCCGTGATCAGCCCTAGGTCTTAGTCCCACAACAGGACGTATATTCTCAGGAAAGATGTCAAACATACTGGCAACAAGTCCTCCATCAGTTACAGGTATTCCATCAAGTTTTAGATAGGGAAAGATGAAAGGAATGGTAGAGGACATTCTAACTGCCTTCCAGACAGGAAGGTTGGGGTGGGATTGTCTATCAATTAAAATCCGGTTACGACCAATAATAGTCACAACGGAAATCTTACAGTCAGTTACGAAATCTTTGAGAGTTGCGCCTCTAAAGACACTTTGGTAAAATGCATCTAGCTCTTCTCCTGTGTAAACACTTGGATTACTCAAGCTGAAGAGGTTCTTGATGTGAAAATCTCGCATCTCCTTATACGGGATGTTGGGGGCTAGCTCACGCATCTCTTGGGTAGTCATACCCAGTGCGTAACCTGCGGCAATAATAGCTCCCCCTGAACTTCCTGCAATGCGACGTATATTATATTCTTTTTCTTGGAGAGCTTCGAGGGCACCTATAAAACAGGGGGCCCTCACACCTGAGGATGATAGAACTAAATCTATATCTTTATTCTTCTTGCCCCATAGTAACATTAGGCAGATTCTCCAGTTCCTTTTCCTGTTCTGGTGTTGTGATTGTCCAATGCTTCAGTTCCAAATCTCTCTGTTTAAGAGCTGCATGAAGAAAGGTAACCAGTCGTTCTGTTAGCCTAAGTTCCGGAGGAACTGAGACTGTAGCAACCCCGTCCTGGGCCTTAACCTGTACTTCACAATTCACAGTAATTGCTTCCTGCTCTTCCATATTAATTAGTTCCTGTTGATCCAAAACCACCTTGTCCCCTTTCTGTAATGTCAAGTTCTTCAACTTCTTCGAAATGCGCCTGACAAATTTCGTTTAGTACCATTTGAGCAATTCTATCACCTTTACAAACCTTATACACCTTGTCTCCATGGTTGATCAGGAGAACTTTCATAGGCCCGCGGTAATCACTATCCACGGTACCAGGAGTGTTTACTACAGTAAGTGAATAACTTACTGCTAAACCACTACGAGGGCGAATCTGGATTTCATATCCCGGAGGAAAAGATACAGAAAAACCTAGGCTCACTATTCCTACCTCTCCGGGTTGAATATCAACATGTTGGACAGAAAACAAATCTGCTCCTGCAGATCCTAATGTTTTGTATTTCGGAACAACTGCATCCGGATGTAGTTTTTTAATCTTAATCTTATGCATTACTTCTTACCTCAAAGCTAAAAGGGTTTTTCTTCTGAGGTTTACTTTGCAGTGGTTTTGGCTTAAGAGTCTCATAATCAAAACCCTCTATATTTAATGTTTCTATCTTAACTATTCTACCTATAGCCACAGCAGTTCCCGGCATTAAGTTGAGCGGATTTCTTCCTTGATTTCGTACAGCTAAGAATAGCTCATCTGTATATGTACTGTCGAGTACTATTAGGGCGGGAAAAAGTTCTGCTGCCTGCTCTGCTAGCTTAGGATACGTGTTAATCTGAAGAACATATCCAAATGGAACCTCACAAGCTATACCAAGTTCAACTCTCTGAATCTCCGAAGGTTGTACAGTTACATGTTTAATACAATGGAAAGTCACATAGTCCAAATCTGGACTTATAGTAACTCCTTTTGGTCCTTCTTTAGTCAAATCAGCAAGCTTCAAATTAATCTGTGAGTTCATATTTAATCCTCTTGAGAAAGGAATCTCCGATCACGAGACCCCCCTCCTAAGTCTATTACTTCTTACCAGAAACGGTAGAAGTAACATCGTCAACTAGTCCCTTACCTCGTCCGAGCATATCGCTCACGACGCCAAGACCAGCCTTAGCAAGAGTGGGGCCTAGTAGAGCACCGACAGCAATTGGCAGAGCATTATGAATACCCCAGCCCATAGTGCCGGATACTAGTCCCATAAGTCCCATTACAGTTTCTTCCATGATTTTACACCTCCATAGATAAATCCTATGATTTCCTCTGAGGATGATGTAATGCTGTTACCAGGGCACTGCAGGGTCCTGGTAACGCACCTTGAGGCTGGCCGAGACATGCCCGGTCAGCCGAAAAAGCTAAAGACGCGCTCGATTAATCTTATCGACCAGGATTTCCACCGCCGAGCGTAACCCCCGGAAGCGTCGCATTCCCTACGGGAAGCTTGCCGTCGCGGCCGAGCTTGACATGTGGTAGGCCAGTGGAAGAACCACGGTGCTCCTGATTCTGGAAGTATCCTCGGCTCCAGTTCATACCGTGCTGAGACGGCAGTACGCCAGAGACCATATCGGGATTCCTCGTAGTTTCGGGACCGAAGCCATTCGCATTGGTGTCAAAGATAGAATCTAGTGAGTCAAGATTGACTACAGTTTTATCGTGTTGTAGTACACCCATGTTATATTTCCCTCCATACAATGTTGTATTTTTTTTCTTAGGCCATTGTAGTTCCGCAGACGCGGTTGGGTGGGGTACTGAAGACCCGAAGAAAAGACGTGTTTATGTATCTTCTCACACCCGGAGGGAGAACCTAAGTTTACTCCTCGCCTATTACGCCTACGTTTGGTAATTCTGCTAAATTATTGGTACTGTCAAGGATTTCTAAACCCATCTTTAATCCCCTTGTGAGGGAGGGGAAGGCAACAGGGCCTTCTTGGAGAGTTCCCAGAAGGGAACTTACCTCCCTCGCCATACAATAATACGATAATTGGGCTTCTTTGTCAAATACTAATTTTGTTCCAGTGCTTCGTTCCGCACGACGTTCTCAGCCTGAGGTTTACCGTCAGTGCTTCTAATCAATTCGAAGGCAACCTTTTCTCCAGTTTCCAACTTCTTAAAGCCTTCCATCTGAATCTTGGTAAAATGTACAAAGATATCACCTTCCACCTCAGGGGAGACGACGAAACCGTATCCCTTCTTAGCGTCAAACCACTTAACTACTCCATCAACCATTTTAATCTCCTAAGAAATTCAATCATGTCGTTGCGGTTGTTTTGTCCGCACGAAAGAATTATACGACAGAACCTGCATTTATGCAGTAAGAATTTCGGGTCTTGTATCAGTTATTAGGACCATGTGTTCAATGTGGGTTGCCCGAGTTCCATCCCGGGTGGCCACGGTCCATCTATCGGGCAATATGCCTAGTTTTGTATCTGTTTTCTTTAACATAGGTTCCAGGCAGAATACCATACCTACTTCTAATTCCAAACCTTTTCCTTTAATACCTGCATTAGGAACTTGAGGGTCCTCATGCATCCTTTGCCCTATAGCGTGGCCGCAGAATTCGAGTACGTTATAGAAGGGACTACTTATTGCTTTCAAATGAATGGCACGACCTACATCTCCTAACTTGTTCCCCACTACGCATGCCTCAATTCCCGCATTAAGCGTAGCTTCTGTAGCGATCATGATGTCTATGTCGTCTTGTTCCATATGCCCTACCCCGAACAACCGGGCTGCGTCCGCAAACCAACCGTCCAGGCTTAATCCACAATCAATAGTGATCAGATCTCCTTCCTGAATGACATCATCTGAAGGAATGCCGTGAACAACCACACTATTCCTAGAAAAACAGATAGAACCAGGGAAGGGATTATTTGGATTACCGTAATTCTTAAAAGCGGGAATACCATTATGGTCTCGAATGAACTGCTCTGCTATCGTATCCAATTCCTTACCAGAACGTCCTGGTTTTGCACATGTTACTAACATATCTAAACACCGGGCAAGTAATGCCCCAGAAACTCTCATTTTATCCACTTGCTCGGAAGTTTTAATCACGGGCATACTAATTCAATTCTCCAGGAAAGATAAGTGTAAGCTCAGTCAATCCGTCTCTAGAATTTACAATACCGTCGACAGATTCATCCTCGTTGGCCAATAAGAGAAGTGACTGAACCAGAGCCTTGTATCTAATATCCAGCGTTCTAGTGTTATCGTCAAACGGATTACTTACCTTCTTAACAACAGGTGGCGAAGTATCAGTTTCTTCCAGCTTGAAGAAATGCTCATGCCAAGCCACAAACCATGTAGCAACGTCAGGAGCGTATTTAGCTGCCTGGCTTCTCTGATTTCTAGGCAGGGCGTTAATAGCCGCTACTGCCTGAGAATGGCCCCCATGCTTTACAACCAAAGCTGCGGGACGACCCCCTGAGTTATAGAAGGTTAAAACTGCTTCTAGTTGAACCTTCTTATCGCTTACGCGAGAATACTTCTTGTTGAAGAGCCACCAAAGCGTAGCACAGATAGCTTTGATCCCTCTGTCAGGGTCGTCGGCATCCCGCTTGGTAAAGTCCGCCAGATCAGCGGCTTTCTCAGTCATGGCGGCTATGTTTTGTACCTGCCTGCCACCGATGCCGGTGAACTGTCCATAACCATAGGCTCCTGTAGGACTAACCGCTTCACCAACAAATCTAGATTCTTGTGTAATCAAACCTCGAATTAGATTTGGATCAAGATCAAAGAGAGCTGCATACTTTTCAATATATTCACGAATCTCTTTCTCTCCTTCGATTAGACTCCCTGTGATCTTGGCCATTACGTTCTCCTTGGGTTACTCTCAGCTTTGTAGGCCCTCGTTACTTTCACGAACTCTGCCTTTGTTTGTAATTCCTTGATGCCCCTAGCCCCTTCCATTGTTAGCCCGCCCCGGAGGCCGCCAAGAAACTGGTCTATAACTGCTTGGGCGGATCCTGTTACAGGAGCCCAAAAATCAGTACCTTCAGCTACAGTCTTATCCTTAAGGCCCCCATAATACTCATTCTGAAAGTCCTCACTGGCTTGTCCTCAGTACTTAGCCTCGTTCTTAAAACCATCGTGAACTTGGCCCGCGACAGTAGTCGCCCTCTTTTCAGCAGCGCTTTCTTCGGTAAGGGCAAAGACCTTACCCATCATTACGGTAGAGGCTCCGACAGCCAAGGCCTTGACCACATCGGAGCTGTTTCGGATTCCGCCATCTGCAATAATTGGTACTCTAAGGTGCGCAGCTTCTTCCGCGCAGTCCTTAATTGCTGTAAATTGCGGGACCCCAAACCCAGTAACGATCCTCGTAGTACACGCAGCTCCTGGCCCGATACCCACTTTAATCGCATCCGCACCCGCGTTAGCAAGGTCATGATACGCACGTGCTGTGCAAATATTACCGGCGATGACTTCCAAAGTCGGATAAGAGTCTTTGATTCGTTTGAGCAGATCGACCATGCGTTCCGAATGTCCGTGAGCGACATCAATACACAGGCCGACAGGGCCAAGATCAATAATATTAGATATCTCATCAAATTTACCTACTCCACAGGAAAGGATTATCTTTCCGTCAAATTCGGCGATCCATTTCTTTTGAGTTTCAAAATCAGTAAAGCGGTGAAATATGGGTATTCCCCCGTTCTTCACAATTACTTGTGCCAACTCAGATCCGATTACCGTATCCATGTTAGCTGGAACCAAAGGCATGCCAACCTTCAGGTTCTTGGTGAGCCAGGTACTAAGATCCATAGTCGGATCTACCCTGCTGTCAATGTTATTGTACCGAGGCACTAAACAAACATCGTCAAAAGTTAAAGCTTCTCTCATTACAATCCTATCAATTTTCCAATTTTATTCTTACCAAGTACATGTAGTCGAGTAGTAGTTCTAATCGACTCTACCGAGAGCTGTGACATTGCCCAAATATGTTTTTTGTAGGGATCCATATCTACCACTTTCTCTTCTAAAGCATCCCAGAGCCAAGTTGCGGAAGAATCAATACTCTCTTTCGCACTTACAGTAGCGTAGGTCTCGCCCATCTTTATGTTGTTGATACGTTCCGCAGATAACCCATATTCGGGAAAACTATCGATAGCCTCCCTAAAGGCTTTCTGGGTTTCATCTAGCTTACTCATCTCCGTGGCAGTTTTACATCTTAAAAATACATGTCCGGGAATCTCCCAGTATAAGGACGCAGATGCGCCATAAACTAATCCTCGCTTATCGCGTAGCTCTTCAAACAGATATTGAGATAAACAATCAACCCCAAGAGACAGGCCAACCCGGGTACGATATGTTCTAGGCTTACGCAAAGGCATGAGGGTTTGAAGATATCCTTGCTGAATGTTATTATTCTTTAAAGTAATTGGGGCGTAATTGAAATTAAAGCGGAACTTCTTTCGCTTAATCTTTCCTCGAGTTTGAAGGCGATCGTATCTGTTTACAACCTTCATGAGTTGTTTCTCAGTCAGATCTCCAGTTACTAAAAGATAGACATTATCTCCTTGGTAATACTCTTCATAGAAACGGGTAAGATCCCCAATCGTGGCAGCTTTAATAGATTCTATCCCGCCCACAATAGAATGGTATCTAGGCCCAACCCCTTTGCCATAGAGCGCCTCTGTTAATACAAGATCTTCGTTGTCCAGTTCTGCTTCTATTTCAGAGACCACTGCGTGCTTTTCCACATCTTCCCACCGATCTTCTGGAAATTGGCAATTATAGAACATGTCAGCCAGAACTTCGTAGCTTTCTTTCCAATGCTTCTTCAAACCTGTAGTTAGATAGATCGTCCGGTCGTGCCAAGTATATGCATTATACCACGTACCATACTTCTCCCACTCTCGATTGATTTCAAGCCAAGTTCTTTTAGGCGTTCCCGCAAAAACCATATGTTCAAGCGCATGGCAATATCCCCACTCCGCAGGGCTTTCATCAACAGCTCCTACTTTTACGAAGTACTGCATGTCCACTAAGTCAGTTTTCATTGGTCGGAATAGAACCGTAATTCCGCTCTTACCCTTAAGAACCTTCATTCAACCTCCCAGATCTACCGAGACTACAAACCCCACTAGATAGAAATATACGACAACTTTCGCCTTTTAGCAAGTCTTATCACTCGTTACCAGGCCCACCCTCAATATTAATTCCAGCCCCGCTACCACCGGAATCATTCTTCTTTCGACGTTCCCGGATCGCCGCAAAGCGCTCATCTTTGATCTTATCCTGATGCTTCTTTTGCTCACGAAATTCCTTAGCGTGCTTGGCGCGATCTTCCTTGGTGGTGTGAATATGTTGTATGTGCTCCCCACCTTTTGGGGTTGCTACGTGTATACCTTTGTTCTCGGCCATATTAAGCCCTCCCGTATTTGTCTTCAAGTCTCTCTATGTCGTCTTCGTCAAAATGACCAAAGGCGATCTCCAAGAACCTTGCTGGTTCTTTACCTGCATTCCTCATAGAATGGATTGTACCTCGTGGTATCCAAGCAGATGGGTATGTAGTTGTTTTCTCTCCATGAGGAGGCTGGTCTATAATAGTACCATGATTTAGATGAAACTCTTCATCACCTATTGTAGCTATAAGGCCCGGATCCAATGCTACCCACTGCTCATCTCTATGTTCATGTCTCTGAACTGAAAGTTTTTCTCCTGGTTTTACATGAATGATCTTTACAGTTGTTGGTTCATTTTCAGTGTATTGTACAAAATCACCCCAAGGTCTAACACTATATCCTACTATTGATCTCATTATTCACTCTCCAATGCTATTGTGATAAGGGATACCCCAGCAAAAGGTCCTCCCACATCGGTCCGTACCATTCCTATGTCGCCTGGGAGGGGTACGTCTTTGAAACTGGTCGTATATTTTGGCCCAGTGAAAAACACACTGCCAAATGGGAACTGATCTTCTCCGACATCATGGTCCTGGTGATTGCTGGATTCAGACATACACATGTCTACCAGAATCGTATTAGTTCCTGTAGTGGTATATGTACCAGAGATAGAAAAATCAGGATGCTGAGTATGTTGAAAAATACAACCAGGGCTTCCATCAAAAGTACCACTGGTTCCACTAATAACAGCAGACATAGCATTCATTCGCCCAACAGGCTCATCAAACTCTACAGTGAGTGTGCCCGTTACCGTCCCAGCCAAGGGCATAGGAGAATCCAAAGTAAAAATCCAGGCACTGGGAAAACTTGACCCGCCCGCCCCCGTAGCTACAATAGCGGTTGTGAGAGGCACCTCTGCCAAGGGAGAAACTGCTGCCCCAGACATGGTAGCGCTAATAGGCTCCGGCTTACCCGTATCAACACCGCCTACAAAAGCTATTAAAGTATTACCCGTTTGTACTGGTCCTTCAAACTCTTGTTCCCACGAAATCCTAGAAGAGGTAACTTCCTGGATTCCTGTGGCAGTAGTGATTAGTCTGGCAGTCATGCCGGCGTATCCGCTATAATATTAGTCTGATCTATATTCCGTTGCTTATTCAAAGTAAGGGGGGTTCCTGAAGTAGTAAAGTCTTGGCCAGTATCCGCTGAGTCAAATCCGGGCTTCCAGTAATGCTGTATTGCAGTAGAAAAATATCCCCCAGAGACAGTAGTTAGATCTATCTCAAAAGTTCCACTAACTACGGTACCTATCTCATCCGCATCTAGGATACTATTCCACATACCGAAGTGGCCTGCGACCCCGCTAAGGGATGCAAAACTTCCTGCCACAGCTGAACCGTAGAAGAGTTTCCTATCGGGAAAGTCTGACATAGAACCAGTGGCGTTTACAAAAGCATCCCCAGTTGTTGTGGTAAAACCATTCTTAAATGCATCTAAGTCTACTCCGTCCCATTGAAGAAAGGTGTGCGTCCAAGTATTGTCCTGATACCAGTCAGGCCAAGAATAATGTTTGATGGTAGTGCCATCAGCATCTTTAATGATTACTCGTAGTTCTGAAGGTCTTTTACCGTGAACGCTAGTTTCCTGCGGCAGGGGAGTCGTCAAAATATCTATTCTATTTTCATCATTTCTACCAGCGGTAGAAAAAAACGTTGCATGTTCCTTGTTTGCAAACGGCTTAGACCAAAAGCCTAAGGTCCAAGTGTTAGCAATGCCTAGACTATTACTATCTGCGCGTCCTAGATATTGGTTTTTTCCATCCAGGGTAATGGCTGCCTGGGTTCCAGAAACCATTGACTACTCCATAGAGGCGGCTAAGACGAGGCCATTCGCTACGGCATGAAGTGGGTCAGAAGCATGACGTACCTGGCTTATCTCAACAGGCATGTCTACTGTGGCTAAAGCCTGCTTAAACTTCTCTATAAAGCCCTTGGGTAGAGAGGTGCCCCCTCCGACTACCAGAGGGATGGGATCCTTGAACTTCGGTAGTGATGGAGATCTGGCCAGATCGTGGGCAATATTGTCCAGCGTGTAGACCAATAGGTTTCCGTAGTAAACCGCAATGGCCTGATGGACCTGATTGTTGGGGTCAGGATTCATAAGGTCTATAGTGCCGCCCTCTTTCTCCTGTTGCACCAGGCTTCGCGTCATATCGGTGGCGATAGCAACCTGTTCATCGATCCAATCTCCAGATCGAGAAGTACTGAATGCTACTACCGGATCACCAGAGGACATTATTACCACATTCATCATGCCCGCCCCGCAAGAAATCGCAATCCCTGTGAGACCTTCATCTAACAATTCAGAATACGCAAGAGCCTCTGCTTCATTCATTGGGTGGGGATCATATCCCTTGCTAGCAATGAAAGACCTGATCATGTCTGAGTGAAAGACTTGATCAAAGTTGGCATCAATGGGTTTGGCAGGAACACCAAAGACTAGTCGTTCTCCCTGCTCTCTTGGTTCCCCAATAACAATACTGATTAGTTCTTTGAGAATAGGGAAGGCCGCCTTCTCTTTAGGAGACAGTACACCACGAGACATAGGACGACGAGTATCTTGATGTCTCTCGTTTGCCATTGTGAACGCAGGATCGCCAAGAACATAAAATCCATCAGGTTGTTCAATATAAGGTGCAGATCTATCGTCCAGCCCCTTTCTAAGCATCACCTTATTAATGGGGGTCTTGTAGGGAATCTGAAGAAAACAATCTCGTACTTTAAGAAATTCTACAGTACCTCCCTGATTAAATCTACCAGACACCAAAAAGGAAGTGCCTACATCTAGTCCTACTCCCTTTGGGACATCTCCTTCTGCCATTTTAAACTCCTTTTTGAAGCTCTTGTTCAGAGCCTCTCTCTTCTTTAAATCTTCGGGAAGTATCTCTTTACGTTTCGTCACAACCTCTTCTTCTAGTTCTGGCGTAGGGCCTGAGCTTGATTTACGAGGCTGTCTCTTTACTGGTGTTGATCTGAGACGTTGCGTGCCATGAAGCTTTGATGCATCTATGACTCGAATGCCTCTCTCGGTATGGATAACGCCCTCTTTGGTCAACTCATGAAGTCTCTTTTCGTCGACCATTAATTTCCGCCTTTAAGCTTCCTCAATTTCTCCAACTTATCAGTGGATTCTTCTCCCTCAACTTCCTTGCTAATCCCTTCCTTATGAGAGATATCAATCTTAGTATCATCTTGCGCTAGGTCTACTAGAGAGGTGTGTCTCATCTGAGGTCTAGAAGGATCGACCATTCCCTCTCCTACTACAGTAGTATTGACAGTGACACCAGACATCCCTTCAGAGATAGCTTGTTTTACAGCTTCTACCAATTGGGCAGAGTCTACTCCTTGCTGCGAGGTATCCTTATCACCTAAGAGTTGATTTAGTTCTAGAGCTAATTTGAGATTCTCAAGCTGTCTCTCATCTGCTTCATGTATTCTGCCCTCCTGAACCATCCTCAGAAGCTCAGACATATCGCTCTGCCTAGACTTTTGATCCTGCTTCAGTTGGGTTTTTCTAATTGTATCTGCTACCCCAGGCACTTCTTTCTCCTTCCAAAATAGCGCGAAGCTTATCAGAGACTTCAGGATCTTCCTCAGTTTGCCCATCCTTATCTCCATTGCTATTCTTTAGTTTTTCTATTTCTTCTTGAAGGGCGACTTTCTCTGTCTGCTGTCTTTCCAATTGGGTGGAAACTTTCAACTCTCGCTTCTTATTTCCATGACTGAAATCATAAATCTTACTAGCTGAAAACCAAGTACCGAGACTTTTAATCAATAAAGATACTGTCCACTTAAATAGTCCAAGCATACTAAGAGAAAGCCATGCAGCGTGCGCCTCAGGAGTCATATAATAAAACTCCCAGCCCACACACAACACAACAGATAAAATTAGCGCAAGCACGTCTGTACCGTACCTAAAATCGCCAATCCTCTTCTTAATTACTTGTGTAAGGAAGATAACAATGGGCACTACGCCCATATTACCTAATGCCTCTAATCCCTCCAATACTCCTCCTTAGTAGATCCCTCCGAGCACTTCGTCTCTTACCTGTTTTGCTTGCATCATGTCTCGGATTATATTGCTATGGTTGTCCACATACGCTAGGAACTCGTCAAAGTCTGCGAAGATGGCGGTAGTCTCACCGATAAGCCAAGTAGGAAGTTTCTCTAAGGGAAACTCCGTCACGAGATAAACCGGCCGCGCCTCCCGGAAAGCTTCCCATGCTTCAGAGATAGAACCTGCGCCTTGCTGGACAGACTCGTCATAAAGAAGAACCAAACATTCCGCCAGTTGAATACCATACACGTCCTTATGGAACAAGTTGGTACGAACAATCTTACGAACCTTGTCTAGTTCTCCTGCAAGCTTCCACTGAGTAAGTTGGTCTTGAATTGGATTACCATCTTCGTCAGGGGATTCCAACTGAACGGGATCTACTGCCTCATGCCGTCTACTCTCTAACTCTTTGGTAAGCCATTCTCTCCAACCCACTCCAAAGTTTTTCTTATACTCCATTCCTCCGCTTAAATAAAATTTCATTCTAAAAACTCCTTTGCTGCCTTTAGCATTTCACGCCAATCATTTGCTCTACGAATGAGCGGATGATCTTCCACACTGCTGTTCCACGGTTGATTCCGCATCACAACAGGGATATCCCTGGCAATCAATTGTTTGACCTGTTGAGGTTCATCTTCAAACATGAGATTGATTCCAATTGTTTCACACAGTACGGATTTGTCTTCATAGAAAAAAACATCTGTGTAAATAAAACCATGCTCGTCTAACCATTCTAAGGTATCATTTACGATCTCCCTTGAGGGAGTTCTGGCTGTGACTATATAGATCTCGGTGCGCTGTCGCAAATCAAACAGGCCCAAAGCTAATCCATTGATATCCTCCTCAAGAGGAGGCAGGTGTCTGAACGCACGGAGTTCATCGTAAAGATGTTCTCTCAAGCCTGGCGGCCTAGTCTCGAATGTCAGACCAAAGACTTCTTCGATCCGCATTACGGGCTTAGAGAAATCAGGTTCTAGGCCATAGTGTTCTTTAAGCAGCGGAGCAATGCCATGGATGTAATCCACCAGGGTTCCATCTAAGTCAACTCCCACCCTCTGTATTTTCTTCATTCAATCCAACCCTTCCGAATCTGTCTTTGACAAATTGTATAGCCTGATCTTGTGCAAGCCGTTCTCTTTCACTAAGAGCAATCCACATGCCGTGCATACTCACCTGTCCGTCAGGAGTTACTGTGGCATGAAAACGATAAGACTCCGTAAGGCCTTTAACAATGGGATCCATATACCAATAGAAAGTCCAGGCCTCTCCTTCTCCAAAAGATTCGATCACTAATGATCTCTCTGCTAAGTTCTCTTGATGCTGGTTATGGATCATCCATTTATCCAGGATGCTGCCAATTCTTTCTTTCGATCAAGAGTAGTTCCATTGGCAAAAGCTTCTGTAACATTACCAGGCAGTTTATTAGTTCTTTTTAGGTATCGAAGAACGGAGACTTCTAACAGAATTTCTATTTCTTTCTGATCTAAAGAACCAGCAACATCTTTGTTTCCTTTCTTTCGTAGAGTGAGTTCTCGATAATTCTGTTCCGCAGTGGCTAGCATTAAGCCAAAAGAAACTAAGTGCCGAAGCTTAGAGCCCGTAGCATTCAAATACGCACGTGCCTTAGTTATATCATTCATAATTATAGTATCTCCTCTGAATTTACAGGGCGCCACTTCCATTGTAGCAATACCCAGTACCAAAATCGAACCCAACGAGAGGGCATGGGAGTTACAAACAGAACGTCAATTCCGTCTCCAAACTCACCGCCCACAGACAATTGGCTTTTATAAATTTGTTTCATTTCCTCTTCCATAATAATACCTCATAAAGTAAGTTTTATCAAGGCCATTTGGATTAACATCTTTTCATCATACTGCCAAGTACGAAGAAGAGAATCCACTTTGCCTAATAGAGTCAAAGCCTCTTCCAGCTGTTCCCCATCCCAGTATCTAAAAGCTACCATAGCCTTTTTGATTCTGAAAGAATGTTGCTTCAATTCTCTGGCTATCTGTTGTTCTCCTAAATGTCTAATGGCATAAACCTGTCTCAGTAATAAGAAATGCCCAAACAATAGAGAGAACATGGCCAAAGGGTGATAATCTGCTGCGAACAGCCTTTCACTATGTCTTAGTACCATAGCAGAGTTCTTGGCATTCAACGCATCTATCATATCGAAAGGTTTTATTTCTGGTTGGCTAAACTCCCGTACCATGAAGCTCTTCTTAACTAGCTTTCCAAGACGAGTAGTTTTATTCCAACCATTAGCAATAAGGACCAAGGCATTACCAGAAACAGGAGCCCTAAGAAGTTCTTCAGCGAGAGCTTGAACTTGTTCCTGTTTCTTATCCGCATGACGTATGACGATAACCTTACCTTGGCTGAAGAGATCATTGGTAGTATACTCCGTTACGAGTCTTCCAATATTAATGTCATCGATTGTGGCATCATACCTAAGCCACGTGGCGTTTGAATACTTCTTCTGAATATCCGGAAACCACTTTTTCTCCAGTATGTCCGTATCACCACCATAGGTGTAATAAAATCCTTCTATAGGCACAGCTTCATAACTCCCATCTCAAGGACGATCTTACTGTTAGGAGTAGCCACAAAGTTACGTTCTACATCCAGACAAGCGTCAAACAGTTTCTGTAGATGAGCCAAATCAAAGTTCAGCTTGTCGTCTCCAAAAAAGGCACGTACAGGAGTCTTCTGACCAAAGGCTTCCATAGAACACCAGTAGAACCACTTTTCCAGTGTTTGGATGACTACCCTAGCCTCCTCTGCTTTACGTAGCTCAGAGACCAACTGAAGAGCTGTGGCAACGTCTTGTGAATAGATCGCACCCACAAGGTCGAAGTACTGCTTAGAAGTGTCTGCTTCTTGTTCCCCCGAAAGAGCTTTCTGCAAAATGGACAGACCGTCTCTAACACTACCATTGGCTTTCAGTGCAGCAGCGCTGACGTCAATACTCAGCCCCTCTAGTCCCATGATGTGCGCATAGTAGGCTTCTAAGGTCTTCAGCTCAACCTCATGGAACTCGTAGATCTGACAACGAGACTTCACCGTATCGATCAGTTTGTGGGGCTCTGTAGTACAGAGAATGAACATGGTCTTCGCGGGCGGTTCCTCAAGTGTCTTGAGAAGTGCGTTGAACGCATTCTTCGACAGCATGTGGGCCTCGTCGACGATTATCACTCTGTGGCCTTGGGTAGAGTATCGAATGCTTTCGATAAGCTCCCTGACGTTATCTACTCCCGTATTGGAAGCTCCATCAATTTCGGTGAGGACTAGATGTCGTCTGTTGTCCCAGTTATCATGGATCTCCGGATATTGCTTATTCAGTTCTCTGGCCACAATTCGTGCGGTGGTAGTCTTACCGGTCCCACGAGTACCACAGAACAACAGGGCGTGTCCTAGAGTTCCATTCTTTAGTGCAGACTGCAATTGAGCAACAGTCTGGTCCTGACCCACAACCTCTTCGAAAGTTGTTGGCCGATACTTAAGAGCTAAAACCTCGCTCATATTAATTCTCCTTAATCTGTTTCTACAGGCTCAAGTCCAAAGTACGCACGTACCTTGTCATTGGAATCTAAATCATAAGGGTCTACCTTCCACTTCTTCTTCATACGATGATAACCTAGATGGCACGCACACTCATCACACCAGAACCAACGAGTATCTGGATTGCTCCTCTTGTATGAATAGTTGCTCTCCGGAGGAGGCCCAAGAACTTCTGTACACATAGGGCACAGCGGAACATTGGGCTTCCCCTCAATGTTTAGTGTGGAATCGGCTGGAATCTCCAACCTTTCTGAATCAACCATAATATTCTCCTAAAACCTTCTGCCTTTGGGCAGACGGTTAGCTAACCTGTGATGTATACTATTCTGCTATAGCACCGATGGCCGAGGATTGTGCATTCCATTCCTCCATTACTTTTACAGAAGCACTCATTCCAAGCCTGTCTGCGCCACATGCAATGAACTTGAGGGCTGTTTCCAAGTCTCTAATTCCACCAGCGGCCTTGATCTTGAGCTTTTTCCCGCTTCGTAGGGGGTAGGCGTTAGCCTTATTCTGGGTAGTAGTACCCTCTAGTATAAGCAGTCTCCCAGATTCAGTTATACCCTCTTCATTACGCCGACGGTTCCAATCAAGTACATCCCCCAGCTGCGCTCCTGCAGAACCAAAACCAGTAGAAGTCTTGATGTAGTTTACTGCGGTTCTCTCTGCCAGGGCACGATACATAAAGGTCTTCTCATCCTGGTTCAGATAACAAGTCTCGATGATACACTTGGATACTGCCCCGTTGTTTTTACATGCCGTTCCCACAGTTTCGAGTTCATCACCTACGTTTTCATATTTTTCGGATCTGAGTAGTCCAATGTTGGCAACAAAGTCAATCTCATCTACTCCGTGTTGAGCAAAATATTCAGCTTCCAAAACCTTTAGGGGGTAAGGTAAATTACCAAGGGGAAAGCCCACTACTGTGCAAACCTTGATATCTGGATAATCTTCTAGAGCTTTAACTGCAGACAGCGCCATATGCGGTGATACACAGACAGATGCAAAGTTATACTTTACTGCCTCATCTAAAAGCACTTGAAATTGTAACATTGTGGCGTCCGGCTTAAGTAACGTATGATCAATATATCTATTCAGGGGTTGGGGTAGTTCCATTTTTTCTCCTCTTTAATTCCTTCTCAACTGCTAAGGAGACAATCCTTAATCCAGCATGAAGGTCTTCTTCATCCCAAAATTTCAATGCAAAAACTTGATTACCAAAAAGCACAGTAGTTCCGAGTTCTGGATGTTCAAGTAAATCAAAGGAAAGGATCTTGCCGTTTTCTTCCTCTACCGTAAATCCATATTCGTGTGTTAGAGTAAATCCTTTTTCAGTCTTTACCGCTACTGACATAACTCCTTCTATACCTGAAAGATTTTCGGGAAGATTGTCAGCAATATATTTTGTCATTCTGATTCCCCATAGAATTATAGCTGAGGAATCTCACCTCAACTTTAATTTGAAGTTTTAGTTGGCAACAACTAAATCTCGTATTCTGGAACTGTTCGAGGTAATATCCGTTCTTCATGTGAACTCTTATCCAATTCTCCCTTAAAGGCCTTTTTAATAAGGTCAATGTCAATGAGGCTTTGCCTTTGCTTAAAAGCCCTACTCCCTTCCATTGCACGAAAACTTCTTTGTTCTCCCACGACATGGTTATTTATTACACATGCTGCCATGGTTGCGCTGGTGGTAGCAGTCCTATTCCTGTAAATCCACGCCTTACCTGGTATAGGAATTGGCTCCCCAAAGCCCTCCTTTTTTAACGGAACATGACATTCCCCAATCTCTTCCGGTCTACCTAGAACCTCTCTAAGTTCCTGCACATTCAACCCCAACACAGGTTCTGACCTACGCAAGAACTTGGGGTTCTCCATAAAGTCTTGGGCAGAACTGGGCGAGGCACAACCCAACATCAAAGACACTATCGCTGTTGCCAATAGCGCTATCAATTTGTTCATTATATTACATCATATCCTAGCTCTTTCATGTAATCCACTATCTCTTCTTCAAATTCTCGGTGCAGTCTGCCATGATCCCATTCACGTAAGTGAGCGAGTTCATGTGCAAGAGTGCGTAAGATAGTAGAGGTAGCCAGAGGCACCCTCGGCTTGTTTAGTTGATGAACTCTGATATACAAAATCTTCTCATTGCAGTTTCTTTCGTCAATATGCTTGGTGTTATAGCACTTGTCGCACGGTAAGCATTCTCCATAATGCTTGGCAAGTTTCCGGGTCTCAGGAATAATCTGACCATATTTCAGACCGTAATACTTGGCAACTTTATGTGAAACTTCGTGTATATCTTTCCAGAGCACCACAGTATTCTTTGCTCCCATTTACCGCTATTCCCCCTTCACTATGGTGTCTTTGTATATTATATCGACCCTTTCTACTATCCGATCTGTCATTAACACCCCATCAAGATGATCAATTTCGTGTTGGAGTACAGACGACAGCAGACTATTGTCATCCTTTATAATGTATTCTTGATTATCTAGTCCTAAGAATTTCACTTTGACGTTTCTAAAACGAGGTACTTGTAAGCCCATTTCTGGTAAACTCAAACACCCTTCTGGGGCTTTGAACATTTCTTCTCCGCATTCTACAAATTCAGGATTGAACATAATGATCGGTATACGCTGGCCTCCCATCCATGCTGGGTCTAGGGCGCAGAGTCGGATCTTCAGACCCACCTGATTTGCCGCCAAGCCAATAGCGTTACTTCTGTACATCATCTCTAGCAAATCTAAAGCAACAACCTTTAGGCTGTCCGTAACCCTATCCACTGGCTCACACATGTAACGAAGATTCTTTTCAAATTGCTCTTTGTTAGAGGACTGGTTGGTTATCAAGCGCATCTACTCTCTCCGCCATTTTAATCTCTTTCGCAAAGAAGAAGGTTATCTCTCGCTTAGCATCAAAATCCGTAGCAGAACCATGTACTGCGTTATTAGTAATGTTTCCGTGATCCCCATATTCATTGCGTAATGTTCCCGGCTCTGCTTTAGCGGGGTCGGTATCTCCAATGAGCTTTCTCCATTCCTCTACTGCATTGGGTTTGGCTAATACTAAAGCCCACACAGGGCCCGAACACATTACATTACAAAGATTGTTGAAAAACTCTTTGTCTTTATGTTCCTCATAAAACTGAAGCGCTCCTTCCTTTCGCAGTTGAAGCATTTTGGAAAGAACAATACCAAAACCCTCATTTTCAATTCGCGTGATAATCTCGCCTACATTTCTCCCTAAGGTGGCATGGGGTTTAATTAAAGCTAAAGTTAGTTGTCCGGCCATCACCTACTCCTTATTCTAATATGTAGTTTGAATCCAGAGGTTCCATCTCCTATTCCCAGCACTTCCGCAGTGGTTCCGGGGTAGTGCATCTCTATTAGACCCTTAAGATGTCTGTGGTGGGGAGCGGAGGGTTTTAATCCAAACGCCTCTAGCAATTCCCCGGTAGTCTTCTTCAGATGATAAACCTGCCCTAGTTTTTCTCCCTGCTCTACTGCTAAACGGTCTACAGTATCTCTAACTGTACGGGCAGTCATTACCATGCTCGTACAATCAACAGTTCTAAGCGTTCCAGAAACTTTTTAGTCTCATGAATCTGTTTATTTTGCAATTCTTCCAATTCCTGAGCTTTGCCTAGAGTTTCTAAGCTAAGCGCATTGTATAGTGTTTCTAGTTGAATTTGAGTCGCAAGAATCTCACTTAATGTTTCAATGTACCCACCATAAAACAACTTGGCTTCGCCTAGAATTCTACTTGTATCCTCATCTTGTTCAAGTGCTCCTAATCTTGCTAGGATCTTGTCGCACTGCTCAATTCTCCAAGCAGTCTTGTCTGCAGTTTTTGGATCCAAGTTTCTTACCATACGTAAAGAGTTGGAGTCTATCGCAAAAATACATCCACGTAAATCCGACAGACCTCTCTGTTTCATCGCTTCAACAACTACACTTGCCCACTTTTTCTCACCAGCTTCAAATCCACCCCCAAAAGATAACCCTGCGATAAGTAAAACTAAGATTATAAGATAGGAAAAGTAGGGGCGCATTAGAAATTTCCTATATCCAGAAGTTCTTTCTTTTTAGGTTCGTCTTCTAAGTATTTGTTTAAACCGTCAACCATCTGCTTAACGCTTTCTATGGAAGGTTTTATCACAACTGTGACCTTAGATATGTATGAGAACTCTTCTCTAATTCTTAGAGCAACCCCATTCTGCATTTCAACGTCATCGTATTCGCATTCAATAAAGACTTCGTCATCGCTAGAAATGCCAACAAATTTACAGCCCATCAGATGAGATCGAATGTATTCTGCTATTTCTTTGAAGTTTTCAACCACGTCTTTCTAACTCCTTTAATCTTTCGATAAAAATAAACATCTGAGCTTGTAACCACCTTAGCCCAAAGTAGTCATGTGTAGTATAGCACCTGACTGCCTCTAGAAGCATCATCTTGTGCACGTAATCCTGCATTGGGGGCAGCTTACTTTTTTGGGTCATCTGTCTTGTAGCACTGCTCGGTTTTATTAATCATGTCTACCAACCACGTGGCCTCTATTAGCCCAGCGCCTTTGTCTGCTAGTGGGATGGTATGCTCATCCAGAACTTTCCTCATGTACTCTATCATCGGTTCCATAAGCTATTCTCCTCGCATCTTTTATTGCTTGGAAAAAGATGCGAGGAGAATAGCTTATGGAACCGATGATAGAGTACATGAGGAAAGTTCTGGATGAGCATAC
>Ga0114923_10000778_pt1 | contig 23325 bp, 24 predicted proteins | sample SumtaG_FD_89578 | JGI IMG/M metagenome (GOLD analysis project Ga0114923, IMG submission 89578) | Deep subsurface microbial communities from Indian Ocean to uncover new lineages of life (NeLLi) - Sumatra_00157 metaG | ecosystem: Environmental > Aquatic > Marine > Oceanic > Sediment | place: near...
GAAAATATTAAGATATCTTAAAAGTAAATTTAGATTATGTGGGTTGTTTATTTCAAAAGAAGAAAGGCAGATTATTAAGGATGAAAAAAGAGCATTAAAAAATACTCAAAGAGAACTAAAAAAGACTCATAAGAATCTTTTCAGACTTTTGAAAAGAGTCTTTGCTAGGAAACCAAAAAAGAAAGAAACATTAGTTACGATTAAAAGAGCTCCAGTAAAACAAAAGAAATTAGAGGTTTCTAAGAAATTAAAATTCAAGAAAATTGGGATAAGGATAAGAAGAATAGGAAATAGGTTAGGAATTATAATAAGGAAAATATTAAGATATCTCAAAAGTAAATTTAGATTATTTGGGTTGTTTATTTCAAAAGAAGAAAGGCAGATTATTAAGGATGAAAAAAGAGCATTAAAAGATACTGAAAGAGAACTAAAAGAGACTCATAAAAATATTTTCAGATTTTTGAGAAGAGTTTTTGGCAGAAAATCAAAAAAGAGAATTATTAAAGAATTTGAAAAAGTTACTGTTAACACTAAAAATTTTTCTGAAGAATCTTTAAGAAATTTGAAAGAACTCACAAATATAAAAAAGAGGTTTAAGAAAAGAAAATTAAATCTTCATAAACTTGAAGAAGTAGCGAAAAGCACAGAGAATTTAGTTAGTGAACTGACTATTAATTTTGGCAATTTACTTTCTCTTAAAAAAAAGAAAAAGAAATTTAAGAATAAATTAAAATCATTTTTTCTGAAAATAACGCCGAAAAAATTGTTTCAAAAAAGAAGAAAGTTAGAGCAAAATCATAAATTGATAAAAGAATTTTTTGACCAAAAATTAGAAGGAAATAACAATACAGATACTAAAAATTCATAGAACCGTTAATATTTAATGATGCCTGGTAATCTTTTTTACCATCATAATTTGTTCCTTCTCTTTGATAATTAGCTTTTACTTCGAGATTTCCTAATTTTAAATATGGACCTATACTAAAATTATATTTGTGTGGACAAAAAGCATAATTAGATTTGGTTATTTGCCCTTCTGCATTTATCCCAACACTTTTAATTCCTAATTTTGCTTTGCCTCCAAAACCTTGTTCCCATTTTCTTTTTATGTAATATGGTTCAATTGAAAAATTTGAATTATTAAATTGAGAATCCAAAGCAATTCCAGTAACTAATTCTGTTGGTTTTGGTATGAATTTGTATGTTCCTATATCTTTTGGAAGGAAAGAAAATTGTGAAACAGCATAAGGTTCTATATTTGCATTTTTTATTGGAATGTTATATGAAATTCCTCCACCAAAAATATAATCACTAAAGAGAGTACTATCTTTAGTTCCAGAGATGTTTCCAGCGATTCTTGAAGTTAAATTAAAACCTTTTTGTTTATTTGTAGAGATAATTAAATTACCATTTACTCCTGAAATTCTGTTATCATTAAATTGTCTATCCTGAAAAATACCTCCCAAGATAAAACTTAAATCTGGGTTTATATTTATTATATTAGGTATTGAAAATTTTCTTTTAAATCCTCCTTGGATTATGCACGTGCCTTTCATTGGCGAAGAATTATTACCAATTATTTGTCCAGCTTTTAAAAATAGTCCCTTATAATTAATTCCTAATGAAGTTAAATAATCTTCAAGATTAAGAGTCATTGTTAAATCAGATTGGGGTTTAAAATTTTGAATTAATGAATTTTTTAAAGGATTTGAAGATTCATCATATTCTATAAAATCAAGAAAATTTCTGCCATCATTAGTTATGAGTCTGTATTCAAATTCAGCATCCTCAAAAAATAAATGTCGAAAAGTAGTTATTCCTAAATCTTTTTGATAGGCTTGAAGGGTTTTTTCAATATTTTTTGTATTTGTGATTAAAATTCTATTATAATCAATTATTGCTGTTCCATTTTCTATTTTTGAAATATCATAAACATGTCCTATGCCATTTCCACTAATCCCAGAAACCGCAGCAGATTTTATCCCAATATCATTTAAAAATCTTTCAATATGTGTAGCAATATGTCTACATACTCCAACTGGCAGAGAATTTTGTAAATTATAGAAGAAATTATCTTGGGATATAACTTCATTCTGTTCTAAATTTGTATCATAAGAATACAATGCTAATAAAGTACTAATTTCACTTGCTAAAATAAGTTTGTCATGTTCTGAAAGAGATGTTGCCCGTGTGATTAAATCCTGATAAGAAGAATCATCTGGTATGTCTGTTATCCCATAATTTGTTCTGGTTGTTGAATAATCTGCTGGTTTTTCTTGACTTTCTATTCCACAATTAAGAATTAGTTCTATTGTTGGCTTTTTTATGCTTTCGTCTGCCTTTAATTCAATCACTTGTTTTGGTTCTATATCTTGTGCTTTTGCCTTTACTCCGCCAAATAATGGGCATAATAAAAGTGTTGATAACGCAAGTATTTCTAATGTTTTTCCCATAAAAAATATGCGAATATTACTTATATAAATTCTTTGTTTTTTGCTACTTTAAAATAGTATATAGTCTTTTTAACATTTATTTATTTTTTGAGCAGAAAATTTTATTTTGAGTCGTTTATCGACGATAAAATCATTTTTTTGATAGAAAGATTTATAAAGAATTACTCCTTTTTTTAGGTAGAAATCTGAACAGATTTTCTGTTCTTTTTTAATAAATAAACAAATTTTGGGAAAAATTATCTGAACAAAAAACAATGAAAAACAAATATGATGCGTCTCAAATAAAGGTGCTTGAAGGATTAGAAGGAGTAAGAAGAAGGCCAAGTATGTATATAGGAAGCACCAGCAAAGATGGACTTCATCATTTGATTTATGAAGTAGTAGATAATGCTGTTGATGAAGCTCTTGCTGGCTATTGTAAAACAATAAAAATTTTACTAAATAAAGATGGTTCTGCTACAATTGAAGATGATGGCAGGGGAATTCCAATAGATATCAATCCAATCTATAAACTTCCAGCTGTTCAGTTGGCTTTAACAAAATTACATGCTGGTGGGAAATTTGATAAAAAATCCTATGCTATTTCTGGAGGATTACATGGGGTAGGAATTTCAGTTGTCAATGCCTTATCAAAAAAATTAGTTATTGAAATAAAAAGAAAAGGCAAAATTTATATGCAAGAATACTCCAGAGGGAATGCTAAAACAAAATTAAAAATTATTGGAGTATGCAATAATAATGAAACTGGAACAAAAGTAACTTTTTGGCCAGATAGTGAAATTTTTTCAACTTTAGATTTTGATTATAAATTTTTGGAAACAAGATTTAGAGAGATAGCTTTTTTAAATGCTGGATTAAAAATTATTTTAAAAGATGAAAATTCACACACAAAAGAGGAATTTCTTTATTCTGGTGGATTAATAGAATTTGTAGCATGGGTAAATAAATCAAAAGAAGTTTTACATAAGCCAATTTATTTTAAAAGAGAGATGGATCATACAGTCATAGATGTTTCTATTCAGTATAATAGGGGATACAGAGAAAATATCTTTGGTTTTGTAAATACTATAAATACTATTGAGGGTGGAACTCATGTTTCTGGTTTTAAAACAGCTTTGACGAGAGTTATTAATGATTATGCAAGGAGAAAAAACATATTAAAAAATGGAAATCTTTCTGGAGAAGATGTTAGAGAAGGTTTGACAGCAATTGTCAGTATAAAAATTCCTGAACCACAATTTGAGGGGCAAACAAAAACCAAATTAGGAAATAGCGAAGTAAAAGGTTTTGTAGATTCGGTTGTTACTTCTGCATTATCTGAATTTTTTGAAGAGAATCCTTCAATTGCAAAAAAAATTATCTCCAAAGTTGCAGATGCTGCTAAAGCAAGGCTGGCTGCTAAAAAAGCTAAGGATTTAGTAAGAAGAAAAAATGTATTTTCTTTAGGTGGGCTTCCAGGAAAACTTGCTGATTGTTCCAGTAAAAAGTCCGAGAGTACTGAACTTTATATTGTTGAGGGTGAAAGTGCAGGAGGTTCAGCAAAAATGGCCAGAAATAAAGAATACCAGGCAATACTCCCCTTGAAAGGAAAAATTCTGAATGTTGAAAAATCAAATCCTGTCAGAGCGCTTTCAAGTGAAGAAATAACAAATATGATAACTGCAGTTGGGACAGGTGTGGGAGAACAATTTAATGCAAATAAATTAAGATATAATAAAATAATAATTATGACAGATGCAGATGTAGATGGTGAACACATTAAGACCTTGCTTTTAACGTTCTTTTTTAGATTCCTGCCACACTTAATTGAAAATGGAAATATTTATGTTGCTTTACCGCCATTATACAGAATTAGAAAAAAGAAAGATTATTATGTTTATTCAGATAATGAACTTAAAAAGATTATTGAGAAATTTGGAAAAATAAATGTTACAAGGTTTAAAGGTTTGGGAGAAATGGGAGCAAATCAATTGTGGGAGACAACTATGAATCCAAAAACAAGAAAACTTAAGAAAATTTTTATTGAAGATGCTGTTGAAGCTGACCAAGTCTTTTCTATGCTTATGGGGGATGATGTTCAAGCGAGAAAGAAATTTATTTCAGAAAATGCAAAGGAGGCAAATTTAGACGTTTAAAAAATGGCAAAAAAATCTAAATTATCAACTCCTGCTTGGATAACTGGAGGATATGATTCAAAAACAGATTGGGAAAAAGTTCAAGGAGTTTCAACTGAGAAAAAAAAAGAAAAAACTTTCAAAATAAGGAAATGTCCTAAATGTGACTCTGATAATGTTAATGTTATTGTTGGTAGAGAAGTGACAGGAGAGTGGGAATGCAAAAAATGTGGATGGAAAGGAATTGAAATAAAAGAAGAAGAATTAACAGAAGAAGAATTTATGAAATATTTAGATGCAAAGGGGGAAGATGTGGCATGAAAATTAAATTAGGAGTTTATAAACACTTTAAAGGAAAAAAGTATGAAGTAATGGGAGTTGCTAGAGATTGTGATGATATTAATAAAGAATATGTTGTATATAGAGCTCTATATAAGTCAGAAGAGTTTGGAGATAATCAATTATGGATAAGAGGAATTAATGATTTTTTAGGAACTAAAGAAATAAATGGACATATAATGAAAAGATTCAAATATATTGGGGGTGAAAGATGATAGATAAAGAAATAAATGAAATAGAAAAAGGAATTATTCAGACAGAAGTATCAGGAGAAATGAAAAAAGCATATTTAGATTATGCTATGTCTGTTATTGTATCTCGAGCAATCCCAAGTATTGAAGATGGATTAAAACCTGTACAGAGAAGGATTTTGCATTCTATGAATCTGATGGGATTAAAACCAAATACTTCTACAAAGAAAAGTGCAAGAATTGTGGGAGATGTAATTGGTAAATTTCATCCACATGGCGATTCTGCGATTTATGATGCATTAGTTAGAATGGCTCAGGACTTTTCTTTGAGGTATCCTTTGATTTTTGGACAAGGTAATTTTGGAAGCATGGATGGCGACCCTGCCGCAGCATATAGATATACAGAAGCTAAACTTATGCCAATTTCTTCCGAGTTGCTTCAGGATATTGATAAGGAAACAGTAAAATTTATTCCAAATTTTGATAATTCTTTGAAAGAACCTCTTTTACTTCCAGGTAAACTTCCAACTTTAATGTTAAATGGTGCTACTGGAATTGCTGTTGGAATGGCTACTAATATTCCTCCTCATAATTTAACAGAAGTTTGTGATGCAATTGTTTCTTATATTAAGAATCCTAAAATTACTATAGCAAAACTTTGTGAGATTGTTACTGGTCCTGATTTTCCCACTGGTGGAACTGTATTTGGAGACATGTTAGAATTGTATAAAACTGGGAGAGGAAGATTAATAATTAGGGGGAAAGTCACAACCGAAATTTTGAAAAAAAAGGAAGCGATTATTATTACAGAAATTCCTTATATGCTTAACAAATCCAGTTTAGTTTCACAAATTGCTGACTTGATTCAAAATAAAAAAATCAAAGATATTTCTGATTTGAGAGATGAATCCTCAAAAGGAAAAATAAGAATTGTTATTGAATTGAAGAAAGAGGCAAATTCTAAATTTGTAATTAATGCACTTTATAAATACACAAGATTACAAGATTCATTTAATGTGAATTTTCTTGCTTTAGTTGGTGGCCAGCCTAAGATTCTTAATTTAAAAGAAGTGATGGAAGAGTATGTTAGACACAGAAAGGTAATAATAACTCATAGAACAAATTTTGAATTGAAAAAAGCAAGAAATAGGAAGGAAATTGTTGAAGGACTTTTAATTGCTTTGAAAAATATCGATTCTATTATTTCTTTAATAAAAAAATCCAAAAATACCTCTCAAGCTTCAGATTCATTAATGAAATTATTCAAATTAACTAAAAAACAAACACAAGCTATTTTAGAAACAAAACTTCAGCAATTAACGTCTTTAGAACAGGAAAAATTAAAAAAAGAGTTTAAGGATTTGACAGAACAAATTTTTGAATTAGAAAAAATTTTAGGGGACATAAAAGAAGTTTTAAAAATAATCACAAAAGAAGTCCATGAATTAAAAAAGAAATATGGAGATAATAGGAGAACTTATGTTTTAAAGAGAATTAGTGAAATATCTGAAAAAGATTTAGTGCAAAAAAAAGAAGTTGTTATAACAATAACTGATAGAGGTTATTGTAAAAGAATGGATGTTAAAAGTTACAGAGAACAAAAAAGAGGCGGCAAAGGGGTTATTGGAAGTAATTTAGCAACAGGAGATTTTGTTAAACAACTTATAACTTGTTCTACTCATGATTATTTGATGTTTTTTACAACAAGAGGAAGAGTTTTGTGGTTGAAAGCTTATGATATCCCTTCAACTGAAAAGTATAGCAAAGGTAAAGCGATAATTAATTTACTTAATTTAAAAGAAGAAAAAATTACAAATGTTATCTCAGTAAAAAAGTTTGACGACTTTTTATTTATGGCTACAAAAAAAGGATATGTGAAAAAAATTTCTTTAAATAATTTTTCAAAACCAAGGGTTTCAGGAGTTAAAGCAATAAAACTTCCTATGGATAATAGTGATTTTTTAATTGGTGTAGAGGTTGTTAAAGAGGGGCAGGAGATTTTGCTGGCAAGTAAAAAGGGAAAGGCAATTAGATTTGATAGTAATGCAGTGAGAAAAATGGGAAGAGCAAGTTATGGAGTTGTTGGAATAAAACTGGACAATGGTGATCAAGTTGTTAGTTTGGAAATTTTAGATACAGAATCTGTTTTAACTATAAGTAAAAATGGTTATGGGAAAAGAACAGCAGTTAAAGATTACAGAAAAACTGCAAGAGCAGGAAAAGGTGTAATCAATTTAAAAATTTCAAAAAAGACAGGAGATATTGTTACAACCATTTCTGTTAATAAAACTGATGGAATTATCATTACAACTGCTAAGGGAATTGTGATAAGAACCACTTTAAAAAATATAAGAGTAATGGGAAGGGCTACTCAAGGAGTTAGGATAGTCAAACTCCAAGATGGAGATTATGTTACTGATTTGATTAGGGTTCAGGATGTTAATGGAGAATAAAATGGAAACTTATAATCACAAAATAATTTTAACTTCTTCAAAAGGAAGAAAAGAAATAGATTTAACACCTGTAATGGAATTAGAAAATCGTCTTGAAAAAGCTCTTAGAAACAGGGATACATGGAAAGATAGAAGTCATGTTCCAATAATTTTGGAAATCAAAAAAGAGTCAGAAAAATTGAATAAAGACCAACAAAAATATTTTACTAGTTATTTGTTAAGTAAAGTTCAAGAATATTATGATTTATTTCTTTCTGCAATAGAAGATTCAGAAGAAGTAACAGCATATAACGAATTAATAAAAAAAGCTAAGTCCTCAATTTCATAAAATTAACCCCAAATATCTAATTCTTCCTGATTCTCACTTGGTTGTTTTTTGAATTCAGAACATATAGAGTTATATTCGCACCAATCACAAAGGGTTGATTTATTTGAAGGAAATTCTGTTGTTGATTCTATTTTTTTAATTAATTCTATTGTTTCGTTTTTTAATTGTTCAAGTTGTTCATTTGTTCTTCTTGAATGAATTTTTATATTATGTGCTAAAAAATGCCATATTAAAGCAACGTTTTTGTCTTTGCCAAATAAATCTTTAATTGCAAGAGAGTATAATGCAAGTTGTCTGTCATTATCTAAACTTTCTTGCGTTGGAAGAAAATTTGAAGTTTTGTAATCATGAATTTCATATTCATCTTTCTTCAAATTATAAACTAATCTGTCAATAAATCCTTGAATTATATATCCTCCTGATTCCCCAAATGTAATTACTATTCTTTTTTCAACTTCCAGAGTGTTATCATCAAAAGGATGATTTTTTGTATAATAATTAATAAGAAATTCTACTCCTTTGTTAAAATAATCTTTTGTTGTTAGTGTTTTTTTTACAATTATTATGTCTTGTTTGTAATTTTCTTGCCATCTGTCTGCATAATACTTTATGAGTTCATCTATTGTTGGTATTTTTTCTTTTGATTTAATTTTAAGATAAAGCCATTGTAAAGTATCATGGACAATTTTACCTAAAAAAGATTCTATTGATGTGCTTGTTGTTTTTATTTTGTCTATATATCTATACTTGAATTTAAGACGACATTGTTCAAATGTGCTTAATTTTGAATGTGAATACATGTTGCCCATTAATATAAAAAAAATTATAAGATTATAAAGTTTGTTGAGCTAAAAGAATTATTTATTCTTCTGATTCAGTTTCTTCTTCATCAGAATCTCTCGCTAAAAATCCCCACCAAGGATTTCTTACTCTGATTTCTTCTCCTGTTTCAGAATCGATTTCCATTCTTACTCTTTCTCTTACAGGAAATAAAAAGAATAATCTTGCTTTTTTTCTGCCTTGAATCTGATATATTCCATCTTCATCTAACTCAATGGTTTGATTTTCTAATCTCGCTCTTATTCTTTCCCTTATTTTTTCTTGAACATGGTCTGGAAGAAGATTTACTTCTCTTGTTTGATTATTCCTAAACATTCCAAAAACTTTTCCTTCTGATTTGTATAATGTAACATTTGTTGACATATTTACTCCTTTAACTTGCACAATAACATTGCCTGAGTTTCCTGCTCTTATTGTCATATTTCTTCCTCCGCCTTCTAATTCACATTTTATTGTAGAACCCACGCAACTACAATTATTAGGACATTCTGTTTGATTAATTCTTAATCTATTTCTTATTTGCTTTATTTTTTGGATTTGGGTTTTATTAAGTATTCTAACTCCTAATCCTTGCTTTTCACAATAATCATCATCTACTATTTCACGACCTCCGCCAACAAATTCTTCAGGCGTAACACACTCATTTTCTTCTATCCACCCATAGCGAATATTTACTTGTTTCATCCTGCTCCCTAATCCATAGACTTTACAACAAACTTTTTCATTTAATTCATTATCAGAAGTTGTTAATTCATCTGCTTGAATAATAAATACAAAACTTACTAAGAATAATGTTGTTAAAATAAACATAAATAATTTCTTCATGGATTATTCTAGAAAAAAGAATTTATAAATTTAACGAAAGATTATTTCTGCTGAATGACTTCGCCCCAGCCGATTAATCTCCAACGCCCATCAATATTTCTCGCAATTCCAACATTACTCCCTTCTAAAGCAAGGATTGGAATGTTTAAACTTAATTCAATTTCATCGTCTTTAACTATTTCAACTCTGCCAACTGTAATAGTGGTGTTTACACTTAGCATTAACATTTCTTTTGTTTTTATTGGTTCAACTTCTTTGTGAGAACCAATACCTAAAACTTCTTTAAAAAGTTCTTTTTTAATTTTAATACTGTAAGTAATATCTGGCAATTTTCCTTCTAATCCAACAATACATCCATTTAAGGAATCTGTTTTTGTTAGAAATGGGTCTAATTCTGTTTCAATGGAAATGCTTGCTCCTGGAGAAACTTCTTTTATTGACTGGCTTCCTTTGTGCAAAGATAAAATTTTTGTAGTTAAAGTTTGATAAATTTGCTGGTTGGCTTTTTTGAAACTGAGTCCGGGTTTTATTTCAATTTTATCCCCTACTTTTAATCGCCCTTTTTTTAAAATTCCTCCAAGTACTCCCCCATTTAGATTATCTATTTTTGTTCCGGGTTTGTTTATATCAAAACTTCTCGCAATTAAAAAAACTGGTTCTGTGTCTATTTCTTTTTTAGGAATCTCTAATCTGCAAAGCTCTTCTAATAGATTACTAATATTAATTTTTTGTTGTGCAGATATGGGAATTATTGGTGAGTCTTCTGCAATAGTTCCTTTTACAAATTCTTTAATTTCTTTATAATTTTTCAATGCTTGTTCCTTGCTTACTAAGTCTATTTTATTTTGGACTATAATTACATTTTTTATTTTTTTAGATTGTAGAGCTATAAAATGTTCTTTTGTTTGTGGTTTTATTCCTTCATTTGCAGCAATCACTAAAATAGCCGCATCAATTATTGCTGCTCCAGAAAGCATAGTTGCCATTAGCATTTCATGTCCTGGTGCATCTACAAAACTAATGTATCTTACGGGTTTTCCTTTTTTTTCTGTTGTAAACTTACTCCCTTCTTTGTAGATGGTTGTATCTGCATAACCTAACTTGATTGTAATCCCTCTTTTCAATTCCTCTGAGTGGGTATCAGTAAACTTTCCAGTAAGGCTACTTAACAGAGTTGTTTTTCCATGGTCTATGTGGCCTAAAACACCGACATTTAATTCTGGAAGATTGGTATTTGTCATAAAAATTTGAGAATGAATGTCTTAAAAAAGGTTTGGGTTAATATGATTATTCTAAAGCAGGCTTTTCCTCTGTTTTATTTTCCTTTCCTTTGCATTGTTCAGGAAAAATTTCTGAAAGTGTTTTTCGACCTTGTTTAAGAATTTTAAGATTAATTTGTGAAATTGCTGGAGAAATAATTTTTCCACGAACTGTTTTTCTTAACCTTAACCCTTTTGGTTTATTTTTTGATAATTTCTTTTTCCCTTCTTTTCTTGGCTTTTTTTTCATGGCTTTTCCATAAGTTAAAAGGACTCTTTTTAATCCAACACCTTCTACATTTTTCATTGCAGTAAATCCTGCTTTATCACTTGCTCCTGTAATTTCAAATTCATATCCTTCTAAATCAGCAAGAATTTCTTTTCCACTAATCTTATCATGAAGTTCTTTTCCAACTAATTCCTCACTTTCTAATTCTAAATGATAAGTCTTTCCATTTTTTTCTGATATGTTTATTTTAAAGGGCATGAATATTGATAAAGAATTTTACTTAAAAAGGTTTTGATTATTAAGTTCCCCAATCATTTTTCTCTTTTCTTTTAACCTCTGAAATTTCTTGCAATACTCTTAATTCATTACGGTTTAACAAATCCTTATTTTTTTTAAAATTCTTAAACTGAGATTCTGAAATGTTAGAATAAAGAACATCTTTATTTTTTAATTGCCTTTCAAAATTAACTCCGGGAATTGATATGGCCACTTCTCTGTTTTCTGTTGCTTCTTGAACTGATTTGTTTTCTGACTGAATATTTTTTATTCTTCCAATTTTTGCTCCCTTATCGTCTATTACATACAACCCAGAAATTAATTTTCCTGCTTGTATGTTAACTCCAAAAATAGCTGGTTTTGTGTTTCTAAAAACATATTGTGGAAGAATTTTCAATTTGCACAGAGTAGTTAATTCCATAAGTCTTTTCTTTTCTATCTCTTTTCTTTTTTTTATTCTAAAATCATCTAAATCCTCAATTAATTTGTAAATTACATCATTTGTTAAAATTTTTACTATATGATTCTTCTCAATCAATCCTTTTGCTTCTGAATCAACTGAAACATTAAATCCAACAATTATTGCGTCTAATTCATTTATTTCAAGATTTGCTTTTGCAGATATTATATCTGTTTTGTTTATGTTCCCTATACCAGCTTTGACAACAGAAATATTTTCCTGTTTTAACATTAAAAGCAGAGCTTCTAAACTTCCTAAAGAATCTGCTTTAGCAATAATCCCTTGTTTTTCTGTTTTGATATTTTCAGAAATCTCTTTTTTGAACATTTCTTTAATTTGTTCTTTATTTTCTTTATAACTGACAAAAGGCATACCTGGAAGTATACCTGTTTTTTCAATAAGTTGCATTCTTAATCCTGTTGAAGCCCGAACTTTATCTGTAACTTTAAATTTTGAACATAATGGTTTTATTTCTTCAAGAATTCTTATTTTTGTTATTATGGGTTCTTCTTCAAAATTAGCAATTGCAATTTTTTCTTTTCCTGAAAGTTCACCATCATATAAAATAGCTTCAACATAAGTGGTTGATTTTTCTTTTTTTATTTCAAGTATTACACCTTTGGCTTCTTTACTCAAAATAAGTTTGTCTGAAAGATATTTTTGGCTTAGTCCACAGAGAACCATTATTAATTCAGGAATTCCTTGTTTGGTTTTTGCAGAACAAGGAACTAAAGCTATTTTTTTTGTAAAATCAGGAATATTATAAAAAAGGTCCGCATTAAATCCATAACTATTCAAGGAGCTAATTAGTGTATAATATTTTTCATTAAAATTTTCTCTAACATTTTGAGCCTGTGATTCAATGCTCTTTTGCAATCCTAAATTTTCTTCAGCATTAGTTCTCCATCCAGATATATTATCTATCTTATTCAATGCTATTATAAAAGGAGTTTTGTGTAATTTTAGAATTTGTATTACTTCTGCTGTTTGTGGTTTTATTCCTTCATTAATATTTATAACAAGGATTGCTAAATCTGCTAAACTTCCGCCACGTTTTCTTAAATTTGAAAAAGCTGCATGGCCTGGTGTGTCAATAAGTAAAAATCCAGGGATATTTAATTTTGTTTTAGATTTTTCTATTAAAGGACAGGCTATTTTTAGCTGATTCATTGGATATGAAGTAAATGAAATTTTTTGGGTTATGCTTCCAGCTTCTTTTTCCTGGACACAGCTGTCTCTAAGACAATCTAATATTGAAGTTTTTCCATGGTCAACATGCCCGCAAACAGTGACAATTGGTTGTCTGATTTTTTCGGTTTTCATAAATAGAATGGTAGTTTCTTCCTTAAAAACATTATGAATACTTTATATCATAAATACATGGAATTAATTATAACAAACAGAAAGCATAAGAAGAAGGCGTCCGAAGCCAACCAAGTCAAATCCGAAGATTAAACTTAAGCTGATTATTCCGCCCTTTCTTACCTGAAATTTAGGTTTTGAGGGTATTTAAGAGTTTATTACCACCCAAAAATTATAAAAGTAATCTTTTAAATGGATTAATATGAAAATTAAGACAATTCAGGAGTTAGGGGAAAATTATGATTTAGAGTTAAAAAATGTAATTTCTAAAATCAAAAAGAAAAAAGTTAAATTAGTTTTATTGCAATTTCCTGATGGACTTAAACCTTTTGCTACTGTTATTGTTGATTATTTAAAAGAAAAAACAAATGCTGAATTCTTAATTTGGTTTGGAAGTTGTTTTGGAGCTTGTGATGTACCAGTAGGTTTGGAAAACATGAAAATAGATTTAATAATTCAGTTTGGGCATAATGAGATGATGCCTGATTATTGAGAGCTTTGGGGAGTAAATATTTAATGATTTATATCTTATAAAAAATATTTTTACAACCATCCCATTAACAGAGCAATACCTACTGCGAACAATAAAATTCCTGCAATTAAATGTAATATTCTTATATTTTTTTCTTTCCATCCAGAAACTTCGTCAATTTTAGCAAATCCATAATAGATTACACCTACAATTATCAACATAGGCAATACAAATAAAAGATTATAATATAAAAGCCATGGAAGTGCACTTAAAATGCCTAAGTCAGATAATAATCCAGAAGCAATAATATAAGGGCCAATAGTACATGGAAGTAAAAATATAGTTACTAAAAATCCTATAACAAATGCTCCTATAGGAGAAGTTATGTTTTTTATTATTTTTTTGACTTTTGGTCTTATTGAAAGAGGCATTTCTGTTGCAATTCCTCCTTTTTTGTACATAAAAAAATCCTTTATATTTAGTGCTCCAATAATCATAGCGAGAATTGCCAAACTATTAAAAATAATTCCAGAATTTTCCCTTAATATTTCTGCAAATGCTTTAAAGAAATGAATAATAATCACACCATAAAATAAATATCCAATATAGACTGCTGCAATAAATGCTAAGCCCCCTGATAATATTTTTTTTCTTTTTTCAGGATTTTGAATAAGAAGAGACATTAAAACCATAGTTAAAACCGCAATAGCACAAGGATTAACAGAATCTGCTAATGCAAGGGTTGTTATTCTCCAAAAATTTAGGATATCTGCCATATTATTCACATCTTGTTAACTCTTTTAATTTTTCAATAGTTTGTAGCCCAGTATATTTTTGATTATTTATAATCCAAGTGGGAGTATATTGAATATTAAAACATTTATCTCTTTCGTACCAACAATCAATTACATTTAAATATTGGTAGTTTTTTCCAAACATCTTTTCTTGGGTTTGACAAGCATGACATCCTAATTGAGTATATAATTCTGAATTTTTTCCAATACATTCTGTAATTTCTTTAGAAACACCATTACTTCGACTGTTTATTATTACAATAGAGATAGTTATTACAATGAGAATAATTATTATTGTCACCCAAATTTTTTTCATAAATAATATTATAGAAATATTCTTTTAAATGTTTTGGAGAAACGAATTTTAATAATTGATAAGTTATTTAAAGGATTTTTTCTTGAAGAAAAAATGATTATTAAAATAGATTATAATAAGTGTTGTTGGAAAGGTGGAAAATGTTCTAGTTGTTCTTGTGGTGGAAAGTGTGAAGGTTGTGTGGAAGTTTGTCCAGTGGGCGCCCTTAAAAGAAAAGACATTGTAAAAATTGATAAAGAAAAATGTATTGGCTGTGGAGCATGTATAAATGCATGCAAGCATAATGCTATATCTTTTGATTAATTAGTAATCAGGTAAAGTTTCTTCTGGTTCACTTGGTTTTTCTACTTTGCCTTCTGCAGGTTCTTTTTGTTGTTCTGAACTCTCTAGAGTTTTTTGACTTGGTTCTGATTGTTCTGCTGGTTGTTCTTCAGGGGTTTCTTGTTTCATGTCTTCTTCAGTTATTGAATTTACCATTTCCTTAAATTTTGGAAAATCAGCTGCCATGATTTTTACACCAGATTTAGTAAAACCAGTATACCTGTCACTTGTTATAAATTCTCTTATTGTTAATCCTTTTCTTCCACCAAAATCATCAATTCTCAAAAGAATATCTGACATGTCGTTTTTATTTATCTTTCCAATATCTTTTTCCATAATGATTATTATTGTTCACAGTTTTTAAATATTGTGTGTTTGTATCCTACTATTTTGTTGATTTTTATTTTTTAATAATCTTTTTATTAATACTATTGATAATAGGGTTATAAAAGATAGTATGATTAAACTAAGTAAATAAAGAACAGATTTTCCAGATTTAGGAAGGAGTCCCATTAGCTTGCTTATGATAGTAAAAGTATCATAACTACTTGCCATTATATTACCATAACTAACTTTTGAATAAAAAAGATATTCTCCTAATTCAATGTTTCTAGGTATTTCTAAAAAAACTTCTCCACTAAATGAGTCATTTATAGCAAAACTTTCTTTTTTTTGGACATAGGTATTATTTTGGAAGTCAATTAAATAATATAATAATTCCACATCTATATTTTTTAAATCACCTAAATTTAAAATGTTTATATTAGCAAAAATTTTTCTTCCAGGAAAAATAGTTTTTTTTAAGACAGTTGTTTTTATATCAAACAAAGGAGCTTTATCTTTTACATCTAAAACAATACTTGCGAATTTGCTGATACGCTGGGAATTAAAATTAATTTTACCAGTATACACTTCAGACCTTTTTCCTTCAGATACATATACATTAAATTTTATATTTTTGGTTTCGCCACTCTTTAAAACAAAATTTTCTATTTCTGGAAAAACAAATTGTTCAATATCTGTTATTGATATGTTAATGGCTAAATCTTTTGTTCCATCATTGACGATTGTTATTTGTTGTTCAACAAGTTCTCCTCTTTTTAAGCGAATTAGAAAAAAAGTCTGGCTTAATTCAAAACTATAACTATCTGCTACAGAGGTTCCACCATCACTTGGAGGAGTGGGTGGTGTAATTGTAGGATCTCCTGTGGGAGGCGTACCACCAATAGACAATTCTTCTCCACCACCAGTATACCCCACTGTAAATAAATCTGCGGTTATAAAAGAAACTTGGAGCATACATAAAAATATTAAAATTATCACACTTTTTTTCATGTTAATATAAGGCAAACAGCATTTTTAATTTTTTGCTTATAGTTAAGTTTTTATATTATGAAATCTTAAATGTTAAATGAAAAGAGGAATTGTAATTTGTTTGTTAATAATATTTCTTTCAATTCAAGTTTTAGCAGTTGCAATAGAAGACAACATTCCAATACAAATTCAAACAACAGATGCTTCTGGAAACATAGTTACAGGAACTTTTACATTTACAATCAATATTTCTAATTCAAATACATGCAGTCCTGTGCTTTATTCTAATGTAACAACACAAGCTACAGATACAAGAGGGATTGTTTCATATAATTTAGAGAATGTTGCTTTAGCATTTGATGAGCAATACTATTTTTGCTATTATAGAGATAGTGTTCTCAAAGAAACATCAAAAATAGGGAGAACTCCTTATGCATTTAGAGCAAAAAATGTAAGTTTAAGTGGAGTAGATGTTAATTCAAATTTGAATATGACTGGTTTTAATATAACAAATATTGGCATTGGTTTTTTTACTTATTTAGGAAGTGTAGCTAATAAAATAACTCATATTTTTGTGGATAATATAGATGTTGTTGGAGATGTGAATGCTTCAGGGACAATTAAAGCCACATCATTTGTTGGAGGTGGTTCTGGAGTGACTAATGTAATTGCTTCTGATTTAGGAGATATTGGATGTTCTGCAGATAAATATTTACAATGGGATGGGGGAAATTGGATTTGTGCAAATATGCCAAGTGCCGGAAGTAATGTTTATGTTAACCTTATTCCAGAAGGAACAGTCGCTGCGTTTAATAGAAGTGTGTGTCCTGAAGGATGGAGTCCTGCTAATGGTTCTAATGGAACACCTGATTTAAGGGGAATTTTTGTGAGAGGTTCTGGAACTTCAGGAGTTTTAACCATGGCAAACGGTACAGCATTTAGTGCAACTTATGGAGAATATCAAAATGATAGTTTTCAGGGGCATTATCATTTTAATATGGGAGTATTAGGTGCCGGCGCTGTTTCTTCTATATATTCTCGGTATAATTCAGATGGTACGGACTATGATCCTACTTTTCAGCATGTAAGAGAGCCTATAACTGACGGCACTCACGGAACCCCAAGAACAGGAGGAGAAACTCGTCCTGCAAATATTGCTCTTCTTTATTGTGTTAAAGATGTAGAAACTTCTCCAGAGACTGGTAATCTTTTTGATATAAGTGGAAATTTGATTTATGTTAAAAACACTTCACATGACGTAGGTATAGGTACATTAGTTCCAAATGCAAAGTTAGAGGTTAATGGAACATTTTCTGTTAAGAATGCTACAGCAGGACAAGGGTTGTATCAGGATGCAGCAGGGAATGTCGGAATTGGGACATCAACCCCTCAAAATAAATTAAATGTTGATGGAGATGTAAATATTACAGGAAATCTTAGTCTTGGAAATGGGCAAATAATGTTTAATGACACTTCTAAATCATATATGTATTATAATTCTACAGCTTGGGTAGAGTTTGGAACAGGAAGTGGTGGAGGAGTTCCTGCAAACACAATATCTGCTTTTTATCAATCAACCTGTCCTAATGGTTGGATACTTGCTGACGGAACATCTGGAACTCCTGATTTAAGAGGTATATTTATTAGAGGTGCAGGAACGAATGGCGTTTTAAGTATGGCTAATGGAACTGCATTTTCTGCAACTTATGGTTCATATCAAAATGATAGTTTTCAGGGACATTTCCATGATATACATGCTAATGTAGGTAGTTCTGGAACAACTGCTGACCCCACAAAAACTTATGCAAATAGTAATACTGCTTGGGCTAATATTGATTTATCACATTTTTGGATAAGAGAGGCAGAAACAGCTGGAGCAGCTTACGGAACCCCAAGAACAGGAGCAGAAACCCGTCCCGCATCTTTTGGTTTAATTTATTGTATGAAAACAACAGAAGATACTGAAACAAGTAATACAATTTGGGGGGAATCAGGAGATGATATTGTTCCAAATAATTCAAGCAAGAATGTTCATTTATACCAGAATTTGACTGTTGGTGGAAATGTAAATATTACAGGAAATACTAGTGGATTGAGTAAAATTTTTACAACAGATACCATTACCAAGACTAAAGCTGGTGTCAGTGGATGGCAATACTCATCTTATGTAGCATGTCCAAGCGATTACCCAGACTTGATTAGTTGTACAATGTCATATATATATTGGAAAAATAGGGGAGGATACTCAGAGACTTACGCTGCTGGATGTGATATTGATGGTGATACGTGTAGAGCAAAAGTGTATAATTCCGTGACGTATGATGTACAAACAACATGTACACTTACATGCATAAGACTTTGATTGTTAGGTAAATTATATCATTAAATATTAAATGAAAAACGAAAAAATAATAAAAATATGTGCAATCATCATAGCAATATGTGTGTTAGGCAGTTTTCTCATGTCTGCTTATTACAATATGAAATATACAATAAAAAATCATGATGCAAGAAAAGCTGTTTGTGATGGTAAAGGATTAGTTTATTTAAAATCATTACAAACCTCAAATGAGATTATTGATTGTTGTGCAATAGAAGATGGAACCTTGGTTAATTGCTGGGAATTTTTGAAGTAAAAATACGCCCACACCAGGAATTGAACCTGGGAGCCCAAAGGGCCAAGATTTCCAATCTTGTGCAATAACCACTATGCGATGTGGGCATGTTAAAAATATTGTGAAATAGTTCTTTATAAAATTTTAATTTCTTTCTCTCTTGCTATTAATTCTAACTTGTTAATCATTTTTTTCTTAATATCTTCTCTAGAATCATTTATACTGAATCTTGTTATTTCTGGAGGATTTCCGCCACGCATTCTGCAACCTTCTTCATAGAGCTCTTCTAACCAATTAGTAGAATATCTTTTATTTACCATAAGTTGATATCCTACATTTTTTTCATGATCATCTAAAATTCTTTCACCACATCTTTCTTCTCTTAATTTGATATAATCATTTGGTTTCCAATCTTCTGGGCCAACAATTACAAATATGTTTGTTGGTGGATTTCCAAATGCAACTTGGTGTCCTGGAAGAGATAAATATTGTTCTCTTGGAATTCCATTAAGTAAATATCTTTTGTCAGAAATTTGATAACAGGCAGATTCTTCGCTTCTACTTCTTATTACCCTTTTGCCTTCTTCTCTAATAATTTTTCGGAATCTAAAAAATTCTTCTGATCTATAAGCTTGATGTGCAAGAGCTGCTGAAATAGGATTAATTTTATCTCCAAACTTTGACCTATATAATTCAAATCTTCTTACTGTCTGACCTGCCCCTCTATTTGTGGGTTCTTCCATAATCCAAACGTCAGCAGAATTTGGGTTTATGTATTCTGTTATGTCATTTTGTACCATTGAAGAAATTTTGGAATTCATATTGAGAATTTTATTAATATGATTAAAAACATCTATTTGAATAAAAGGATGAATTTTTCTATTACTCATTACTTCATTAAAACTTGTGTGGGTATTATTATATGGCTTCATGATTTCTGCGTGAAACAAAGCATCTTTTTCATCACCCCTTAAGTCCCTCACTTTTTCCCCTTTTGATTTAAAATATTCAATTAAATCATTTATTTGCGTTGAAGTTCCACTAAAATCACACCCTCCAATAACTAAATCTAGAAATTTTTTCGCCTTCTTTTTTGACATATTATACAACCCTTTCTAGTGCTCTTTTTCCACCCCATTTCTTCAATTGCTCTTCGATTAATTGTAAACTCTTTTAATTCAATTTCCATTTTATAAATTATCGAATAATCTTTATAAAGAAATATATACTAAAAAGTATAATTCAATCCTTCATCTCTATTTTTATGTTAACACTCTTTGGAATTTGCATTCGCATTATGTGATGAAGAACTTTTTCATTTACAGGCAAATCAATAAGTCTTTTATGGATTCTCATTTCAAAATTGTCAAATGTTGCTGTTCCATCACCACAAGGAGATTTTCTTGTTGTAATTTTTAATTTTTTTGTTGGCAGAGGAATAGGACCACTAATAACTATTCCAGATTTCTTTGCTATTTCTTTAATAGAATCACAAATATTGTTAAGCATATTTACATCTGTGCTGTTGAGTTTGATTCTTACTTTTGGCATTTTTTAGTTTGTGTTTTAAAAATGGTAAATGGAAATTTTATATTTACTTTTGGCATATCATTCATATAAAAAATTAATTTAAAAAGCTTTCTTAATCTGTATTTACAAAATATTTAATGCTAAAAGAATACCAATAATGATTATTATTCCTGCTCCGATTCTTTCTGGATGCGGAAAATTCTTTAATTTGCCTGATAAAAAGTGTGCTATTGTTAAAGATACAAATGTGGCAATTAAAACACCACTACAGATTGCTAACCATGCTCCTTTAGCCATAATTAGATTAGAATAGGCTATTATGTCATCTATCCCTGTAGCAAAAAAAAGCATCATACCTAATCCAACAAACTTTATATTTTTACAATCATGAAATTTAGAAGGCTTTTTCAAATGTTTTTTAACTTTTGATAGGTGGGTTTTTTTTCTATGCATGGACCATTTGCCTCTCGTAAACATTATTATTCCCAAGGTAATTAGTACTGTTCCTCCTATTAAATTTCTATTAGGTAAGGCCTCCATTAATGAACCAGCAAAAACAGATATACCAAGAGCAATTAAAGTTCCAATTATAATACCAAGAGAAATTAATTTTTTGTGGCCGTTTTTTCCATCTTCAAGATAAGAACCAGCATATGCTACAGTGTCGTCTATACCTGTTGCAAAAAATGCTATAAACCCAATGCCTAAGAGTAAAAGTGTTTCAATCATCCCCATTTAAATTTAAAATGTTGCGTTCTTTTTAAAAGTTTTGAATTTTCAAGAAAAATATATGTTCACTTTGAATTCAAACTATCTCTATATTCATCTTACCAAGCTCTTGTTTTAATGAACTAATCAACTCCTCCTTATTTGCTTTAAGCTTTTCATCTCTTTTTTCTTTTTTAACCTTCTCAATTTTTAGGCTGTCAATTTCTATAATGGTTTCTTTTATTTTGCAATATAATTCCTGAGTTTTATCTGTTTTAATGTCTCTTTCATAATTTGAGGTTTCTTCTGTTTTGGTTCTGATTAAATTTATTTGTTCTAAAATTGCATTATTATTTAATTTAGATTCATCTAACAAATCAATTATCATTTTTCCGTTGTCTTTTTGAAAGTTTTTTTGAAAATCTTCTTTATGATTTTTTAGGATATTCATTTGTTCTTCATTTATGTGGAAAAAATTAGCTAAGGCTTTAAAATCAAGAAGTTGCTTTAACCTAAAAATATCATTTTTTAATTCTTCTTTAAGTGAAGCTATTTTTTCTTTTGTTTCTAGATTTTCCTTATAGCTCTGGCTCTGTTTGATTTTTTCTATTTCTATAAATAATCTGTGATTTTCTTTTTCTTTTTGATTTATTTTCTCATTAAGTGATGTAATCGCTTTACTCATTTCAGTTCTGTCGCTGTCAATAGGTTCTAATAAATTTAGTTTTGATTTAATTCCTTCAATCTTAGCAAACAATTTAGCAATTTCTTCACCATTGTTAAAGATTTCAAGCAAGTCTTTTGAAAAAATTTTAAAACTCTCTTTTATATCTGCCATCTCTTTTCCAATTAAGATGGTTGCCCTCTCATAGTTCTTAAAAGATGCTTTATTGAAATCAAAAAATGTTTTGTCTATTTTTTTAGTAAGGTCAGAAAATCTTGTTTCTTTAAGATTTTCTAGATTAGTCATAAGGTTCTCAATTGTTTCTATGTATTGTGCTCTGCTATTACTAACAACTTCTTTAATTTTATCCTCAGCTTTCTTTGATTCAACATCAAACTGATTAAGTGTGATTATTTTTGTTCTTAAATCAGCATGAAAATGCCTAATTTTGTCTTTAACAAGAACTAAAATTTCCTCTTCCTTGGCTTCGTTTTCTTGTCTCTTTTTCTCTAACCAACTTTCAATTTCAGAAAAAGCCAGCTTTTCTGAAACAATTTCTTCAATGTCTTTTTTTCTTCCTAATTTTTTAAGAAAGCTAAATATTCCCATGAAGTGTTTTAGAAATAGAATTATATAAAATTATTGATGCCCACACCGATAATATGGGTAGTTTAATGGATTTCTAAAAACTATTTAAATCAAATAAACATAAGATAGAAATGGCACAGAAATATTACACTAAACATAAAAATCCTCCTCTAACTAAAGATGAGATTAAAGAAAAATATAAAGACATTCAAGAAGAACTGCAAGAAGTTTTAAAATGGAAAAAAGAAGAGGAAGCAAAACTTAGAGATACTGAAGCATCACCACGAAAAAAAGGAGCAGCTAAAAGAGCATTGAAGAAAGTTGCATGGAGAATGAATACAGTTAAAGGTCAGGTAGTTTATTGGAAACTGAGAGTAGCTGGAGAAAGCCATTTCAAAGCAAATATAGAGAAGAATGAATTTTGGGCAAGTTGTAGGGAGAAGAAAGAATAGAACGCCCACGCCGAGCACTTAGGAAAAGTTTAACACCCTTTTTTTTTAGCTAAAATAATAAAGGAAATAGCCTTTTTAAAATGAGACTGCTACTTGCTGGGTGCAGAATTGGTCTTATCTTTACTGAAATTGTTTTTTATCTAAATAGAGATTTAAACCAATTAATTATCCTTTGGAAAAGTGTTGTCTTACTTTCATCTGTAATCTTTTCCCCATCAGTTAATTCAAAACTATAATCATAATCCTCACAATTAATGCCACAATTGCCACCACAATCGATTCCGCCTTCACCCCTATCTTTTATGTAATTAAAACAATGCAATGGATAAACATCATTGGATTTAGGAAGATTGAGTTTTGTTAGGTCTGCTGAAAACACGCCTAATCCCTGGGTGCCTAAGTACAGGAATTCTCCAAGCTTA
>Ga0114923_10000779_pt1 | contig 23325 bp, 22 predicted proteins | sample SumtaG_FD_89578 | JGI IMG/M metagenome (GOLD analysis project Ga0114923, IMG submission 89578) | Deep subsurface microbial communities from Indian Ocean to uncover new lineages of life (NeLLi) - Sumatra_00157 metaG | ecosystem: Environmental > Aquatic > Marine > Oceanic > Sediment | place: near...
CATGCGAGAGTCACTGGGTCACTCAAAATATAGTGTGTGGACAGTGAATCCACGATACACCTCCCAAACATGCCATGTGTGCGGAGAGAGAGGTGTTCGAGTAGAAGATGAAACCTCCACTATAGAGAGGAAGGGTGGAGAGTTCTTCTACTGCTCTAAGTGCAAAGAGCACTTCCATGCGGATATCAATGCAGCACGAAACATAATTCATGTTCAAGATTCCAGTACCGTTCCTGGAAGGACAAGTTTGTCCACTTTACAATGAATGGTATACATTGAAATGTGAGAGTGATTCTGGAAGCACTGTTTGGTTACACCTCGAGGGTTGTAAATGAAACAGGTCCGTTTGATTATCGTTGGTGCGGGAAACCGCGGAACAGTATATGCTTCCTATGCAAAAGAACACCCTGAGAGAGTCAAAATAGTAGGTGTTGCAGAACCTCAGGACTTCTACCGAGAGAAGATGATGGAAGAGCATGATATTCCCGAGGTAAGTGCATTTACTGATTGGAAGGATCTTGTCAAGGAAGAGAAGTTTGCAGATGCAGTAGTTATCGCAACCCAAGACCACATGCATAGAGACCCTGCAATAAAACTAGCAAAGAAAGGATATCATATTCTTCTTGAGAAACCAATGGCTCCAGATGAGAAAGGATGTCGAGATATCGCAAAAGCAGTCAAGGGAAAGGATATCATCTTCGCCGTAGGTCATGTTCTTCGTTATACAAGGTATACAAAGAAACTCAAGGAGATAATTGATTCAGGAAGAATTGGGGATGTAATCAGTCTCCAAAGACTAGAACCTGTTGGATATTGGCATCAAGCTCACTCCTTTGTGAGAGGAAATTGGAGAAAAGAGAGTGACTCTTCATTCATGCTGCTAACAAAGTCATGTCATGACCTAGATTGGATTCGTTACATCATGGGAAAGAAATGCAAGACGGTTTCATCTTTTGGTTCACTTACGCATTTCAAGAAGGAGAATAAACCTGACAATGCAGGAGAGAATTGTTTGGATTGTGCCTATGAACCTCTATGTCCCTATTCTGCTAGGAAAATCTACCTGGATTTTCTCACACGTGGGAATACAGGATGGCCAGTTAGTATCATAACATCAGATACAACCAAGGGTGGAATAATTCGCGCGATAAGAGAAGGTCCCTATGGTCGTTGTGTGTATGATTGCGACAATGATGTTGTTGATCATCAGGTTGTGAACTTGGAGTTTGAAGATGGAAAAACAGCTTCTTTTACTATGACTGCTTTTACTAAAGCAAGACAGCGAGAGACTAGAATCTTCGGTACAAGAGGCGAGATTTATGGTAACGGGACAAAGATCCAAATTTACGAATTCTTGACAGGTAAATCTGTAATTCTGGACACCTCAGCGAAAGATCCTTCATCTCTCGCCGATCATGGTGGAGGTGACTACGGTCTGATTCATGCATTTATTGATGCCGTGGCTGAAAATGACCCCAACAAAGTTCTTTCAGGACCAGAAGAATCCCTTGAGAGCCATCTCATGACGTTTGCAGCAGAGAAATCAAGAGTCGATGGAAAAGTTGTTGACCTCAAACACTAATGTTAGAATTATCTGATATCTATTAGATATGCCATGTAATCTGTTGCAGATACTACTCGACCTAGACACCGAAGCATAGTCACAATCTGTCCACGATGATATGTTGCATGGTTAATGATATTGAACACCATTTCTTCCATTGTGAGATATATTTCTCCAACTGAAGATGGCACCTTTGCTGCATCAAACCCATTTCCTTGAATGAGATCCATAATCAGGCCATTGACATGATGGAGTGTTGAGAAGAGACCATCCCGTCCTAGATTACTAAAATCTACTTTCTTAGGAGTTTCATTTATCCAGCGATAATACCACTGAGAATGACCTTGAACCATGTGCAGATATCTATCTCGGATACTCCCACTTGTTTCCTCAAATATCTGTGAGAATTCTTCATCAGTGAGGGTCTTTACGATTTCCCAGATTTTTTCATCTGCCCATAACATGTACTGCCCCATACGCAGCAATAGTGACATGTGCGGGGGCAATAATGAGCCTAAATAAACTGAAGTAACAACGCAACCGCTCAGCTTGATTCTTCAAGCAGCCATTGTGTTATTTTCAACATGAAGTTCCACTCTGAATCAGGGCCTAGAATAGGATCCCAGAAGTCGGTATTATACCGAATACTTCCCTCTTCGTACTCAATCCACCTCAGCATATGATATTGCGGCCTCTGTCGTCTTCTTCAATGGCCAATACTTGTTAACAAGAAAGATCCATCCAAGTGAAATCAAAGTAGACATCAGTCCAATGTTAAAGACAATGTTGAGCAAAGCGTGGATTTCAGGAGTAACATAGGGGAGGTACATGAAGCAGTTACTCATTCCATTTGCAAACCAGTGGAGAAACATGTTAGCATATAGATTCCCTGTTATCAGAAACATATACCCATAGAGTATACTGATGATCGTTGCCCAAATGATTTGTGCAACAACAAAGGTTACGAGTTCGTATGTAAGAGGACCATTCAGTAGATTGAGAATGTGAACATATCCAAAGATCACTGCAGATCCAGCAATTGCCTTTCGTTTGGAATATACTTGCAGAAGCATTGTGAGAACAACTCCGCGCAAGACAATTTCTTCAAAGATACTCCCAACTGCAGTAATAGGACTTGAGCCAATCACATTTGTAATGCGATAAGGATTGAAGAGTTGATTCGCGAAATGATCAAACTCCCATCCAAGAACAAAGTGGTTATAGACCAGGGATTCTAAAATTTGCGCTACCGCGATGCAGACCAAGCATGGAACGAATATTAGAAGAGTTCTAGATACAGGCTTGATGCGATCAACACCAATAGTATGTAGATATTCACGGAGTGTAGTCTTCCCTTTGGCATTCTGAGAACTTTGGGTATGAAGATAACAAAAACCAAGATACCCAGAATAAATCCAATTATTGATGAAAGGAGAGGATTTGTTGATATAAAGGGTCCAAGAGAGTTTACGACACTTCTCCCGAATAATGCAGCCATTAAGAATAGCAAAGGAAGAGCTACAATAAACAAGATTTGATATTTAGAGAGATTAGATGGAAACTCGTTTGAAATTTCAACTCCAGGAGCTCCGTATGTTACTATATTTTTCATTAGTTAAACAACCTTACCGAATCGAAATTAGGTGAGTTGGAGGCAAGGAAGATTCCATGGCAACATGTTCGGTTTGAGAAAGGTGCTTCTAACTCAACACCACACTGGCAGACATCATTGAGGAGAATGAAGAAAGCTAGTATGGTCGAGTATACTTGTATTCGCGGGTTACGTAGTTTGTGTTGCATTCTTCCTTGCCACCATACTCTATGAAAAAAGAGATGGTTCAAACTATAATTAGATTGCCGCACCACGTAGTTCACTTCTAAATACTATCTCTGAATGAAGTTGAAACTAGCAGGATGGTATTGTAATTGATTGAAAGAGAGAGTCAGCTCTAGGTCCTCATGATAAGAAAGAGACTCATCCAATAGCTAATGGCAATATATACCATAAAAAAGAGGTGGGATCGTCGATGATTGGGATAGTGCCTTTTCCATAGTAAACCACCACAAAACACAAAGAATACACACAGAATACCGATGATTGGAAGAAGGTTTGAGATAATGGCAACCTCTGTTGTTACCTGTAACTGCCCAGATGTAACTAATCTGACACCATATTGCAGAAATGAGGACCCATACTCAAGATTCCATGCTTGACTGAAGTAACCAAAGATTCCTCGGGTGAAAACGAGCATTCCAGTGAGAAAGAAGAACAGGGATTGACTGAAGGAGTTACGAATTGGTTTTGCGACAAGAGGAATGAGGAATAGAAGTCCGATTAATATCGTCATTATCAGTACAATATTTGTTGCACCCATAAAGAATGTTGAATCATCAGTTATTCCAGCAGAGAAGTAAATCCAATTCCAGGTTTCATGGTACACAATTTCACCTTCAGGTGGTAGAAAGCGATCACCATACCAAGGAAATGTGCCATACCAACCCCCCTTGAAAGGGGACTCTGTAATGATATTAGTCCAAGTGCTTGATACAAACTCAGGATCAATAATATTGATGGCATAATCAGACATAATCTGATAGAATGTTGCAAGCAGATTACTAACAAGGAATAACACGAGTAGAAGAACAATCAAGAAATATCTACTGACTAATTGCTTCCTAACGTGAAATCGTACATCTTTAGCTGATGAACTCTCAACATCATCTGGTTGTAGTGATTTGAGAGGAATCGGTTTTGTGAGAATTGAAGCAAATCGCCCAAGTCGATTGGAAGGGTTTCGATTAGCAATTTGATAGAGGACAACTGTTAGTGTCACAGAAACTATAGGAACAAGTATTGCAATAGTAATAGCCTGTGAGATTGTTAACTCAAGTAGTATATTTGATTGCATAGTATCACCTTAGGCGTAATTTTATCAGAATCAAGTAGGGAATGATAATCAGCAACGGAATTATCATTGCAAGCAGAAAAGAAGAATAGAATATCTGTAAAACAGCATCAGATTGACTAGTGTCTTCGATTATTGATTGTAGAATGTAATCTGTGAGAATGATTTCTTCCCGATTTACATCATTATACATTGTTGCTGTGAAGACCACAACCAAATCATAAGTAGGGAATACGTAGATCTTCTGACCATACATTCCAACTGCGTAGTACACTCCAATCGATGGAATATTCCACATCTGGTAACCATAACCTGCATGACTCAGACTTGGATCATAGGTTCCTAGATTGATATATTGTGAACTACTTCGAGAAGCCCAATCACTCGAGAATATTTGTGTTCCATTCCAAATTCCATTATTCAAGCAAAGATAGCCAATCTTGACCATATCTCGAGAGGTCATGTTCATTGAACCCCCACCGTGATATACTCCTTGAGGATCATATCTCCATGTCACATTTTGAATATTGAGAGGTTCGAACAGATATTGTCTTGCAAATTCAAGCGCATTCATACCCGTTGTTCGTTGGATGATTGCTGAAAGGAGATGGGAGGCCCCACTGTTGTACTCCCATTTTGTGCCGGGGTCCGCCACCATTGGGAGATCAAGTAAGAATTGTACGCTGTCAGAACTATTAATCATCCGAGTTATTGAATCTCTAGGATCTCCTGTAGGGTAGGTCCATTGATCCCACTCAAATCCAGGGGTCATTGTTAGTAGGTGTTCCAAGGTTATCTGTTCTTTTCGAGAGTCAAGATTTGCTATTGTGTAGTTTGAAAAGAAGTCAACCATCTTTTGTTCGACATTTTCAATGAATCCTTCATGGATTGCGATTCCAATCAGAGTGGAAACAATACTCTTAGTGACTGAATACAATCTATGAGGTGAATTTGTACTATAGTCGCCAGTGGGGTATTCTTCCATAACTATGAATCCATTACGAAGAATCAGGAGCGAATCAATCGGTAGATTATCATCTTGTATGTATTCTACTATCTCATTTAGACGAGTTGAGTTCATCATCTGCTCCTCAGGAGTAGATGCAATCCATTCGTCATTTGGCCAAAGAGGGGATGAGTCAGAGGAAAGTCTAGTTTCATGACAACAGATTGAATGTGAGAAAGGTTCTGACTCGACGACACAGAAACTAGGTGCTATTAGGAGAAGGGAGATAGCTAGTACGGATAAGTACGATAATATTCGCAGTTGTTGCATTCTTTCTTGCCACCATACTCGGTGAATAGAAGGAATATTTCAAACGATAATGAGATTGCCGCACCACGCAGTTCGGATATTAACATCAGGATGTTTCATTTTCTAGGAGTTCTTCAAGTCGTAATCTCTGCAATCGGATATTCTTCTTTGTAGGAAACGGAAAAATCGTCTTAACTGTATCAATCATTGGACATTGGCACACTAAACGGGACATACTCTCTGCATCACGTAAGTGATCAATGACAAACAGGCTTAGCATCATGGGTGCAGAAGCTGAAATGTGCGAATCAAAATATTGTCCAGAGAAGTTCTTTTCTAACCAATTTTCTACATCATTATGGTCACCTTGTGATTCATCCCACCGTATCTGTGCATAGTAGATCACTCCGGATCCAGCATTCAAATTCAACCGAGTAACAAACTTGACGCCCTCTCCATCAAGGAGTTGTTGAATGATCTTTCGAACTCGTTTAGGCGTCAAACCTGTCTTCTCTGCAATAACAGTCGCAGGAGCTCTAGGATCTTCTACAAGGCTGTTCAGAACTCGTATTTGTAGAGGCTTGAATTCAACTTTGTTTCCTTTTGGAGAACGCTCGTTGTGGAGCTCGAAATGTGCTACATCTTTGAAACTGTTCAGAAACTGCTCAAAATCGGATTTTCCACTTTCACCCTCATATTCAGCAAAGATGATACAAGTACCATCTGATAATAATCCTGTAGAGAAAACATGTGGGTTCTTCACGATTTGTTTCAAGAGTTCTTCTTCTATATTGGAAACTTCTGGTGTTAGAATGGCGAGAAAGGATTCAGCATCAATCATTGCAAAGCTAAGATAGACTACAAAACTGTGAATAGTGCCATTATCAATGAGTTTGTTGACTCTCTTCTTGATACCATTTGCAGTCATCCCCAAATCTCTTCCCATCTCTTGATATGATGCTCTGCAGTTTTCACCAAGAGCTCTAAGGATACCTATGTCTGTTGAATCCAATACTAGCACCCTGAATAATTCTAACCAGCGAATACATCCTATAGTTTCGATTTGTACTATTTATTCATTCTCATCAACTAATCTTAGACCAAATGCGTGATGAGTAATACTTATTCAATATTGGATGAATCTTCTGTGAAGAGAGGTGTTTACATGGATAATTTTGCGGTTATCGGAATCTATGTGGATGATATCAACAAGGCAAAGAAATTCTATTGTGATGCACTAGGTTTTGAAGTGGAAAATTCGTACAATGATGGATGCATATTGCAATTGAAGAGTGAGGGGTCAACAGTAATTCTTGAACAAGTGGATAAACCCGCAACTCCAGTATATCCGGGTGGATCACAGATCGTTTTGTGTGTAGCGACAGACAACATTGAGAAAACATCGAAGGAATTCAGGGACAAAGGTGTCAATTTCTTACATGATGGACCTCAACCATTTGTAGCAGGCCGATTCATGGCAATGAAAGACCCTGCAGGTAACACCCTTGAACTTCTTGAATTCAAGAGAGATTAGAGATTTTCATTCCTCAATCTGGTTACCAACAGAGTATGCATCTGCTACAACATCACCAAGACTCCAGTATTGTCTAGCTGGATTTGTGAATAGGAGTGGTTTCAACTTCTTCTGATCTAGTACACCATCAGTCATGAACCGTTCTTCAGAATAGAGATGCTTGACTTCTCCAAGAATAAGATAATGCGAAGACATATCGATAATCTCATGGACCGTGCACTCAGCAGTCACTGGACATTCTCGAATCATCGGAGCAGTCTTTAGCTCGCCGTAGAATACATCGAATAACTGGGATTTGTCTACATTCTTACCTGAGCGAATGCCACAATAATCAGTCTTCACAACTAGGTCTTCATCAGGGAAGTTAACGCTGAATGTTTGGTGCTCTTCAATTCCCTTGAAGGTATATTTCGACTTGCCCATACAGGCCCCCCAGATGTTGGGGGTTCTACTCATGCGATTGAACCATGCCACTGTGAAGAAGTTAGGTTTACCTTCAACAAGTGAACCAAGTAACATAACAGGTTTTGGAAATGGGGAACCGCTTGAATCGATTTCTATCTTTGTCATAGTCAATCACGCAGAACCCTCCTCGCGTTGAATCTTTAACCTGTTCGTTTCAGCAAGTGGGATAGTAGAATAGTAAAAATGAAAGCATATATTGTCAAATTACGGTCAAGGATGGAGAGTGGAGGTATCAGTATTCGCACGCCAGCTCGCATTTTGCCAGCATGAGTAGAGTCATTTCTTAGACCAATGTTGTCGCTGTTTGATTAGATTCCACTGGTATGAATTCAATTTCTCGAATTTTCAAATATCATCCAAGGGTTTGTTAAAAATATCGAATCGAGAATAATGACCGCTAATGTCAAAATTCTGACGTTCTTGAATAGCAATCTTGGGATCTAAATCTGCATAGAGAATTCCTTCTTCATCAACCAAAGGACCCGCAACAACCTTACCAGCGGGGTCAACGATAACCGTTCCACCATTTGCCCAATTCTCAGAATGAGATTCCATTACAGATTTCATTGGAAAATCAGATTCAGAGATATGTTCAAAGTCTGTGGGACGTAAAAATCCTGAAACTGAGATGACCCAAGAACGACCTTCGAGAGCAATGAAACGTGTGATATCTTCTGTATTCCTCAGACTTCCAGGCCAAACAGCCACATGAATGAGTTCACCTTGCAGATGTAATGCAGCACGAGCTAATGGAAGCCAATTCTCCCAGCAATTCAGTCCACCGATCTTTGTATCATTCAGCACATGGGGTTTCAGGCCTAATCTATCACCATCTGCCCAAATTAGTCGTTCCTCGTAGGTAGGTTTGATCTTTCGATGCCGACCAAACACATTTCCATCAGGTCCAATTGTAAGGAGTGTGCAGTAGATCGAAGCACCACCTTTCTCTGCGATTCCCCCCATGAACATCATCTTCAGGTCATGAGCAAGAGTCTTCATTTTCTCTAACACGGGGTCTCCATCAAGGTCGATTGCCTCACGCCAATATGTGGAATACGCAGTTTTCTGATCATCATCATTGAATCGTGCTCCACCCGAAGGGGACAGCCAAAATGGATATGCAGGGATTAATGTTTCACCCCATGTTACTAGATCAGCACCATTGGTTTTAGCTTCTCGAATATACTTCTCCAGTTTTTCCCATGTTTTTTCCTTATCGAGGAAGATGGGAGCTATCTGAATAGCTGCTGCACGAATCATGTGATATCTAAGAAAATGGTCACATATGAAATCATTGTCTGAGTATCTACAGCTCAAGTGCTTTAATAGCAGCAGGTAATCCCTCGCGATATGAAGGATACTTCAACTCCCACCCTAATACTTCTTTCAATTTAATATTCGAAACAACACAATCTATTCCCATTGTATCCAAGAGAAGTTTGCCCATGACTATTCTCGCTAAGATTTTTGGGATTGTACGTGGTTTAGACATACCAGCACATGATGCCATGAATTCTGTGAATTCTCTCGTAGTACAAGGTGTATCGTCAGCAACAATGAAGGAATTGTTAATCGGCAATTTATCGATAGCAAGTGCATATGCCTGTGCACAATCTTCGACATGGATTCTTGGCATGTAATTATCACCTTTGCCTACGACGCCAAACTTTCCGGATTTGAGCATCTCATACATTTTAAGAAACATCCCACCAGGACCATAGATCTGCCCCGGAATCATCTGAATTATTGGGTGTCCTTCCGCTCCAGCTTCTTGGATTAAACGCTCAGCCTCTATTCCTGCCAGTGTTAAACCAATTCGCTCAATAGGCCAGGTTTCATCAGCGATTTCTCCGGGTCCAGTTCTGTAGCTCGTACCCAAAGTAAAGATAATTGGACATTCCAGTTTGTACCCAATGTCAAGAGCAGAACGAGTGAACTTAGTAGTCCTTGCAGTGACTACTTCAAACTGTTTTCGTGACATTCGTCCAAACTCTAATGGCATTGCTATAGATACGACAATATCCTGGGGCGTTAACTTGGGTATGAATGCATCAGGATCAAGTAGGTCTCCAAGGATACCTTTTACTCCCTTATTCTCAAGTTCAGCTAACGCTGCTGAATTCCTACTTAATACTGATACCTCAAAACCTCGCGTTAATAACTTGGGAACAAGATATGACCCTAGTAATCCGGTACCACCAAGAACTAGTATTTTCAAATTTAAAATCCCACCTTTGACTAACTATATGATTCTGAGAATAAAAGTGGAATGGATTATTGATTTCCATTAACAGATACGACTGAAATTACCATCCATGTGGTTCGTAAACGGTCACTGAAGGATGAGTAAATCTACGAACTCATAACCCAGTAAATCAAATGCTTCACGTAGAATGCATTAGTTCTGTTTGAACAGCGTATCGATGGAAGCTAGATAGATTTCAACAAATTTTGCCTGTCCAAGAAGAGCTTCTGAAGCGCGAGCGATTTCATCCCAAATCGATTGTATCTTATCAGGTGACGGGAAATTAGGATTAGAATCATATATTGCGCCAAGTGTTTCAATACCAAGTGACAAGTTCTTTACACCATCAACAAATTCGCGAATATAATCCTCATAGATATCAGCCAACACTGCAAGTTTTGTATGATTACTCTCAATCAGCAGGAGAAATTTCTGTATTAGAGGATGGTTTCTGAAATCAGGTTTAAGGTTCCAAGAACTACCCACAATGGGTACAGACTTTCTTCCAACGAACGATCTTGGATAAGTGCTGAAACGTGCTATCAAGTTCTTTTGCGTTTCAACCTCATTTTTGACTACCACTGACAGATTGGTAATGAGATTGAAATACTCACTCAACAGGCCTACAAGTTTCTTATTTTTCAGAAGTTTATTTGTTGAGTCATCTTGAGTAGTTTCCCAGCCACCTAACTCGTCAATTGTTGTAGCTAGATCATTTGCTTTAGACAATGTATCGAGTAATTTTTGTGGTTTCATTTTCGTTTCTAGCTCAGTGACTTCGAGATACTTGATATCGATATTATTATGAACAATCTCAATAATCTCCCATTCGACCGTATTGAGCGCAGTTTCAAGGGGTCCTTGATCACCAAAACCGGTGAGTCCACTACGTATAGAATCTTCTCCCGACTGTGCTGTCAAGGCAAACAATCTGTTGAGCGTAGTACTTAGCATAGCCCTGTATTTCTGATTTCCAAGAGATATCAAGACATTATGCTCTTCGAGTGACTTGAGCAGGTCTACTTCACCTACTCGTTGTAGTTTGATTGGCTCAATCGACAATTCAACCTCAAATCTTGGAGGTAGTAGGTCACCCTTGACATGATTCTGAACTAAGTGTTGAATTGCTAACCCCAGAACACACAGTTCACCAAGTCCTGTCACTGCAGAAACCAACTGGTTCGTAGAATATCCTGATTCAGCAAGAAGTTCAGATGCAGTATTGCTATTTTGAAGGAAATTGGTAGTATAGTCCATAGTATGACCCCGTGTAGAACATGGAAATATTCACTAATACAGAGTGAGCTTGTGCAATCACGGAACTACTTCATGGTGCATATGATGGTATTGGGGACATACAACGAGTAAGACCAGTATAACGAGAATAGATACAACTCGATTTATTGCAGTTTCCCTGCAACTCTTCCAATTTGTAGACCCACATAAACAATGGAAATTGCCAGAGCCATTAGACAGATGATCAGAAAATGATTGGCAGGTCCAATGACTGTTGAACTCAATCCTAGCCAAGCTGCATATCCAAGCAACAAGAAAACCATGACCAATGCCGCATTTGCAGCGTAGTTCATATCTAATTTATCAGAAGTGTTTGGTGAATTCGTCAACAATATTTCCTCCACTTAGTATAAACACATGTAAATTGATAGAAAAACTTCTGGGTCTGGGTGATGGTTCCGCTGGTCCTGTAACGAGGTATTATATGAAAAAAGAGATGTTTTAATCTTAGAACAATCATGACTTCAGTGGATTCAGGCAACAATATTGGGCTTTCTGAAGCTTCACTCTTTGAAGCAATTGCTCATGAAACACGAATCAGAGCCCTCTTCCTGTTGCGAGATGGTGCACTCAGTTTTTCAGATTTGAAACGTAAGTTGGGAATATCAAGCAGTGGCAATCTTCAGCACCATATCGGTAAACTGAGGTCACTAATTGAAGTGAACGGAGATGGTCAGTATTCCCTTACCGATAATGGAAAAGAAGCGCTCCTAGCTATTCAGTCGATACGAACCATGCAGGATAGACATAGGATTATTTGGAAGGCACTGATTGTGATTGCCACTCTATCTCTCTATGCCATACAAATGACTACTCCTTTTATAATGGGAACAGTAGATGCTCTTACTCCTCTTAATGCACTTGTTGGGTCGGTTGCTTTTGGTGTGATCTTCTATATGCTGGGGTCAGTTTCATTCAAAATGATAATGGATAAGAAATCAGAATCAGCTACGTGGCTCAAGAAAGAGAAGAAATCTTTCTTTATGAAGGATTAACCTTCAATCATCAAGCCTGAAAATCATAGCCAGGAACGGAGTATTATAAGTCGAAATATCATTGCTTAACATGGTAGGTGGAAATGACTCCTTCAGATGCAGACAATGGAAATAACGAAGCTTCACTCTTTGAGGCAATCTCTCATGCAACTAGAATCAGAACCCTCTTCCTATTGAATGAGAACATCTTAGGATTCTCTGAATTGAAACATCAGTTAGGAATCAAAAGTAGTGGCAACCTTCAGCACCATCTAGGAAAACTGGGGACGCTTATTGAATTGCATGAAGGGTTGTATTCTCTTTCGGATCATGGAAAAGAAGCAATCATGGCAATCGGTGCAGTTCGGAGAATGCAAAATCGTAAACAAACAGTTAGGGTCATCATCACAATGGTTTATGCATTCAGTCTCTATGCAGCATTCATGAACGTACCATTCTTGATGGGGACTGTAGATGCTAACACCCCAATAATGGCTTTGGTAATTGCAGTGATTGCTAGCATTATTTTCTATCTAGGATCCTTTGTAGTTTCACGTTATGAGAAAAAACAAGCTGAATCAAAATCTTGAAACCGCAAGTCCTCTCATTTTCAATTGCAATTAAAAAAATAAGACAACAAAGGATGGAGTTATTCTTCTATAGTCAACCACGATTCTGTTTCCTGTTCTTCCTTTTGACGCTTCAGCAACAATATTCCAATAATTGATACAAGAGGAGTAGGAATGGGTGCGATGATTGTTCCTCCAAATGGTACGAGAATACCAAGGACAATGTTGACTGTTAAAACTAAGAAACCAGGAAATAGACTGACATATCCAATTCTTAGAGCATTTTTCACTGACGTACCTTCCAGTTGAACTCCAACAAATGCCGCAAAGAAGATGAACTCAAAGAATGTCTGTAGAGAACCTTGTTGGAATATCAGATAGAAGGGGTAAGGAATGAAACCATTTGTATTGTGGCCTACGAAACTGTAGACCCATGTCCAGGAGTACACCATAAAATCCGAGATGGAAGCAACAGGAGAGAAGTAGGTACTCAAACGAATTTCAATTATGAAGGGACCCAGAAAGAAAAGGACAAGCATGATTAGTATTATCGTCCACTTACGCCTATTGGGTACAACTGAAGAATGCTCAATTTCATTCAAAGTTGAATGCCTACCAACTTGCAATCAGTGAAACTGACTTTAATCTGTTTTCAAAATAGAGTGTCCACTCAAACAATGAAAATGGGGGGAAAAGACAACAAAGGATGGAAGTATCTCAGCGAACTTCCAGACAACATTGAGAACCAAGTATCTATTCTGCCTGATTGAAAAGGTCATCCCAACCAAAAACGAGTGGCGCAAGAAGTACCCATCCAATTAGCAATCCTACAAGAACATGAACAAACATTACGTTTGCTACTAGAATGTCTACTGTAAATCCAATCAGGAATGAGATAATTCCAAGATAACCGCCTACCTTGTTTGTTTTTAATATCAGCCAAAGTGCAGCTAATGAAAGGACAGCACTGATCAAGACAATGGGTCCCCAGAGATATAGCCGTGATGTCCATTGAAGAAAGTGGTAGGCCAGGTAACTCCCTGCAACATCATGCAGTAGGGTTTCATTCCCTGTTTGTATCATGATCCATGCAACAAACGCACCTATTCCACCAAGAGTGTAAAAGAAAAACTGAACAGCAATGATCTTAGAATTTGGCCATCTCATGAACGTGATATCTTATAGCGCTTTATTTACTCTATCTTTGGTTCATCATTTGTACTAAGATATCAAGTTCATTGATACTTGTAGGAGCACTCCTCGTTAGTTCTCGGTATGGTTTCAAGATTGAGTCAAGAACTCTTGCTGATTGAACAAGTCTATTCCAAGCTTCTACAATAGGATGGTGCCGCTGGATTTGGATATAGACATCGAAATTGTGTGGAGCATAACCTGGAATCCAACCAGCAATATCTGCAAGTGTGAAAAAGTGTGGAATGCAGTTGGGGTAAGCTCTCTCATCAAGCATCACATATGGTCTGTATGGGTCTCTATCAGGATGGTCTTGAGCGAGACCAGAACAACTCTCTATTGTAGCAAATCCACAGTCATTCAATGATGTGATGTGGTCTCTAATAGATGGGTCGACATACTCGATAAAATCGGATGTAGGTTGTTGATCAGAATAAGGAGCTTTTCTCAACTCACGATACCATTCTTTTTCATGGTGTGCCCATATAATGCCTGGAAGATGTCCAGATAGAACGCGATCTCTGTAAGGATGGAGTAATTGCGACAATTTGCTTAAAACTCGAAATAACCACTCCCAAGCATTGAGATGTTCTTCAGTATTTGTTGATAGTGGATGGTATACAATAATATCGCCATTATCATCTAGTTTCGGAATCCAAAATGCACTATGAGCAGCAGTAACTACATGAGCTTCTACGCCAGGGTAGCTTCGATGATCAAAGATAATCATTGGTTGTTCTTCAGATTTTTCTGATAACCCTGTAGATACAGCAAGTACTTCAAATCCATAATTACGAAGTAAATTCGTAATTCTATTGGTTGATAATGTCATAGAACTCTTCACATAATCATACTACATCAAAACCTACTAAGGTCTTTGATTCGTTATTTATCTAATAAATCGATGATTACAGAATCATTTCAACTCATTTTCAACAACAATATAAAAAATAAGACAATAGGGGATGGAAGTAACTCTGCGGACTCCTAGTTCTTAGTTTGTTCAACACAATAACAATCAGACCTACTACTACTATGATCCTACACGGTTACTGAAATCACGAACGCTATAAACAGGTTATTAGTCCAATGACAATGAGAGAGAAAGAATGGTAAAATGTAGGATTACTGTACTCAAACGGACATTCCACGAAGACCTTGCAGAAGAATACCTGCAGACAAGAACAGGTAAATGTGGAGAATTCGAAGAAGGTCAAGAATTTATCACAGAGAGTCCAACAGCCAAGCCAGATTCTTTCCCATGCAGCTTTGCTTGGCATGACATCCACAGATTTCTCTTGACTCTTATGCAAGGAGGAAGTTTCGATAATTATGTGGGGAAGACTGGTAAGATATGGAAGTGGATGAAAACTGATAATTCCTACATAACATGCTGTACTGATGGAATCAGACCTGTTATCTTTAAACTTGAGGTAATTGATAGGTAATCGATAAGCCCCAACGCGGGACTAGCCGATTCATCTACGACCACTGTAAGTTGAGAGATTGCCTGAAGTACTATTATCCGAAGAAATTAGGTTGATAGCAAGTCCTCTCATTTTCAACAACAATATAAAAAATAAGACAACAGGGGATGGAAGTAGTACGATTTCTCCTAAACAACTCTAGGTACGGTGCGAAGCAGCTTCTAGAATTATAATCTTCTACTAACAATGAGATTTCTACTAATTCCGATTGGATTTGGAATAAGATATTCATAATTTAGTAGATAGTGAACTTAAATTTAATCTTCTAGATAATAGTATGGATGAGATGTGAATTACTATGATTCCGAACAATTCAAATATCAGCGAATACTTAGCAAAATTGACATACCGTTTAGGGAGAAACAGAAGGTTGCAGCACAATTTCATAATCTAATCAGGAGTGAATAGATTTGAGGGAGAACTTTTTCACTATCTACTTCAAACAAAATAATGATTTAACTAATATTAACAATATTAAAATGATAGATATAATGTCGGGAGAGGATTTCATCTTATGGAAATCACACTAGAATTAACTCGCGAATGTGCACTAGATTGCTTGATATGTTCATCAAATGCAGGGTTATGCGACAATGATGAGTTGACAACAAAAGAATGGATGAATATTATTGAAGAATCAATTCATCTCGGTTCTAAGAGAATATGCATATCTGGTGGAGAACCATTTCTACGAAAGGATTTAGGTAAAATTATTAAATATTGTAAACTAACAAATTTGGAAGTTGTGGTGTATACATCAGGAAATACCTATAATTCAGATAAAACAGAAATTGTTCCCGTGTCAAAGAAATTGTTAGCTAAATGGAGTAAATATATTGATAGACTAGCATTTGGAATACAAGGGCCTGATGCAAAAACTCATGACAAGATAACAGCTGTAGAGGGTAGTTTCGCCAGACTTCTGAAGACTATCAAACATGCAATTGAAGCAGGTATCGAAGCTTCTGGTCACTTTGTGCCGGTAAAATCTAATTTCAGACTAATTTCAGAAACAATCCAACTAGGAAAAGAAATAGGTCTTTCTGGATTAGGTGTTCTCAGATTTGTACCTCAAGGTAGAGGATATATAAATAAAACTATGCTTGAACTAACAGATAGAGAAATTGAAGAACTTGTTAGGATTATCCATAATCTAGATTCAGCTGAAAGGGAATTCTTAAAGATTGGCTCGCCATTTAGTGATATTTTTCCAGATCTATCATCAAAATGTAGTTTGGGAAATAGACTAACAATAGAACCAGATGGGATTATTGCGCCGTGTGAGGCAATGAAAGATTTTGCAAATGAAAGGATGATATTCAATGTCAGAAGGAATTCATTACAGGATGTTCTTCAATCAAATTGGATTCAGGATTTGATATCCGAATATAAGAATAGAAGTCCAGAAGGCAAAGTCTGTAAATTCTGTATAGCTCAGGAGATGCTAAAAACTCGTGATAATCAAGATGTAGCGATTCCTGATGAAAGTGCTCGAATTACTCATTAAGCATTGTTGGTGATTTAACAAATGGGAAATAATGTCTACGAAGGTACAATAAATGGAGATGGAGACTTAATCGGGGAGTTCAAGAAAATCTATGAAAATATTGAGTTTATTGGCTTCAAATTCTCAAAGGATATTTGGGAAAATGAGAAACCAAATATAACTCAAAAATTAATTAAATCATTAGAGGAAAAAAGTCTTACTGGGCAATTCTCTAACTTGAAGAAATTGTGGACGCAGTTGGTGAGTGATGCTATCGTGTTTCTGAAACATGAAGATGAGCGAGAAGAAAAGGAACATGACGCGTTTGCATTTGGAGTTGACACTCTATCTAGGTTCTTCGATACATTCGGAAGTTTTGAGCAGTACATGTCTCCGGTTCTGACAAAAACTCGTGATCATATTGCACATGTCATGCGTGTATACATGTTGGGTGCAATAGCGCTTAAAAAAATGGATATTGGGCTTGTTGGTTGTGGAGACGTAAAAAAGAAAGCCGATGATACTGAAAAAGGTCTGCAGATATACGATAGTGAAAAAGAAGCAATGTGGTGCATTATGGCGTTGTGCCATGATCTTGGATTAGTTATGGAAAATGTGTTCAATGTTAATCGTGAAGCTCGAAAGATGTTTGATCAATTAGGTCGAATATCAATGAAAGAACTCGAATTTGGTTTATCACCAATGTTTCAACATATGTGTCTGAATACCCTTCGGCTAATCAGTTCTGATTTACATCTTGTAAAGAATGGCATAACACAAACTTCAGCAATAAGTGGTGATGCAGAATCAACGGATAAGAAGAAAAACATTGTAGAAACTAAATACATTGTTCATACCCAATACAAATACTATCTGAAATTTCTTAATGCTCTCGATAGCTATGACCATGGTGTCCTAAGTTGCATTATACTTATTAAGAATCTTGTTTACTTCCTAGAGTCTGATTTTCTACTCGATACAGTTAAACCATTTAGTACAAGGGATGCACAACAATTTTTGGTTAGAAAGACAATTCTTAAGTCAATTGCATCTCACAACTGTGATAGTATTTATCATCTATCACTTATGACTTTTCCATTTCTACTAGTTCTATTTGATGAGATGCAAGAGTGGGATAGACCAAGACCATATATGAGCTTTCAAGATGGACGATTGAATGCAAAACTTACTGTAAATTATCTAGGTGACAAAAAAGCAGATTTCATAATTACATTTTCTGAAGGAGATGTAAAAACCTGCCATAGGGAAGTATATGAATTTGCTAAACACAAGTTTACTAGATTTGCAAAGCTATTAAGAAGTGCTGTCACGGACCCTACTAAACAATTCGAATTTCATTTTGAGATACGTGATGAAACAGATGAGAAGGAATGGTCATATGCATTGACACACATTTCACCTAAGCCTGATTCACTCAGTTCAAGTGGCATAGATATAAAATTTCCAGAAGAGAATGAGAAATGGAGAAAAATGGTCAGAATCGAATATCCAGATGATTTCAAGGAATACGAAATTGCTGAAGACCCCAAAAAGGAAATAGACTGGTTTAACTGGTTGATTAGAAGTTATTGAGGATCAGATAAGTTTCATTTAGTTAATTGTATTCATTGTTGGAAAAGACCAGATATGATCTTCTTAATGATTCGTCATTATTTTCACCAAAATCTAATGGATTTAGCCCCAAATATCTAATGCACCGATATGCATTTTTCCTTCCGAATTTTGTGTTTCTCTTAGTATTCGTTAAATTACATCCTTTAGAACTACAATCATCGCAATCATCGCATGGATGATTTGAAAATTTTGACACGTCATAGAATCCATGTCTATGAATTGTATCATCTGCCAAAGATAGTGATTTAGAATAATTTGAATCGTATTTTATATCAAGTGCTATGCAAATCTTAGTATCAAGGAATTTCTGAATATAAGATATAGGAAGAAATAATCTATCACAAAGAAAATTTGCATTATATTGACAGTTCACACATGCATCAAAATTCAATTCTTGGCTCCTCAATGAATTTATCGATACTACATTGATACCTGCAATCGCATTTAGTGATTGCACTATTTGTGTAATATTGCTTCTATCCGTGGATAGGCTCGGACTTCTCGGAATATAAAGTGGGCTAACTTCAGTTTCAGGAATCTCTTCCATAGAACAAAGGAATCCAACTCGCGTGAATATATTTCGTGGGGGAATTTCAATATCTATTCCAAGATTAATCAAAGTTCCATATACATCAATTCCCCAAGATTCAGGGGAGGCCATCGATTGTTGTGGTTTTTTACACGTAAGATTTCTATGAATACTACAAGGCCTACACAATCTACAACCTCCCCCAGAACCAAGTGTCAACACTGGTTCATTGAATGTGTGTTCCCAACGATTATGCAAGTAAGTCATAAGTCTGTGAAATTTCCAGTAAGAGGTAGCATCCCAATTTTTTGATGCCAAGTTAACTAATTGTTTGTATGTATAATTAGGATGTTTTTCTTTTATTTTTTCAATCCATCTAGTTCGATCTTCTTTCATTGTTACAATATAGTGATTGGAATAACTAGATAGTATTGATTCAGCTTTGTAGAATTTGGGAGTGTTCGGTGGACAACGATATGTACTGCCATAATTTACGCAGTTTTGACATTTGAGTTGAACATAGGCATCGAAGATGATATCGTTCGCAGATAGTTTGTATATCTCATATGTGATATCCTCAAATGTATGAATTTTCGACATGAAATATTTCGTCCTAATTATAACAGGTATCTATTTTGGTCTATGAATATATGATTAAGAAAGTTGTCTTTATAAAAAATAGACAACAAAGGATGGAAGTATTTGTACGAAATCCTAGTAAAGGTAATTCAGCAATCTAAGGGAAATTCGATTATTCTTTTCGTTCCAAATTCCATGTAGTTTCTGTACAAGAACACGTTACAGTTTTTTCGATGTTTCCTACTAATGTTACCTGAAGATTTGTCATACATTTTTGACAAACAAACAAGTTACATAAATCATCAAATGCCTGAATAACTGGACGAAAATCAGCTTGGGAGAAGCTATTCCATTTAGTGTAATGCACAGCAGCATTTACTGACCAGTATTCTTCTCCAATTCTTGAATTTATTTGATCCTTAATGCTTTCTATTTTAGTAATTTCATCAACAGCTAGTGTGTCATTCCAAGAATTCGCCGCATTCTTAGCTTTCTTTAGAAGGCGTCCATATCTTGATTGAGCACCATTCAAGAGGTCCCATAGCTCATGACGTCCATCCAATCTATGCCTAGTAGACGCCCGTAAATCGTTGCAGACTGTACCTAGAAATTGTTCAAGCCAACGTCTCAAACGTCCAGCTGCATCGGATATTTCATCCTTATCGATCAATTCATAGATTGTTGCCCATATTGGTTCTTCAAATTCTGTTTCTGGACCAAAATCTATACTCCAATTCGAAAATTGTCTGAATCTTTTCTTATCAAGGTGAAGTAAATTCTTGAGTTGATAAGCCCACGTTTTATCATGGGTTGTTATCATAAACTGCTTATCGGAGAAGACATCATTGATTATATCACAAATACCTCTCCTATGAGCAGTATCAATTGACATAACCACATCATCTAATACAACCAAGTCAATTACTTCTTCAGAGAGATTCTCAATTATTGCTAGATACAGACATAGTCCCATACAATCTTGATGCCCTTCACTATGCAATGCATGAGGTGGATGCAAATTTCTTCCATAGAAATCTACTTGCAGGTCACATGTTGCATCTTCCAATTCGAGTTTAGCTTTGAAGCCTGCTTCATCTTCACTATGAATCTGGCAATAAAGCTCAACAAACCGATCACGCACTGACGTTAATAGACTACCTAATATTGTGTCACGGGCAGTTACGAAACTGTCTTTCAGAACCTCCGCTCTTTGCAATTTCTTCATGGAGTTGCTATATTGTTCTACTGATCTATTCATGTCTTTAAACTGAGTAATCAGGACGGTCAATTCATCCCATGCCTTTAGTCTCGGATTTGATTTCAGTGGAAATCTTTTCACAACCTCGCTTAGTATAGTAACTAAATTTTGTTCAATATTGGAAGGTGATAGAATGTCTTGAACTTCCTTGATCGAATAAAGTGGCTTGGAATATTGTTCTATGGAGGAATCGTAGGATTCGAGTAGTTTTGTAACTTTAGTATTCCATTCCTGAATTTGCTGCATTTCAGGAGTCATTGATGCAAGCTGAAGATTCTCAATGATTCTAGTTGAATGGAATTTGTGTTTTACTAAGATATCAGTTATCGTTATCTGATGGATATCTATCTGTTTCTTTAACCCTAAAGCTATATTCACAGTTTCCAATTTCTTCTCGATAATTATCCTAATTTGTCCATTAGGCCATTCATATTCACATAATGGACATTTACCACTATCATCAATATTTTCTAGTCCCAATGAGAAGAATTTCTCCCTTTGTAGAGAGTCTACAAGATCTCTATCAGACGATAGCTGTTCCAATATCGGATTTAAAATTGAAACAGATTTGTCAAACGATAATTTGGTTTCACCCGTAACTAATCCCAAAAGGGTTTTGATGCTTTGTTCAACTTCTGTTGTGTTTATTGTTTCTTCATCTGATTCAGATGGTGGTGTTAATCCTTCTTGAAGAGAGTCAATGCTTAAATTAGAAATCATATTTCCATCCAATAATTTTCTTCTCTCATTAGCAAAATTAAGAACTTCTACTTTATCATAATTTTCAATACCTACTGCTTCGCAAACCTTCTGTGTTTCCCGTCTTGCATGTTCTTTATCTGATTTAACTATCCTATCATATTCATTGAAGATTTTCACTAAATTTCTTCTAATGTTCTCAACATCATTCAACTTCAATAAATTCTGAATTTCTTTACCTCTTACTCCTTTTTCAGCTGTAACATACTTTAGAATTTCTCTTCGACTCAGAATATGTTGACCTCTGCTTGCCACTTCCATTATTTTGTCGAGGCGGGATTTGTACTGAGTATCACAGACAAAAACCGAAGGATTCTCCATCGTACGTTTGATTTCTATTAAATCAGGAATATCAGGAATCTTCACCATAGCTTTTACCCAAGATTCTTCAGGTTGATCAATCATATCGATATGTGGACCATATCTAGGTAAAGTAATTCCAATAGTTCCTCTACCCATGAGTCTGGATATTTTGCCTGTGAAGAGAAATTCTATTGCGTCTACAATTGCACTTTTTCCTGATCCATTTGGACCATAAACAACAAAAGAATTTCCTTCTGGTTCAATGATGAGATCCCGTACTCCCCTTATGTTATGAATCTCAATCTTGTGGATCTTCATCTGAAAGATTCCCCTTTTCAGTTAAACGTTTTACTGATGATTCTGATGAGAGATTTCCTTGAGATACAAGAGTTCTAAGAGATTCTAAGTCATCATCATCAAAGACCTTACTGTCCTTGACTCTGTTTACCATATCCTCTAAGATTTTCTCTAATAGAAACTTGCTCAATCTCATACATCCCCTGAATTAGTCTTGTGTTCCCCAAATCCTAAATGAATAAGCGCTATTGAAACGATTAACTACCATCTTAAAAATATCTGCATACGCAAACAATAGCATCGAATCACTCATGTAATGATGTGGATTATTTCTAAACAAAATCAACCAAGAGATAGATAACAAATCATCTCATTTTCAACAACATTGTAAAAAATAAGACAACAAAGGATGGAAGTATTTACAAAACCCTGACAACTCTAGGTACTGTGCGAATCACACTTTCAGTCTGCACGCCTCGGACATTAGTACTGGTGAGCTGAATACCTCGCCTAAGCTTGGTACTTACACCCCCAGCCTATTTACCTTGTCTTCTACAAGAGTCCTCGTTCCTAGACTCGACGTTACAGTCACCTGTCCCATCGTCTGTGCAGATCGTCTAGCAAGTGGATATCTATTTTCTGGTCTGGCTTCACGCTTAGATGCATTCAGCGTTTATCCATTACGACTTAGCTACCCCGCATTGCCTTGTCAGACAACGGGTACACCATAGGTCGCGACAATACGTTCCTCTCGTACCGGTATCATCTTGCCATCAGATATCCAACAGCGCCAATAGATAGAAACCAACCTGTCTCGCAACGGTCTAAACCCAGCTCACGTTCGGTTTTAATCGGTGAGCACCCGCACCCTTCGGGCCTTATGCAACCCGAGGATACCAAGAGCCGACATCGAGGAAGCAAGCCGCGTGGTCGATATGAACTCTTGCACGCGACAACTCTGTTACCCCTGGGGTAAGTTTTTTGTCATCTCCA
>Ga0114923_10000780_pt1 | contig 23315 bp, 25 predicted proteins | sample SumtaG_FD_89578 | JGI IMG/M metagenome (GOLD analysis project Ga0114923, IMG submission 89578) | Deep subsurface microbial communities from Indian Ocean to uncover new lineages of life (NeLLi) - Sumatra_00157 metaG | ecosystem: Environmental > Aquatic > Marine > Oceanic > Sediment | place: near...
CTGTCATGTGTAAATATCTCCATACTTTAGACCTTCACTAAGATAAATTAAATGCCAGTAAGAATCATTAGAAGTATGCTGTATCATAGCCTTTTTACAAAATTTACACTTTACTAACAACTTCATTCTAGTAGCAGTTACCCTATCTACATGGTGAAGTTCTAATAATTTTTTTACGCTGAGTTGTTCCATCCTCTTATTTTCCTCTGAACAATTTTTTTGCATTTACTACAAATCGCAGTATAGTCAACAGTATCAACCTTCCCATGCCATTCTATTTCACCAAACAAATTTCTTTCTTCCTCACAGGTAGGACAGTAGAAATTATATTCTCTATTTGTCCTTATCTTCGACTTTAGTTTCTTCATTTCTAACTTCTTCCAGTGTTTCTTTCAGGACCTGAACAATTTCCTTATAACCATCATTCATATCATCAAAGGATTTAGAAAAGTCATGCATTACTTTTCCATCCCATGTGATTGTGAATCTCATAGTGTGCATTTAGTTAATGGGTTCCAAAATTATATGGCTCACATTTAGATATTGGGTTACTAAATAGTTTGGTTCGATTGTTCGTCTTGGTTTGCACCTTCTTTTTTTCTCGCACAGTGGTATTGGATTTCAGCAAATTAGTTACTCGAACACTTGTCTTGGGTTTCAGGATCGTGAATAACTCGATATTCTTTTTGGTTTTCATTTTGCTTTATCTCGTTTGGTGCTATTGGGTTTCTTTTCCTTGTCGGACTCGATATTCTCCAATGGTTTCCATGAGGAAATATTCTCGTTTGTAGTCTGTGGTTTCCAATTAGACGATAACTCGTTCATTTTCATTGGGTTGCAGTTAAAGTCGAACTCGAATGTTTTAGTGGGTTGCATTACCATATGATTCTCGAATTTTATCGTGGTGTTCATTGAGTTCTATCTCGAATGATCGCAATGGATTTCACTAAATTAACTTCTCGCTGGTCTGTAATGGGTTGCAAGATCAATTTGCTCGAAATGTAATCATGGTTTTCATATGACAAGTTTCTCACATATTTTTTATTGGTTTTCAGGTTGTCATTGGTTCGCAATTTCTTGTTGGGTTGCATCCGTATTGGTGCTCGAAATTTCTTTTTGGATTTCATTATGAAATACCTATCTCGAATTTAGTGCTGGTGTACAACTTCATATTGACTCGTTCTTTTTGTTTGGGATTCAAGTGTACGTTGACTTAGGTTGTTTGTCGGTGAAAGGTTTAATCATATTGTGAGCAGGATTTTTCTTAATGATATAAGGTTCTGTCACAGTTAAGCCTTCCATTCCTCGCCACACCATCCATAAGTTCGCAAGGAAAATTTTGATAACTTTCCTTAACGCCATATTATGTATGTGACCATCATTGTACATTGTTCTACCTCCCTTCTTAATCTTCTTAGGATGTTTTCTACGTTCTTCGGCTTTAAACTGATCATAGAGTTTTCTATAACCACTTTTACTTGCTTGCTGTTTAAGAATAGACTGACCTATCTTCCAACACAGAACTTTAAACTTGTCATTCCAGTTACTCATATAACCTATCATTCGTTTCTGTATCATTGGTTCAGTTTTTTTGTTACATTCAGGACAGATTTTCATCGGCTTTAACCTCTTGGCTTTAGTTTTAGTTTTACCATCTTGTTTGATAAATGTAATTTCTTCCCATGTAGGTTTTTTACATTTCTTACAGAAGGTATTCATACCAAATCCAGTTATTTGCCACAGTCTAGAAATGTTTTCAAACTTTCCTATGTCATTAATGTAGGCTAATAGACCTGCTGATATGATAGGACCAACTCCTTGAATTAATGCTAAGTATTCCTTCCAGATTTTATGTTTCTTAATTTCTACCTCTAGAACTTTCTTAACATCTTTCTCAAACTGTTCTGCGTTTGCTAGTATGTCAAAGACTTTGTACTGCTTTAACTGTGCGTCAGTAATTGCATTACGTTGTTTATTCATTCCAATTCTATTGTTTGTGATAATCCTTTGGTCTTGGAAATCATAATAGATTTCAACTAAAGTCCTAACCAGAGGAAAAGGAATTAGGGTTGTTAAAGATTGTGCTTTAACAGTTTTTCCCTTTATAGTGTTTCTTTTTGCCATTTTTATCTAAAGTATTCAAGAAGGTTTTCATATTCCTTCTTCTATATTCAATGAAGTTAGGTGTCATTCTTTTTCTATATCTACTACGCCAGCACCAGTTGTTGCAAATACAATTTCTGAACTTGCGTGCATAGGTGAATCATCCATTTTAGCAACTCTTTTCTTACCTGATTTCTTTAAGTAAATCCTATAAGTTGAAGTATGTCCGAGAACATTTCCACCAACTGGTTTGATAGGATCTCCAAATCCATCAGGACTTGCGAGGACTTGATTTGTGGCAACCACAGCAACATTGTAAGTTTCAGCAACACGAACTAGTTTATGAACAAACTCCGTTAAAATCATTTGCCTTGCTCCAAGTTTCCCTCTACCTAAGTATTCACTTCTTACATGAGCAGTTAAACTATCAACTACTAGCATTACAGGTTTAGGATCTGAGTATTGTTTTTCACCTTTTTCTACTGCTTGATTTTCTGCTTTCAACATTCCAGTTATCTCGTTAAGTAATAACATTTGGTGAGAAGCATTATAGGCTCTTGCGACAGTTATTTTGTCTAGAAACTTAATCAGGTCTAATGGATTTTTTGGTTCTAGTGGTTCTCCTTTTTTTGTTTTCTTTAACTCTATAAGACCTCTTTCAAGAACTATATCTCTAATTCTTTCAGGTCTAAAAGTATTTTCAGTATCTATCCAAATCACTTCACCGTTAAGTCCACCTTTATCATGTGGAAGTTGTGCCATAACAGCAGCAGTATGACAGATTTGAGTTTTACCACAACCATAGACACCATAAAATTCTGTCATGGCTTGTAATTCAAAACCACCACCAAGTAAAGAATCTAAGGATTTACAACCAGTAGTTATTCTGTTTTTATCTAGAACTGTTTCTCTATATGCTAGAACTTGAGTTGCTTTCATAAACGACTTACGAATAACACCACTTTCTTGCAAATATTCTCTAGCCTTTGTCACCAAAACTTCTGCTTGTGGAACATCTAAGCCAGTAATATCAGCAATCTTTACAGGACCTGCTACAACCAAATCCATTGGTGTATTAATTCCATCTTCTGCTAGTCTATTACGTCTTACAGTTCCAACTCCTTCTAGGTTACTTAGATCAAAATCAACTGATTCAGATATTACTTCATTTGCTTCTTTAACCTTCTTGAGTTCTTCTAGTTTTGCCTTCATTTCTTCATTAGTTATTTCAGGTTTTTCTTCAAGAGGTGGATTCAAATTATCAATTACGTCACCAGTTTTTACTTCTTCTTCTTTAGATTTTTTTGTTTTTGTCATCATTAAGCGTTATCCTGTGCTAGTTTAATATTAGCGTTGCGTAATTTCTTTTCAGTCTGTTGGTAAATTTCTATTGCTCTTTCTGAAGCATCTTCTTCGTCATCGGCTTTAACTGAAACAATGATTTGAACTATGCCTTTGGAAGATGTATAAAGTTCTACCTTAGCACCATACTCAGTTTTTGTAACACTCATTAGGTATCTACCTTCTTTTCAGGATGTAGTTCGTTCCAACAACTAGGACAGATTGCTAAAGATTCCCATTTATCTTCAGGATTTTTTTGTGCTCTAACATATAGAACACCACCTTGTTTAGTTAGTGGATCTTTGTTGCATTTATAACACTTCTCATCTTTTTCTAAGAGGTTATCTTCAGACAATTCTATATCCACTCCCTAGTTCATCTATAATTCCTGTTCTGCGTAAGTCGTGTAATCTTGCTCTTATTGTATGTCGTTCTATGTTAGGTTGTATTTTCTTCATCTCAATTAATAGAGAATCTAAAGTCGTAAAACCTCTATCTATTAAGTTGAGTATTGTTTCTTTGGTTTGCATATTAGGTCTAGGCATCAAATCTTTTGTTCCACCTTATGAGAAATAAGAAATTGGTCATCTGCGTTCTGCGAGATTAACCCAACTTTTTTCATCTCACTAACCCTTCCACGTATTGTCGATCTTGTGATTCGCATGGCTTCTTGTATGTCGTTATAGTTCATCATGCCATTTGCTAGGATTAGTCGATAGATTGTTTCTACTTGACCTATGTTGCTACCTTTTCTGAGTTTTCCAGTCAAGAGTTAGCGTACACAAATCCACAAGGTTTCAGCATTGCTTCAAAAGCAATCATCTTCTCGTTCTCATTTGCTTGAGGTAGTCGTCTTGATACTAAGTCAGTAATTAGTGGTTCAACATCTTCTAGGAAGTTTTGAACTGCTAACTTTCTTTTATCTCTGGATGAACCAGTGATAACTCTTGTATCTGCTGTTCTTGGTGCAGAACTTGTTTTTGATGCGTTGATTTTACCACCTTGATTTTCAAAGCAAGTTTTGTCAGAACACATTATAGTTTTTCCTGCGTCATTTTTGTCCCAAAACACTTCTTGGTTTTTAGACCACTTATGTTCACCGTTTTTAAAACAGTGACCTTCTTTATATGCTGGAAGTTGTTTTCCCATTTTTAAAACACTTTCCACATATTGGATTCACTTACAACACTATTGCTAAAAAGTGCGTTGATGGTGAACCTCTTTCCATTTACTGTAGGCTTTGCCATACTAATTTCAACCCTGTAATACTTTATAAATTATTCTGTTTTAGGTGTAGGAGGTGTTTTTTGCTCTTTTTCTTTTTTTCTTTCTTCTGCTGTTTCTTCCTTATGAGTTACTTTCCAATCTGGATGTTTTTCCCACATTTTCTTTAATTCTTCATTTCTTGCGTCATTTGAACGTGAAAGCATTGTAACCTGTTGAGTTAATGATGAAATGACATTTTCTAAAAGACGATTTGCTGAGTTTTGAATATTGTAGAATTTCCCCATTATGTCATCTATTGAAAATTCTTTACCTTGTGTCATCATAAAAAATACTAAGTATTACTTCCTAATATATTGTTCTAATTTTAGGCATTTTCAAGAGTTTCTATTCTTTTGTTCAAATGTCTAATTGTGCCTATTAGCAAACCTACAACACTTCTTTCATAAATTCCGTCATCTCCTGCAACTGCTTCAGGCATTAGAGTTTTTAGAGCATCTGCATTATATCCAAAATGAGTTTTAGCCATCTCAACAGTTTTATCAGGATCTTTCATATCCTTAAAAGTTTCTGGTTTCCACTTCCACATTATCGGCTCTAGTTGTTGACATATTGCATTACAATCTGAATCACTAGTTGGAGTTATGTCAGTTTTGAATGGAGTAAATGAAGTTTGTATTGATCCATTTACTGCCCATACTGCTACCCATCTTCTTCCACTCTTACCTAAGTTAGCAATATTATCTAGTGGAGAGAAATCATCGTTGCTCCATTCATAATGTATTCTATCTCCACCATCACTAATTTGAATTAAATCACCACTACCTGTTACTCTCATAATAACATCATCTGGTGCAAATAATATTAAATCATCTCCAAATAGATTTACTTTTACTGAACCACCTCTAGTTAAACTTCCTACATCTTGTATTGAACCTTGATTCATAAGAATACCTAATGTGTCTAATGTGTCAATATTTGCTGTACCATCTATGAATAAGTTTCTCCATTCTAAACCAACAGCACCTAAGTCAAATGAGTTATCATTATCAGGAACCATACTGGTATCTATTCTAGCATTAAAGAGAACATTATCTGATGAACTATCTCCTATGTTTATTGTTGATGAGAGTATGTTACAATTAGTTCCACCAATATTAGTAAGTCCAAAAGTAGTAAGTGTTCCAGTTATGTTTGTAGTTCCTAGTTGTGCAGTATCTATGTTAGCAGTTCCATCTATCCATAAATCTCTAAACTCTTGTGTAGAAGCACCTAAGTCATAGTTATTATCTAAGTTTGGAGTTATATGTCCTACTGTATCTCCATTAAAAATAATATCATCAGCAGAACCAGAACCTAAAGTTACATCGCCAATCATAGCAACATCATTAGTAAAAGTTTGATTAATACCTCCTGTTAACAACGCAACTACACCAGTAGCATCTTGCCAAGTAAAAGTTCTAGTTGTTGCTGTTGATATTCCACTTACCTGAAATTTGATATGTTTTGTTGTATCTACATCATCGTGAACATCAAATAATGTATCACTAACAGGAAAGCCACCACCTGCTGCTGCTTCCAAATCTATTGTTCCAGATGGAGTTCTTATTGTTAGATGGTCTGAGTTTGTACTGTTAGAGAATAATATTCTATCTCCAAGTGCAGGTGCTCCTGTATCTGCTCTACCTGAAAATTCTGCCCAACTACTTTGTATATTACAAATTGCATTAGAACCAAAATTCAAATCCCTAAATATTTGAACTGCTTGGAATTGAGAATTAAAAGCCAAATAGCCAACATTAGGAACTCCTGCTTCCATAATAGCAAATCTAACTTGTGATTCTTCGTTTGTGTTATCACTATCTAATATCTCATATTCTACTCTAGCATATTCTCTTTCAACACTTGTAAAACTATTTGCATTATATGTTTCTTCAAAAACGGTTGCTCCATTAGTACTGTTTTCACTCTTATGTTTAAAGATAGGTGCTGTATCATTTACAGTATAAAATTCAAAACTATCTTCAGAAGTAAATAATGCTCTAGCAGTACCTACTTTATTTATTTGTAAAAATGCTCCACTTGATAACCATCTTATTCCACTTGCTAAATTACTAGCAACTTCTAAACCATCTCCTGTTAATGATGTACCAAAGAAGGTTGTTGCATTAATTTGTAATAAAATTTGATCACCTGTTGGTGCGTTTAATAATAAATCACCACCTGATGTACCAATACTTGGAGTTCCAGCAGTAATACCATCGTTGTGATAGAATCTTATTTCATCACACTCTACATTATTCCAAGTTTCAGTAGGACTACCTAAATTCAAATCACCAGTTGCACTTGCTTCTGGAACAAAGTCTAGAGGTGAATAGAGTTGTAATTCTGCACCAGAGATATGTAATACTTCGTTTAGTGAAGCACCATGTCTAAAAGTATGTTGATGACTTGAATTTTCTACATCATAAAATAGTCCACCAGTACCTGTTAAGTCCTGACTTATTGCCAATCCACTACCTGAAAATCCTACAAAGATAACACCTAAAACTTCATTGATAAACAAGTTTGAATGGTTTGTTTCTTTGATAAATGTTACAGTGTTATTTGCAGGAATACAATTAAAATAAAGATCATTACCAACTAGTAAGTCAAATTGTTTAGTTGCATCAATTTGAAATGCTCCACCATTAGTATTTCCACTCCATTGTATTATTGTTGTAGTGTTATCTGCTTCTGTTGCGTGTTGTGCTCTAATCTTTATTGAAACTGGATTGTTATTTGATTCTGTAATATCTAAGGCGTTAGAACCATCATACTTGAACTCAAGTTGACCAGTATCTCCTGCATTTCTAAGGCTTAAAAAGATAGAATTATTTACAAACCTAAGTGAACCAGTTGTATTGGTTATAGATGAACTAGTTCCTGATAAGAACTCTGTGTTTAATTCTATGTTAGCATTAAGCATCCTTACATGATTTTCAAATACCTGAGTAGCACCATTATCTCCATCTAAGTAGGCAAGAGTTCCGTTGGCATTTTCAACTGTTGCTATTTTTGTTGTGCCAGTTGTTATTGGATCTACTTGGAATCCAAATTTCTTAGTGTTATCTACATTATCTATAATTCTGAATAGAGAATCTAACACTTCATTAGGTGAAGATGTACCTCCTGTTGTACCTCCTACTATAACCCAAGAACCAGAAGTAGAAGTTGCTATTGGAGAATTTTCTTGCCATTGTAAAAATATTATACTATCATCAGTTACTGTTACATCACTTGTTATGTTGATATTTGCTCCTGCTGATACTGGTGCTTTAAGAACTAATTCTACTCCTTCATTTGCTGTGATTAAAATTATTTGTCCATCGTGAATTGCATCACTAATAGTTTCTACATTCATAGGATCTTCTGCACCTTTTTGAGTTACAACTACTGATGTACTTCTGATAAATATTGTATCAAAAACATCTCCCCCTCCTTGTGGTGGTGGTTCTGTATCAAACCTTCTGTGATCAACTGGTGAAAAAACAAATGGATATTTTATTGCACCTGTAACACTTGCTGCTTGTATTCTTGCACCAAATGAACTAGTATCTACATTAGTTGGATCTTCACGACCTGCTCCTAAATCATTAACTACCTCTCTAAACTCTTGTAGTTGTTCTTCCAAACGAGCAATCCTATATTCTGATGTAGGTGTGTCCCAACTCATGGCAAAACAAACTTCCTTATGGCTTCTACTTCCATCTTGTATGAACTTGCGTCTATAACGTGTTTAACTGATTGTACAACTAGTTCTTGAGAACCTCCCGGAACTTTATCACCAGTTACTAAGAACCTATGACCTGCTCTCATTCTTACATCTCCAAAACTTTTAGCAATCATTCTTTGTGGGAAAAATTTAAGTCGTTCCCTTCTACCCTGACACGCTAATTTTCCTGAGTTATAATCTATTTCTGATTCTTTATTCATTATGATAGTTCTTCCGTTATCTATCTGTTCATCTTCTGAATTAATATAAAGTTCTTTGATATAACGTAAGTCAGATATTCCTAGTCTAACAGTACCAGTATCTACTCTAAGAAATTCATCACTAGTTATTTCTTGTGTGTTTGAAACTATGTATTGAGCAATAGAAGTTAGAAGATCAATAACTGCTTCACCTAAAGAACCCTTATACATTCCTGCATCATCATAACTACCTTTAGACTGTATTCCCCACATCTTTACAAATCTCCAATCAAATGTTACACCAGTTAACTGACGTTCATCTAAGAAGAAATTACCTAATGGATTCCAACCCATTATTGGTAATAGTTCATCTAGTCTGTTGTTGTAAATGTTCTTTCTTGCTCTTAACCCAAATGGTATTACCACAGGTTCCCAACCACCATTTCTTTTTAGAGTAAAGTCGTGGAAGAATACCCTATCAAATTTATCTACTGCAAAGAATGTGTAAGGAATATTTGCTACACCTCTATTCATAGCATTTCCATTAGAATCAAATTGTGCGTGTCTTAATTTCATAGCAAGACCTCCTACTCTACCCAAATCTTCTGTGTCAAGACCTCTATTCCAACCTAATAATCCTTTGGCATTAAACTGTAAATTATCTGCATCAAAAGTTCCTTGCTCTAAATTAGAACCGTATGCTTCACCTATTGTTAAAGTTCTAGATGGTACTGATGGACTACCTGACGGTGTTAGTGCAAGTCTTGGAAATGGATACCAAAAGTTTATCCAAGCACCTCTTGAATTTAGATTCTTTTCATCACCAATTACTGTATCCCAATTAAATACAAATTCTACTGCTTGATTTGCTGTTCCATCTGCTCCCGGACTTGGTACATAATGAACTTCTTCAACAAAATGCATTACAGATGCTTTGTTTCCAAAATCTGTTTCTGGATCAAATCCTACTACCCATGCACCAGCATCCCATCTCTTTACTTGCATGGTAGATAAGTCAACTAGTGTATCATTTTGCTCTGGTGCTTTTGAGAATCGCCAATCAGTAGAAGTATCTGCTAACTGTGCAACTTTATTATCTTGTCCACTAAATAGACCTGTACCAGCAGTACCTACTAGTATTCTTTGTCCACTAAATAATTCATCACCTGTTGGTGGACTATTTGAAACTCTTGTTACCCACTTCATAGTTATGTGACTAAATTCATTTGTAAAATCAGGTCGTGATAATGGATCATAGTTTGCTCTAACAAAATTCCAATCTACAAATCCACCTCTAAAACCTGTAGGTCTATTTTCTGTCATGTTTGCTATCCATAAATCTGCATCTGCTGTCCAAGGTGAAAACGGAACAAAGTCAGTAAAGTCAGCAGGTTGGAATGTATCACCAAAAGAAGTAAAGTTTGCATTTAAATCTGGATCATCTACACCATTGACACCAAATTCAAATGCGTTGTCTGCTGATTCATCTGCTAACACTTGAAAATATTGAATGTTAGGACCTGTATCAAAACTAACTATGTTTCCTTTTAGGTAAGCACCATTTCCCTTAAAAGGTGGATAAATTGTAAAGTCTTGTAACCAGTTTGTAGGATCATTCTCTGGTGCAGTAGCACTACTATGATCAGTTCTTGATTTAAAAAACATAAGAATATCTGGACAGTTAGTACATCCACCAACAGGAGATAGAGTTCTTTTTACTAGACTAGTTCCATCTTGATTATTATTTTTATAAGATGTTAAACTAACCCACTCAGGTCTGCGTCTTGCATGTTCAAAGTTAGAAGAAAATCTTGTATAGTCCATAGGTAGTGAACCTTTATTCTGTCCACCTCTTAGAATTACTTGATTTTTGAATACTTCACTGTCTGTTACTAAGTTTTTATCTTTCTGTTCTGCACTTGTAAATTCCTCTGGATTTATTTCTACTCTGTCGCCATCTGCAATAGGTAGTGAGCCAAATTCTCTAACATCTACATCAAAGAATTTAGTTTGATCAGTTCTAGGATCTGTATCCCAATAGAAATCAGTTAATACACCACCACTAGAAGCAGGAAGTGCTAGTCTATCTAGAATTTGTTTAAAGAGAGAATTAACAGTTACAGGACCTGTTGGTATCCAGTTTTGTTTTAATGAATCTTGGTCAGGCAAATTAACTATTGTAGTTCCAATCTTTGGATTATCTCCATGACTATTGATATTAAAATCTGTTATTCTATCATTAAAAGCACCATCTGGATTTCTGAAAAATAAAGGTCTAGCACTAAGTAATTCATTTCCCCAATACTCCTGTCCACGACCTGTAATTACTAAGACTTCACCATAATTTTCATCTTCTTGAATCATAGCCTGACTTATTTCCATTCTAAATAATTTTCCTAATTCACCATCTTGAGTGATTTGTGCGTCTATGACATACTTAGTTTTTGTATCTTCATCTGTAAGAAGTGGTGCTGCTCTAATGAAAGTTCCATCAGGATCTATCCTAAATGTTATTCTCATGTTATCAACTAATGTACTATGTGCTACATTGGTTAGTTCAGATTTCAAATGATAAGGTAGTAAATCACCTGATATAACATTTCCTTCTGTTACTGTAGTTGGAGTTGTCTGAGTTCTATCTCGAAGTAAAAGCGAATAAAGATAGTTCGCTGTTGGATCAAAACTCATACCACTGACACCGTTTCATGTTCTCCACCAAAATGAAGTGTGGCTCTAAACATTAATCTTCTAAATATTCTACCAGTATATCCTATTGTTGTATTACCTATCATAAGACCTAGAGTTGCAGGAGTACCAGCAGTTGCGTTTGGATCAATAGAAAAGTTAGTAGAGTTACCACTTAGAAAACCAATTATACCATGAGGATGATCATCATCTCTTTGTAATCTAGTTCTAAAATCTATTAGTTTATTTACATTTGCTGTAAGACTTCCCTTCTCTAACCTACCATCTATGGTAAAATCTCTGCGTTTCATTCCATCATCTCTATTAAATAATCTTCTAACACCTGTTTGATTAACTGAAACTTGTTTTACAATTAAGTTATCATATATCTCAGAAACACCTTCTAAAACTCTATCAGGCTGTGTAAATTCTAGCACCTGTGCTGAGGGCAAACTTCTAGGATCTGCTACATCTGACGACTTAGTTGATGGAGTTCTGTAATACAGAAGTGAAGTAACCATTAGTCGAATGTCGCCCTCCTGTAATCTCCTTCATTTCTTAAAATATCTCTGCTGAATCCTATGACTTTGTTTTCACCATTACCAATATCTGGTGCTAACTGTGCTAGTGTTGCTTGAGTTCCCAAATATATTTCACCTCTATCCATTTTTATAATATCATCCATAGAATTAAATTGTCTTACTTCATCTACAACTAATTTTCTAACATCAAATAGACCTCCCGGACCAAATTCTTTCTTAATCATTTCTATGACAGTGGTTACAATCATAATAATTGCACCAACAGGTAACGCAACCTTTGCTAACATACCAAAGGCTTGACTTTTCATAAAACCAAATGGATCTCTTGCTGCTCCTAGACCTTGCATTATACCTTGTGTTGCTTTTTGCTGTGCAGTTCTAAGTTCACCAATTAATTGTTGGTTATTTTTTGCATTTCTTTTATTCTCTTGTACTTCTGCTTTGAGTAGTTCTAATGCATCTGAGTTATCACCTACCTGTTGTTGTAGTTGTTGTACAAATGCATCCATCTCTGTATCAAATGGTGCAGGTTGTTTAGACATTCTATCTCTTATAGCATTATTTCTAACACCTCCTGTAATTTTTTGACCTTGAGCAAATCCTATGAATGGAGATTGTTCGCCACCATAAATTCCACCTGATTGTGCTTCTGCTTCATCAGTAAAAATATCTTGAGGTGAACCTCCCATTGCTGCGTCAATTTTTTTCTTGGCTTTTTCTGCTCTATCGGCTTTGGCTTCTAACGCATCGAGTTGCTCATCAGTTATTGCATTAAAATTAATTTCATCTTCTACAGGCATATCTTATCTTCTTTACTTTCAAGTTTAAGTATTTAAAATATCATTACGCCAAGCAGTAAATTCATCAATAATCCTCTTAACTGCCTTGTCACGACCTTGATTTGTTATCATTTTTACTAGTCCTCTTGCTGGAATACCTCCTACAGTATGACCTTTAGAGAATCTATTTTCTCCACCTTCCATCCAATGTAGTGCTTGTTTTCCAGTTAGTTTTTGATAATCAGGACCTGTCATTTTGGAAGTAGTTCCTTTAGCAGTTCTTAGATTTGCTGGATAAAGTAAAGGTTCTACCCAATGTGGTTTAGTTCCCATTTCTCTAGCAAGTGCTACATCAAAACCATTGTCTGCATAATATTCTGATTTGATTTTAATACTTACTTGCTTACCTTGTATCATAATTCTGTCAATATCAGTTCCTTCAATTATTTTATCAGAATACCCATGACTTCTCATAGCATCGTGTAGTGGTTCAATAATTTCTTCTCTGACAATCTGTACTGCTCTTTCTTGTATCCAAGCATCATATCGCATTTTGAGTATTTTAGCACCCATAGCAAACTTTTCATAATCTTTTTGAGTTCTAAGTTCCATTATGTAGGTGCTGTTGCAGTTCTTTGTATAAAGTCTATGCTAATTATTTCTCCACGAATTGTAATTTCATTTGTACCACTTGCTCGATTCCAAGTGATAGGACCAAATGTATGTGGAACTAGTGTAAATTTCTGTCTAATGAATCTGTTAGAAGCAGCATCTGTTGTAGCAGTTGCAATAAATACAATTTGAATTGGATTGTTATTAGGAGGCATATTTTGGTCTATCCAATATGATATAGTTGTAGTATCAGTTGGTGGATCTACTGTATCAAACATATCTGCTGTTAGTTTAATTGTTAAATTAAAATCATGGTTATATCCTGCCCAATCTATATTCTTAATTCCTTCATCATTGTAATGAGTTTCTCTTGTAAAACTATAACCTATTTGTAGGACCTGTCTTTCTTTGAATCTTAATGTATCAGCACTTCCGGGATCTTCAAATTGAACAAATCCTCGAAAAGTCTTTCCACGATTAACTGCTTCATTAGTATCAACAAATGACATACTTATTCACCATTTCCTTTGAACTTAAATATTTTATACAAGAATTGCGTCAACTCCCATTTGACCTGCTCTTACTGAGTTAGTTAAAGATTCTACTAGGAATTTTGTAGTGGCTCTTTCGACTTTATCATATTGTCCTCTTTTACTTGTAGCACCTATTATCATCTTGTAGGATTTTGCCTGACCTTTCTTTCTTATTATAACATCAACTTCATTACCTGCCCTTCTATAAACTGATAATTGATTTTCTAATTCTGGTGTTGATTCATATTCTATTGTAAAATCACCTTGGTCAAAACCATATGGATCTACATGAGATAAATGATCATCATCAAAATGTTTGTCAACTGAAGGACCTTCTATTGAAGAAATATTTAGGATTTGTATTACTGGAATATCCTCAACTGTTAAAGTCATTTCAGCACCTAAAACTCCTTCTCCTGTAGTTGATTCTTTCTCATTAATTATTATTCTAAGTAATGATTGTGAACCATAAAGTCTAGGTATTGGAGTTCTATTCCATTGTTTAGTTTGTAGGAAAATAGTATCAGCACCATATTCTTTCTCAAGTGCATCTAACATAATATTTTCTACTGTGGTTTGATCTACCTCCTCAGTTTCTTGCCTTCTAGTATATCTAACATAATATTGTATTTCAAAACCATTTCTTTCAGTAACATCTGTTACATCTTTATCACGACTTAGAGGTGGTTGCTTTCTTACTACACAATAGGGATAAATTGGAAACTTAGGAACTGTTGTAGAGAATCTTATTTTAAATGGATAATCATTTCTTGCTTCCAGTATGTCTTTTATTTCAGTGGCAGTTCTAGTTGTCATGGCTTACCAATATCTCCCAAATCATCATCATCATCATCTAATCTTTTGAGTTTATCTTTATCTGCTTGCACATTTTTTTTTAAAGTTCCTATATGCATGTGTGCTATCTTATTGTACAACATAATATCTTGTGAAGTTGCTGTGTATCTAGGAGTTGCAATAGCACCTTTACCATCTTCTTCTGGTTCAGGATTTCCAAATAACATTCCATACCACTTCTCTAAAACTTCGTAGTCTCTCGGATCAAGATCCACATCTACCATTGCTAAGTCACCCTAAATCTTCGTTGTGCAAATGTTCTATGCTTGTTTTGATTTCCATAAGCATTTGCACCTCTATTCTCTACAATTCTTGTGCTACCTGTAACTTTAACTGTAGAAGAACCTGCTACTGCTGTAGTTGGAATATCAAATGTTACTGTCGCAGTTCCGTTAGTATCAGTAACCATCGGTGTTGGTGTTGTAGTTTGTTCAGTTCCATCAAACAATAAATCTAATTCTTCGTTTTGACCATAGTTAGAAACAACAACAGTTATTGTAGTTGACACTGTACCATTATCTGGTGTGATTGTAAATGATGGTGTTCTTCTAAAACCTTTACCTTCTGTCCAACCAAATTCTTCATCTAAATATTCTTTGAAATCTGCTTTTGCATAATCCCAAATAACTCCATCATTTGTAGTTTCTAATCTGAACTTTCCTTCTAGGAGGTAATCTGCTCTATGTCGTAAATCTTCTGTGATTGCTGGATTAGTTGTATCAGTTAATGGAAAAACTAAAGGATCTCCATATTCATCATGTTCTCCTAATTTTTTTCTGAGTTCTCGATTTATCCATTCATCTACCTCAGAACCATATATCTCTAAATCGTCATCTATGGTAAAATCGTTCTCTGGAAGTCTTAATCTTTTCTTTACTGTATCAATAGTGGGATAATGTGTCATAACTTCTATATCTACCTCTAGGTTTTAAGTATAAAAAAAAAAGAAATTTGGCGTTAATTATCTATGTGTGAGATAATCGACAGGTTGCTTCAACGTTCTTGACAAAACCAGTAACCCTTTGTGTACCTGATAGCAATACAACTTGGAGTTCGTTTCTTCGTTGGGCTTCCATAGTGAGGTCCCTTCCAGTTACTAAGCCAAATGCTATGTTTGGAATAAACATTGCACTTTGGAATGAACTGGCTTGACCACCTGCTGGTAAAGCCGATGAACGAACCACGTTTGTACCTGCGATTCTTTCTACAGTTGCTTCAGTAATGATAGCAGGTCTGCTGAAAGAAATGAAACTGTCTAAGTCAGGATCAAAGATTAAATCTCTGATTGCTTTTCCAGTTGTGTACGTGATTATGTTACTTGGATCAAGACCTTGATCTTCTATTACACCTTTAGCAGCAACTAATCCTGCAAACTGTAAGTTTGCTAATCCAGATGCGTCTGTAGTGATTTGTGTTCCGGCATGGTCAACCCAAAATCCATCTTTTACACCACCACCTTTCGCTTTTCTGTTTGTTGCGTCACCAGATCCAGCAGTATCATCTCCATAAGCAACGTCTAGCACTTCTTTAGATTCATCGTTAACTGATTCCAATGCGAATGAACGATTGGCAGCAGCAATAATGTCTATTGGTGAAGTTTCTAGTTGTGTATAACCGAGTCGTAGCAAACTACCTCTTGGTAGGGCTTCTCCACCCTGACTTCTAATGTCGGGTGTACTTGCTGTGATCTCTACATCCTCTGTAATAGCAGAAAAATCTACTGTTCCAAAGTCATAGAAAAATGCTTCTCTCGTTCCCGGAGGGAGCACTTTGGTTTCACAGAATTGTCTGATTGGAGTTACAACTTTACCACTTGGAAGTACCAGTACTTGTTCTGACATTATTCTCATAAAGTCAGTTGATACAGGACCTGCAACGGATAAAGCCTCACCTGCTTTTATTTGATCTTTTGTTAACGGAGTGTATTGAGTATTATCGTTACCATCAAATGATTTGATAAAGCGTTGATTACCTGATTCCCATGCATTTTGCTTGTTGACTTTCCACATGTAACTTGCTGGAACATTTTGTCCAGAAGCAACTGCTTTTACCCAACTTGCAGGACCTCGTATTTGCATTTCTACTGCATTATACTTTGGTTTTGATTGAAGGGACTCTCCGACTTTAACCTGTGCTCTTGGCACAATGCTAGCCCTTGGTCTTGCTCCTTCTTTTGCATTACGAATAAGTTGATCTAATCGCTTTTCTTTAAGGTATTTCTCCTTAGCAGCAATTCTTGCGTCACTTACTTTTAATGATCTTATGGCTTCTATTCTATCTAGTTTCTTTAGGTATTCTAGAGTGCGTTTCCTTTCGTGCTTAATATCTCTGTTAGCACCACTTGCTCCGACAAATCTTTGTGATTCTCTTGCTTTACGTTGAATTACTCTACGTCTAGTTGGAACCGTTCTACGTCTTAAAGATTCGCCACCTGATTTACCACCATCGGATAATGTTGTTAAACCTTGAACAGTTGTTGGTGCTTCTGGAACTATTGCTCCATCGCCTTCCACCTTTTTACAGGTTTCAGTTTCAGCATCAAATGTTTCGCCTTCTGGACAATTTCCACTTCCACCATCTGGATGAACTGAATCAGCCAAACCAGTTGGAGTGCCACTATCATTGATAGGTGCTTCTGCTTCTATTGCCTTTTTTTTAGAATGTTTTATTTCGGTCATAATGATCGTTAAGATAATTTCATAATATATGGTATATTAGTATATAATTTAGGACTTAGAACCACGAATTGGGGTGACTACTTTGCCTTCTGGTTGATTAAAGGCTTCTTCTTGTTTCTTATTAGCAATCATACTAGTTGAACTTGGAGGACCAGAAACACTGACTTCTTCGTTAGATTTTAGTGAGTCAGGTTCTAAGTTTTGATTTACTCTCGAATTAAACTGCCTTGTACTAGGTGGTTTTGAGTATTGAGTAGCATTAGAACCAGTACTTTCAGGACTTGAAGTTGGCTCATTAATAACATAACTATAATCTCTTGAATGAGGACCTACTGCTTCATTACTAACTACATGAACAACCTCTCTTGCAACATCTTCACTATACCCATGACCTATCAAATTATCCATTAAATCGCCAGCAGTTATTTCATTACCTTCATTTGATAATTCTTCTAAAATATCTCTAGCATACATAGTTGCTTCTGGAATTGAGTTTGGAATTACCTCATGTGCTGATTTTTTATCTCCACATACTTGACATTCATCATAATCTTCTCCTTCCGATAAAAATTCATGTTTCTTTGGATCGTCATTCAGTATTTCATTTGCTCTTTTCTTAGTAATTCCATATCTTATAGTAGCATCTAGACCTTCATTTGCTATCATCCATTCTTTAATTTCTGGTTCAGTAGCATTTTCTTCTTGTGCTAATCGAGAAACTACTTCTCTAGAAATTTTCTTATTATGTCCTGACTTTATTAAATTATCTAACAAATCAGAATCTTCTATTGTACCACCTTCTTCACTTAAAACACCTTGAATCACCTCCCTAGCATAGAGTTCTATTTTCTTTGATACAGAAATAGATTCTAAGGCTTTAACTTTTAACAAAGATTCTACTGCTTCAATAGTTGCAATAGGAAATCCGGGATGATAAACAAGAGAAACTTCATGGAACTCAGCACCTTTAATTACAGTATAACATTCTCTGTCACAAATAGTTGGACTGTCAGCATCATAATACATTCCTAATGATACTGTCATTTTACCTGCGTCAACTTCTGAAATAAAGAACTCATCACTAATTTCACCTTCATAGTATAAAGTATTTTCATCTGCCTTCCAAGTCATACTAACTTCACCTATTTTCATTTCTTCACCATTCATTAATCCTATCTTGAAAATATCAGGTAGCATTGGTAATTCTGCTTCTGCACCACTGACGGAAGCATGATTTAAAATTAATGGAACTGTCATTCCATCTCCTTTAGATAATTGTTCTGGAAGATATAATCTGTTGTTAAGTGAAACACCTGCATACGCTAGAGTTCCTTTTATTTTTTTTACTTTACCATCTCCATCTGAAACTGTTGGAGCACCTAAAAGTAAATCAACTGCTTGTGCTTCATGTCCTTTTTTTAATACTTTAATTTGTTGATCAACAAACTTATCATAGATTTGTTTAACTGCTTCTTTTGCTTTAACAGAACATAGATTAAATTCTATACCATCAACTTTCATTTCTGGTTTAATTTCATCTGCTCTTATCTCAGATTTCTCATCATCAGTAAAGGTGTTTGTTACCTCCTCTGGTTCATCCTCTTTAGGATCTGTATAATATTCTGTTACTTTTTTAAAAATTTTTTCCATAATAATCCTCATCTGCTTTCATAACTTCATCACGTTCTTTATCATCATCTGCCGACTTAAAAAAATCTAACACTTTGTCATCAGCAGTTGACATAGCATCTGGTTCACCACTAGGATCATATTCCTTTCCTAGAGAATAGTCAGAATATGTTGACCTATGACCTGAATTTGCTATGGTAGTTCCATCATCTTCTAATTCTAACTCGTCAAATTCACTTGCATAATGTTCAACCATACTAAAACGCATAACTAGTATTGCCATTTTCTTCTTTTAAAGTATTTAATTTCCTTTCTTGTTTAGCAACCTCCATTTCCATCTCTACCTTATTGGATATGAAGCCTTTACAATCACACATCTTTCTTACAGGTTTATGTTGTACTATCTTTAAACAGGCAACGTCTATATGACTAGAGTAGAAATGCTTACATCTAAAACATTCCCTTCTACTTCTTGGTTCTTTTACCCACCATTTTTTTAGTTCTTTTTTTACTTTCTTTACTTTTTTTGACATTTTTTCCCTCAAGACTTGTTCTGTTGCCAAACTTCTTTTGTAATTGTTTGTTCAAGTTGTCTGGAACTTGTTTTGGAACATGGGCTGTCTTTTTGGGATCATCAGGAGTATCTATAGGACCTGATATATCGAAGTTATCATTTGGATTTGGTGCATTAACACCACGATAAGCAGTATGTTTTTCTGTCTTACTAGGATCTTTCATGTCAAGTTCTGGATCAATATCTACATTTCCACCACTAGTAATTGTATTAGCATCATTAGTTATTTCACTAGGATCAGGTTTTGACATTCTCTTAGGTTCTTTCATTGATTGCATTTTCAATGCTTGTTCAGGTTCTGCTGTACCACCTAGTTGTACTGGATTTGGTTGACCTAACTTACTTGTATGTGGATTAGCATTATCTTGAGTTCTTTTATCTAAGTCGGAATTACCTGCACCATTTGTTAAATCTCTATTAGTACCAGTTTGTGGTGTAGGTTTTTCATTTGGAGTTCCATCTTTAGTAATTTGTTCTGGTTCATCAGCAGGACCTCTAGGTTCTTGGTTAGGATTCTGTTGTTCAGGATTAGATGGATCAAAGTCTAATTCATTTTCTAATTGAGTTTCAATATCTGGATCTGTAATTTCAGGACCTCCTTCTTCTTCATTAAGACCTCCCGGAACGTAAGAATCGCTTGTGTTAATCTTAGGACTGATTGTAATTCTTTCCATAGCCTTGTTAATTGATTTTGCAACTATTCCATCCATATAACTTTCAAATGCTTTTGGATTAGTAAATATTGGATGTGCTTCTTTAGAAGGTCTAGGTCGTGAATCAGCATGTAATGGATCTATTTTTGGTTCACCTGTACTTGCACCTGCATTAGACTTTCCACCAATAGGAGATTTGCCAGCCATTGGTGCTTGTAGTGGTGGGTTCTGTCGTTTTTGTTCTGGTGTACCTTTATCATAACCTGATTGTGTTTGGTTTTGACTTGGCTTGGAAGCACCTTGTCCTAACATCGCTTCTGATTGTGATTTTTCCCACAACTCATCATCTAATGGAATATTCAAATCTTTTAAAATTTCTCTGCGTTCTAAAACTGATACAGCATCTACTGGTAACTTCTGAATATCTTCCATACTAAGTCGTCTTACAGTAGGTTTAAAATGAATCTCAACATCATAATCATCGAAGTCCTCAAATCCCCAACTCTCTGCTACAGGTCGTAAGATAGTATCTCTTAACATTTCCTTAGCATCGTTTTGCATATCTAACATGCGTTGGTCTAGTACATCGAATGGAGTTTGTGAAGAACTGTAAGAGAAACCTCCGGGTTTTGAAACAACTTTGCTTGCAAATCCTGTACCAATATCTATGTGAGAATCTACATTGTCACCATAGTCATCAAACTTTGAGTTGTTTGAAACCTGTGCCTCTGCCATCTTTGCTTCCTTATCAAAAGCCCATATGTATTGGGAACTGTTAGGATCTTGTAATTCTAATTGTAAGTCATCTAATTGTTTCCGTTGCATCCCCGGAAATGACGCAAATATTCTTGGCTTAGCCATTATCTTTTTAATTTCTACCTCAGCGTTTTGTAGTTCTGCTTGTGCGTCTAGGAGAGAAGTCATAGTTCTTTCAGGATTAATTGGTTGTCCACTGTCGGGATCTACTTTAGCACTTACTTTACGAGGTGCTGCTAGAGTAAAAAATTCTGATTTACCAAATGCTTGTCTATCTGGATTGTTAATTGACCAGTGAACATAATACTCTGGATCAAGTTCTTTGAATACACCATCTATATTCTGTACAATTTTAATTTCTTTACCAAACTCATCTCTGAATATTCTGTAAATAGTTTGCATAGGAACTTGTTCTATACTACCTATCTTACCATCTTCTGTATATTGTAATTCTAAAATTCCGTTACCTGTAATAAACGTGGACAAAAAGAAATCTCCCATCTTCTTTTGGAAGTTAACAATCTCCATCCATTTTTTAATGAACTCATCAAACTTTTCATCCTCTGAATTAACTTCAAGACCTGCACCCATAAACTTCTGGTGCATGGTATCTACTGATCTTTTGACCTGATCCCAACCATGATAAAATTCGTAAAGTCGTGGAAAATCAACATCTGGAAACTCACCAGTAATTTGCTTAGAAGGACCTACAATACTTGCATTTCTTTTTCTTACAATATTGCTTAGGTAATTATTGAAAGTCTGATACGCTGTTTCTCCAAGAATTGCTTTACCTATTCTACCAAAAAATCCCATCTCATTCTCCTACAGTAAATCCTGCCCACGAACCCTTAAAAACATTGCCACCAGTAAAATTCAAAACTCCTCGACAAGCCCATCTTCCACGCACATCAAATATACCACTAGAATCTGTTGCAGTAATTATCCCATCATTTCCGGGAGGATTCTTGATAGAAGATGCTAACAGTTGAGTTTGACCTCTAGGTTTTCTTATTTCAATACTTGAAGTATCTATGGCATCAACTGCAAAATCAATTACAACTTCTACATTATTTACTACTTCAGTCATAGTTACATTAAATTCTGTCCCAACATTACCTACTCTAACAAAATCGTCTAACTCTAATACGGAACTCATGTTAGTTCTTCGTACTATCGAAATTTAAGACTTTAATTATTCTGCTTCCTACGTCAGTATCTCGGTCTATTTTACTGTTAAAATCAAGTGTATCTCGATTAATTTGGGAGGTAGAGTCTATATTTCTAATAACTGATGATTTACAATCCCAAGGTAAAGCCATTATGGATCTGCACCTACCTTTCTTCCTGCACCACCATTCCATAAATCTGTTATATCTTGGTCTGTGATGAATAGAGGATGCCACATAGCAAGTTCATCTAACTGACAGTTTGTTAAAGGTCTAATATCACCACTATCATTTCCTATTCTAAGGAAATTATTTCCATTACCAAATCTGAAACCTGTGATTGAGAATAGTTCATCAACTCCATTATCTATTCGTGCAGTACAAGCAGGACCACCTTTAGCAGAAAGTGTTCTAATAGTTATCATATGCCATTGATTGTCAGATATTATAAAGTCATTTGTACTTGTAAAGTCATTACTGAAAGTTGTACCTTCCCATTGGAAATAGCGTAACACTCCGTTTGCTTGGAACTCCATACCAACTCCTTCATCAGAAGCACTAACTTGATCAGCAGTTGACCAAATAAGTTCTCTAACTGTAGCACCTGTTGAACGTTTATACCAGAAGTTTATTGAAGTTGTTTGAGGACTTGCACCACTTAGGAAATCCCAACCAGTAGTAGGATTTGAACTACTTGCTATTGATTGATTACCTGCTGAATTATATTCATATCCATTACCTAGTATTCCAGTAATTGATTGAGTAACATTTGTATTAACACAATCTGAGTTAGGAACTTCTACTGTTGAGCCAACTGCATTTGCCTGTTGGATTAAGTTACCACTTGCTTCATCAAACTTATAATATGATTTGAGATTAGCAAATAGTATTCCTGCATCAAATGGTGGTGGTAATTGTGCAACTCTTGAAGGCATATCACCCATTATACGTTTTATCCTTGATTTATGACTTACTATTCCTCTACCTTGTGATGTGACTATTGCATCTACAAGGAAGTCTAGACTTGTAAATTCAGGGATTAGGATAGCGTCAACCAAGAAATCTTTTGGAATTATTGCACTAAGTATAGCGTCAACGTCAAAGCAGTTCTTACCAGTATTATCTATCTCTAATCCAAGACCACTGTTCCAAAGTTTTGCTATTTCCTTATTAGTTAGAACTCTATTCCAGAACGAGAACTCATCTAGATCACCATCTAATTCATTTA
>Ga0114923_10000781_pt1 | contig 23275 bp, 20 predicted proteins | sample SumtaG_FD_89578 | JGI IMG/M metagenome (GOLD analysis project Ga0114923, IMG submission 89578) | Deep subsurface microbial communities from Indian Ocean to uncover new lineages of life (NeLLi) - Sumatra_00157 metaG | ecosystem: Environmental > Aquatic > Marine > Oceanic > Sediment | place: near...
AAATTTTGACTTTGTTCAATATTTGGCTGGGGATTGTTGCTGGATATATTTTTGTCTGGAGAATCCCAATCAGTTGAGCTGATAATATTGGCTGAACCAGGCGTAGGAATTTTTGTCCAAAAATAGTCATTATTGTCAAAAGCGATAGAAAAACCTTGTTGCGTGTCTTCATAATTTATTTGGCTGGATAAAGAGCCGTTTGGATAAATCAGCCGAACTTGGTCTTTATCATTGTCAAGGGCGATTTTAGTAATTGGTCGCCTTAAAACCAAAAATTGCCCGGGCGCAATCAAACTATTTTCCGGGAAAATAAAAGGCGAACTTCCGCCTTCTTGGTCATCAATTTGCCAATTGGTCAGATTGGCGATTTTATCGCTTTGGTTAAATAATTCAATCCATTCATTTTCTGTGTCTGTTTCTTCTGGGTCAGGCAGAAATTCACTGATAATTATTGAGTCATTATAGATGTTGACTGTTATAATATCTAAATCAGAAAATTCGTCATCATTCACCAGCAAGCTGACAATATATTGTCCGGGATAAGTATAAATATGAAAGGATTTTTCTTTTGTGTCAGTAGCGCCGTCGCCAAAGTTCCAGAAAAAAGTCAGAGTATCATTATCCGGGTCATAAGACAAAGAGCCGTCAAAAGATATTTTTTGATTAACTAAAGCAGTGATATCTATACCAGCGTCAGCAATAGGCGGCTGATTAACTGCAGTTGGCGGAGTTGATTCTTCGTCGTTTGACTCTTCTATTGGCGGTTCTTCTATTGGTGGTTCTTCCGATTCTTCTTCTGGTGTTTCTTCTGGCGGAATTTCTTCGCCTTTGCTATTTTGCGCTTTAGGTGTGCCGCCGGGATTTAAACTTGTTTGCCAGCCACTCGTTATTCTTTCCGCCGTTTGCTTAGTAGAATTATTTCCAGCAAGCCATCCTTCTCCGGAAGAAAAACAGTCTATTTCATCAACGATACTTCCCTGGTTGTTTTTCAAAACAATTCTTTGTCCGTTATTATTAAATTTTCCACCAAGATTTGAGTAATTGAAATCGTAATTAGCAAAAATTGCATCAGAAGCGACAACAAGAAAATAATTCTCAATAGTCCCTGATAAATCAATAGTAAAATCAAGATCATCTCGATAGAGTTCAATTTTCCACCCGTCAAGAGGAATAGATTGGTCAGTATTGTTATAAAGCTCTAGCCATTCATATCGCCAATTTTCAGTTGTCCCCATCCAGCAAATTTCATTTATAACTACATTGCCAGCTGTCCCAAAAACAAAATTTGGCCAAATAAAAAACCCTCCTGTAATCAACAAAAAAATTATTTTGATTTTTTTAATCATATTGTCACTTATACTGCACCAGTTCAAAGAATGTTTCTATTCTTGTTGCAACGTTTGCTTCAGCGCTGGTTTCGTCTATGTCTATAACCAATAATGGTATATTGGCTTTATCGCACAGGGATTTGATTATTGGGTCAACGGTTTGTTCGGGCATGCAGGATAGGGGACGGAACCAGATAATTCCGTCAAATTTTTTTTCAATCAGCATTAATGTATAGCCGACATTTTGAATTCCATGTCCGCCAAGAGGACCATTAAAATATTTCAGACCTTGCTTAAAGTATTTGTCCTTGATTAGATAATGTCTTAAGAAATGAGTCATAGTTACGCAGTTATAGGGGTTCATTCCAGCCCTTTTGATTTTCTGTTCAATATTGAAATTCAGAGAGTCTTCCATAACTGTATATATCTCGCCTATAATTCCAATGTTAAACTTTGGCTTTATTGTTTGTTTTTCAATTTCTTTTAATTCTTTCCACGTTCGCTTGAATGCTTTTAGAATTTTGAAAGTTGTGAGATTTTTATCAATTCGTTTGAATGATTTGATCATATGATTGGCTCTAATAGGGATCATTTCAAAATCTTTATAACCCAAATTCTGTAATGTATGTTCTTGGATAATATAGTAGTGTCTGAATCTGCATTGCCCATTAGAGTCAAACATCAAAAGCGTATTAGCGCCTTTGTCCAGCGCTTCCATAAAATATCCCAAAGTGGCCTTAAAAGGAAAGCACATCATTTCAGAGCTATGCTTGCATCCTTTGTCTATCATATCCCGTGTGAGCGTCATTTGCTCCTGTAAATTAAAACCAAGCCCCTTTAATGTGTTTCTTAAAGGGGTTGTGTATTTTCCTATTGGCGGAATGGCGATTACGCGCAGTTTGAACATCTGTTTCCAATACTTCCGATCTTTTTGTTATTTTTATATAAAATAGTAATGTCGCAATTATTTGGACAGCCCTGGCCAATAATATTTTTTATTTGATATTCAGTGGCTAAATTAAAGTTGAATTGATTATCAATGTTTTCCTTTCTGCAAAGCAGAGCCATGCCAATAGCGCCCATTAATTCAGGATATTCAGGTATATTAATTTTTTCTTTCATTTCTTCTTCAAACGCTTTGATTAGCGCTTTGTTTTTAGCAGTAGCGCCTTGAAATACATAAGGCGGCTGGATATTCAAATTTCTGGCAAGGAGCATATAGTTTTTGATTAATGCTCGGCACACGCCCATTAATATATCTTCTTTAGTAGTTCCTCGGTTTTTGTAGGTTATAACCGCAGAATTAAGAAGCACGCCGCATTTGGCAGGGAAATTCAGTTTGTTTTTGCTTTTTAGGGCGATTTTGGCTATGTCAGCAACTTTAACATTAAGGTTGTTGGCTATATTAACCAGCATGCTGCCAGTTCCTGCTCCGCAGATGTTGTTGAAAACATAATTTATCCAGATTCCTTGTTCGTTGAGCAGTATTAATTTAGCGTCTTCGCCGCCAATATCTATTACTGTTCTGGTTTTGGGAAAGTAATGTTTTGTTGCGGTTACATGAGCCAGAATTTCGGTTTTGATTAAGTCTGCGCCAAGAAGGAGTTTTGTAAATTGCCTTCCAGAACCAGTTATTCCAACTCCGTTGATTTTTTTATTATTGATTTGTTCTTTGATTTCTTTCAGTCCTCTTAAGAGCGTTTCTGTTATACCTTGATTTTCAAGATATGTCTTGGCAATTAATTTATCATTTCTATCCAAAACAGCCATTTTTACAGACACTGAACCACAATCAATACCTAAGTATGTTTTTGTCATAATATAGATCTCTTAGAGCAGTTTATCCTGTTCTTTTTTATTGTATTTTAGTCCCAGATGATTATAGGCGGATTCAGTAGCAATGCGGCCGCGTGGAGTGCGGCCCAGGAGGCCTGAACCGAGCAAATATGGCTCATAAATTTCTTCAATAGTATCTTGTTCTTCATCAGCTGCCGCTGCCAGCGCTTGCAAGCCGACCGGACCGCCGTTGAATTTTTGGATAATGGTTTGGAGTATGCGCCGGTCAGTCGGCTCAAGGCCGGATTCGTCTATTTCCAGCATTTTTAACGCTTCTTTTGCTATTTGTTGGTTAACAAAGCCATCTCCTCTGACCTGGGCATAGTCGCGAGTTCTTTTTAATAAGCGGTTAGCCACGCGCGGGGTATAACGGGAGCATTTGGCGACCATTTGGACAGCTGACGGTTCAATATCAGTTTTTAAAATTCTTGCTGACCGTTCAATTATTTCTTCCATATCTTTCTGTTCGTAAAAATCCAGACGAAAAGTAACGCCGAAGCGGCTGCGCAAAGGAGAAGAAAGCATGCCAATTCGGGTGGTGGCGGCGATTAAAGTAAAACGGGGCAGTTCCAAGCGAAGGGTTTGGGCTGAAGGGCCTTTGCCAATGATAATATCCAAAAGAAAGTCCTCCATAGCAGGATAAAGAACTTCTTCTATTGTTTTGTTCATTCGATGGCATTCGTCCACAAAAAGCACATCGCCGTCGTTTAGATTGGTTAAAATAGACGCTAAGTCACCAGTCTTTTCAATGGCTGGCCCTGAAGTGATTTTTAGATTAACCCCCATTTCTTTGGCGATAATATGCGATAGGGTTGTTTTTCCAAGTCCGGAACTGCCGTATAAAAGAAGATGGTCTATTCCTTCCTTCCTTTTTTTGGCTGCTTCAATTAAAATGTTTAGATTAGCCTTGATTTTTTCCTGGCCGACATATTCTTTGAAAGAACGAGGTCTCAGGGTTGAATCAAGATGGCGGTCTTCATTTAGTTGTTTTGGATTGGTTGGGCTTGACATCTTTGTAATAGTTTGCTATTATGAGATTAAATCTTGAGCATTGTATTGCTCTTTTTAAAATCCACCATTCTGTAGGCAATAAGGACACTTTTTTAAAAGAGTTCGATGGGGTTTTCTCTTAGTTTTTTTGGATGTTTTGGCTTTGGCTGGAGCATTCCTCGGAAAAATCTTTCTCTCTGTTCTCAGGCAGAGAGTCGTTGCCTACAGAATGGTGGATTTTAATATTCCAACTACTCTTTCTGTTTCTTTTATGTCGGTGATGCCTTCAACCGTTCTTAAAAGGGCATCTTGAGCCAGAGTAATCATTCCTGCTTCTTGAGCTTTTGTTTGAAGCTGGCGAGCAGTTGCTTTTTTTAAAATTAGTTTTTCTATTTCACTGTCAATAGTAAAGAATTCAAAAATACCTATCCGGCCTTGGTAGCCGAGCCCATGGCATTTTGCGCAGCCCTTGGATTGATAAAGCGCAGAAATCTTTTTGAACGGCTTAATTTTGGCTTTAGGAGAAATTGTTGACATAACCAGATTAAGGTTTTTTATTATTTCCGCAGACGGCTGGTATGATTCTTTGCAATAAGGACAAAGTTTTCTAAGCAGGCGCTGGGCAATTATTAAATTGATGGATGATGGCAGTAAAGAGGGTTTAACTTTCATTCCAATTAAACGGGGAATTGCTCCGGCAGCTTCATTGGTGTGGAGCGTGGAAAATACGAGATGTCCTGTTAGGGCAAATTGAACAGCTATCTTTGCGCTTTCTTCGTCTCTGATTTCGCCGACCATAAGAGTATCAGGGTCTTGGCGGACAATTGCCCGAAGCGCCTTGGCAAAAGTATGTCCTTTGCGCCGGCTGATTTGCGTTTGAGTAATTCCTTTTAATTTATATTCTATCGGATCTTCAACAGTGATAATCTTTGTTCCAGGCTTATTAACATAATTCAAACAAGAGTAAAGAGTGGTGGTTTTTCCAGAACCAGTCGGGCCAGTAGTTAAAATCATACCATTTGGCTGGCTGATTTGTGTTTTAATGGTTTCAAATAATTCTGGTCTGATGCCTAATTTTTCAATGTTTAATTCAACAGCAGCTAATCCCAAAAGACGCATAACAATGCTTTCTCCTTGACCGCTTGGCAGAACCGAGACCCTAATATCTATTGCCGTTTCTGTTTTTTGGTCTTCCGAAATTTTAACTGTAAAACGGCCGTCTTGGCTGACATCATGAACATTTAGGAGCATGTCGGATAAGGACTTAATCCGAGAAAGCAAGAAGTGATATTCTTTTATTGGAAAAGAAGCAATATCTTGGAGCAAGCCATCAATTCGATAACGAAGACGGATTTCTTTCTCGCCCGGCTCCAGATGAATATCCGAGGCCTTCATTTCAATAGCTCCAGCTATAATTATTGTTAAAAGGCGGGTTGTTGATAAAGCGCTGATTGTTTTTTTAAGTTCTTCAATAGTTTGCAAAGATTTTTTGAATTCCTTCAGTTCTTTTTGAGGGATAATAAAAACGTCTTTTAGAGGAATGCGTTTAGGTGCGTGCGCGATAGCGGCATAGCGCTTCCAGCCCTTTTTTAGGTCAGTTAGAGAAGTAATAAATAACCGGCATTCAAAACCTTGTTTTTGGAGATCTTTGATAATTTGTTTAGTTTGAGGGTCTTCGGAATTTTTAACAGCCAGCCGCAGAACACGGCCGATTTTTTGAATAACTAAAAGATTTCCCTTTTTGGCTTTTTCTTCTGATAAGATAGTTAAGTCATCAGGGTTGATTGGTATGGCAGACAGGTCAATATAGGGCAGATTAATCTTTTTAGCTAAACGTTCGGCTTCTTCTATTTCTTCCCTATATTTGAGTTCAGTCAGTTTTTTTTCAAGCTCTTTGGCTTTAGAAATACTCATTGTTTTGGGCAAGCATTATATAATTTATTATATAATAAAGTGTAGCTTACTTTGGTCTTGGGGTCAAATATGGTATCATGAAACCTGTATCATGAAACCTGAAACATTAGAGATTGTTACTAAAGAAGTAATAGAAACGCAGCAGGTGGGATTTTTTTTGGCTGAAGAGATTATCAAAGGCGGATTAAGGCGCAAGAAAGCAATGGTTATTGGATTAGAAGGCGAATTAGGAAGCGGTAAAACAACCTTTGTTCAGGGGCTTGCCAAAGGATTGGGCATTAAAGAAAAAATCACCAGTCCTACTTTTGTTATTTTAAAAAAATACGAGATACGAAATACGAACTTCTACCATATTGATTGTTATCGTCTTAATTCTGCTCAGGAATTGCTGGATTTAGGATTTAAGGAAATAATAATACAGTCGGAAAATTTAGTGGTTATTGAATGGGCAGAGCGAGTCAGAAAGATTCTGTTGCGAGATACATTGTGGATAAAATTTGAACATTTTAATGAAAATAAAAGAGGGATAACAATAAAATGAAAACATTAATTCTTATTGATGGAAATGGTTTAATTCATCGTTCATACTATGCTTTGCCGCGGCTAACAACAAAGAAAGGCGAGCTGGTTAACGTTGTTTATGGATTTACTAGCATTCTTTTTAAGGTGATTAAAGATTTGGAGCCGGATTATTTAACAGTTGCTTTTGATTTAGCTGGTCCGACTTTTCGCGAGAAAAAGTATAAAAAGTATAAGGCAAAGAGAGTTAAGGCTCCGCAGGAAATGTATGATCAGATTTCTTGGGTTAAAAAAGTTCTTCGCGTTTTTGATATACCTATTTACGAAAAAAAAGGGTTTGAGGCAGATGATGTTATTGGCACAATTATATCAAAGCTTAAAAGCCGAAAGCCAAGAGTCAGAACTATCATTATTACCGGCGATTTGGACATGCTTCAGTTAATTGACAAGCAGACAAAGGTTCAATTTATCAGAAGAGGCATTACAGATACAATAATTTATGATCAGCAAGCGGTTAAGAATCGTTATGGACTGTCTCCAAAACAGATAACTGACTTAAAGGGGCTCAAGGGCGATCCTTCTGATAATATTCCCGGTGTGCCCGGCATTGGCGAGAAAACAGCTATAGACTTGATTAAAGAATTCGGCACGCTTAAGAAACTTTATCAAACAATTCAAAAAAACAGTTTAAACCCTAAATTAAAAGCCAGATTGCTGGAGTATAAAGAGCAGGCGTTTTTAAGCCAGGATTTGGCTACGATTAAAAATGATGTGCCTGTTGATTTTGATTTGGCAAAATGCCGCTGGGGAAAATACAATCAAAAGAAAATAACTAAGTTGTTAAAACGTTTGAATTTTTATACTTTAATAAAACGACTGCCTGTGATAAAATAATATCAGCGATGAATTTAAAGCCAGTAAAACATATTCAAATAGATAATCAAAGGGGAGCTTTGTATTCCGCTGGAAAACAAAGCTTGTTGGTGCCAGTGCCGTTTATTAAAGCCCTTTATTCCATTTTTGTCCGGCTGGCAGAAAAAGAAGGAGCAGAGATTTTAATTTATAAGATTGGCGAGGCCATAGGCCAGGGGTACGCTCAAAGCTTAGAGGTATTATTAAAGAAAGAAAAAACAAAGCTGACTGTTAAATCCAAGATTAAAATGTCCTGCAATGCTATTTTTATGGAGGCTGGCTGGGGCAGGGTTAAAATTCGCGAGATAGACACAGATAAGAAATTATTGGAAGCAGAATTAACTTACAGTCCTTCAAGAGAGTTTTTTAAAAAGAGCGATTACAGCTTGGAAAAAGGAATACTTGTTGGGATTTATCATGAGATAGCAAAAGAAGAAGTGTATGGCGAATTAGTAAGCGAAAACAGAAAAAAGCATAGTGTTATCCTACGCATCCAAAAAGAGATTCCAGAAGAAATTAAAGAAAAAGAGAAAATGGTTTTGATTACCCGAAAGAAACTGGAACAGATGATTAAACGAAAAACCAAAGAACTTCAAGAGGAAAGGAATAAGACCAGAACGGTTTTAGTTAGTTTGACTGACGGACTAATTGTTTTTGACAGAGAAGAAAGGATTACTTTGATTAATCCTGATGCGGAAAAAATTTTAAATGTCAAGGAAGCGGAAATTATTAATAAAAAAATTGGACAAATTTCCGGCTTTCCTATTTTAGACAAACTTTATAAAACGCTTGGCAATAAGGTGGAATGGACAGGTCAGCGGTATGAATTAGTTTTAAACAAACCGTTTAAGAGGTGCTTTAATGTGTCAGTTGCCCCAATGATTGATGAAAAAGAAACTATTGGTATGATAGTTATTTTGCATGATACTACCCGAGAAAAAGAAGTTGCCAGAATGAAGTCAGAGTTTGTTTCCTTAGCGGCTCATCAATTAAGAACTCCGCTTTCAGCTATAAAATGGATTTTGCGGATGGTTATTGATGGCGATGTTGGCAGTATTTCCGAAGAACAGACGCAGTTTCTGGAAAGAGGTTATGAGAGTAATGAAAGAATGATTATTTTGATTAACGATCTTCTTAATGTGACTCGCATAGAAGAGGGCCGTTTTGTCTGCAATCTAAAATCGCAGTCGTTTGAGGATATTATAGAAGAAGCTGTTGTCAATCTAAGGAGAATGACTGAGCAAAAGAAAGTAGAGATTATTTTCAACAAACCAAAGAAGTCTTTTCCAAAGGTTAGGGTAGACAAGAAGTGTATAGCTTTAGTCATGCAGAATTTACTGGACAACGCGGTTAGATTTAATAAGCCGGGCGGAAAAGTGACAGTTTCAATTAAACATGATAAAATAAATACAGAGGTAATGGTTAAAGATACAGGCATTGGTATTCCTCGTTTGCAGCAGAGTCGGATTTTCAGTAAATTTTTCAGGGCGGATAACGCTGTAAGAACAGAAACAGAAGGAACAGGCCTGGGATTATTTATCAGTAAAAATATAATCGAGGCTCATGGCGGTAAGATATGGTTTGAAAGCGAAGAGGACAAGGGCAGCGTTTTTTGGTTTACAATACCAATTAAAACCTAAATTACGAATCATGAAGAAAATCCTTATTATTGAAGACGAAAATATATTATTAGATCTTCTTCAAAAAAAACTAATTCAGGAGGGCTATGAAGTTGATACAGCCAGAGACGGCCAAGAGGGTTTAGACAGATTAGACAAGAATAAACCAGATTTGATTCTTTTAGATATTGTTATGCCCAGGATGGGAGGATTTGAAGTAATGGAGAGAATTAGTAAACAAAAGGATCTTAAAAAAATTCCGATTATCATTATTTCTAATTCAGGTCAAATTGTAGAGTTAGACAGAGCCAAGGAATTAGGAGTTAAAGATTGGCTGATTAAGACAGATTTCGACCCACAGGAAGTAGTTGATAAAGTAAAAAAGCAAATAGGTTAATTAAATAAATTAAGATAAAAATTTAAAAGTTATGGCTAAAAATTTGAATAATAATAAAAAGAAAAGCATATCAATTCTTATTGTTGAAGATGATAAATTTCTGCGCGAACTTTTAGTCCGCAAATTAGAAGAGGAAAGATTTGAGGCATTAACCGCTGTTGACGGGAAAGAGGGGTTAAAAGAGATTGAGGAAAAACAACCAGCGTTGATTTTATTAGATTTAGTATTGCCTGGGATAGATGGTTTTGAAATTCTTAAGAGAATTAAGGGGAATGCTGAAACCAGTAAAATTCCAGTAATTATTTTAAGTAATTTAGGCCAAAGTGAAGAGGTGGAAAAGGGGCTAAGATTGGGAGCTAACGATTATTTAATCAAGGCGCACTTTACTCCTGACGAAATTATTAAAAAAATTAAGGACATTTTGGAAAGAGAATAATCTTTAAAATTTTAAATGATTATCACAAGACGTAAACTTATTATATGCTTAGTTTTGTTTATTTTAGCCCTTGGGCTAATTTTTGTTTGGCAGAAATCCGGTCGGATAATTGAAATAGGAAGTCAATTAGCTGGTCAAGCGGGGTATGTTAGTGATATAGAAATCAGTGGTGCGGGAATTAGTCCGTTGAGCGGTTTGGCCTGTCAGAATTATCAGAGACGTCCCTTAGCGGTTGTTTTAGCAGAAGACCCGGTTGCCCGTCCCCTTTCAGGCATTTCCGAGGCTGATTTAGTTTTTGAGATGCCAGTGATTACCGGAAGCATTACTCGCCTAATCGCTTTTTATGTCTGTGATTCGTCAAAAGAAATCGGCTCTTTGCGCAGTGCCCGCCATGATTTTATTCCTTTAGCAATGGGTTTGGACGCGATTTTGGCTCATTGGGGTGGTTCGCATTTTGCGTTGGACGAACTGAATGCCGGAGTTATGGACAACATTGACGCGCTCAAGAATCCTTATAACGCTTTTTATCAAAAAAGAGGAATCCCACAGCCGCATAATGGCTTTACTTCAATGGAGCGCTTGCTAAACAGTGCCAATAAATTAGGTTATCGGTTGGAGAATAATTTTGAGGGGTATCCGTTTCAAAAAATTACAAATCCCAAATCCCAAATTACAAATTACAAACAGATATTAAAAATTGAATATTCTTGGCCTTATAATGTTGAGTATCAGTATAATCCAGATACAAATTCTTATTTGCGGTGGCGCGCCGGCAAGCCGGAAATAGACAAGAGTAATAGCAAGCAGATTGAAGCCAAAAATATTGTTGTGATGCGGGCTTTTTCACGGCAAATTGAAGGTCCTGATTATAATGATTTGGATATTGAAGGAACAGGCAAGTGCCAAGTTTATCAAAATGGGACAGTGATTCCTTGTGTTTGGCAAAAAGACGCAAGCAACCCAGCCAGCAAACTTTATTTTTTAGATAAAGCCAGCGATAAAGAAATTCCTTTTGTCCCGGGCCAAACATGGATACAAATAGTTGAGCCAGGACAGGAAGTGAGCTGGGAGTAAAAAATATGATTATCTTATTATATGGCGAAGATACTTTTCGCTCGCGACAGAAATTGTTGGAGATAATTAAAGAATACTCTGCTAAGCATCAGACAGGTTTAAGTTTGGCGCGTTTTAATGAAGAGAGGTTGGATTTCGATGAGGTTAAAAATAAAATTGAGGCGGTCTCAATGTTTGATGAAAAAAAGTTGATTGTTTTGGAAAATGTTTTTGGAAATAAGGATTTTCAGGATGATTTTCTTCAGTGTGTCAAAAAGAATAAGCTAAAAGAGAATCAAGATATCATTATAGTCATTCTTCATGAGGGAAAATTGGCAGTGTCTAGATTTAAAACTAAGCTAAGCATGTTGGAAGAATTTGCGCCATTAAAAGGCGCAGCTTTAATTAATTGGGTTAAACAAGAGGTTGTTAAGAATAAAGCGCAGATTAATCAAGGAGCGATAAATAAGCTGATAGTTTATATTGGCAACGATCTTTGGCGGTTCAGCAGTGAAATTAATAAGCTGGCAAATTATAAATTCAATAGTGTTATAAACGAAGAAGATGTTGATTTATTGGTTAAAGCAAAGCTGGATACGAATATTTTTAAGACGCTTGACGCTTTGGCGCAGAGAGATAAAAAGACAGCTTTTCGGCTTTTGCGCGAACATTTAACCCAAGGCGAGAACGAGCTGTATTTGTTTTCTATGTTTGTTTATCAGCTTCGGAACTTGATTAAACTTAAAGATTTAATAGAAAAAGGCGCGCCGTTTTACAGCTTAGCCAAGAAGAGCGGTCTTCATCCTTTTGTTGTTAGAAAGAGCAGTGAGCAGATAAGGAATTTTAGTTTTGAGCAATTAAAGAAGATTTATAAGTATTTATTGGAAATTGAAATTAAATTAAAAACCGGCCGAATAAACGGCCGGACTGCTTTGGATTTATTGGTGGCAGAAATATAGATTATTTTTTAACTTTTTCAACAATTTTTTCAAAAACTTCCGAATGTTTTTCAGCCAAGAGAGCCAATATTTTTCTGTCTATTTCAATGTTGGCTTTTTTTAATTTATTGATAAATTGACTGTAAGTAAGACCGTTTGCGCGGGCAGCCGCATTGATTTTAATCTGCCAGAGTCGGCGAAAATCCCGTTTCTTTCTTTTACGGTCTTTGTAAGCATGGACCCAGGCATGTTTTAGGGCGTCTTTAGCTAGTTTGTATTTGGATTTGCGTCCCCATTTAAAGCCTTTTGCCTGTTTGATTATTTTTTTTCTTCGTTTGTGGGCGGCCGCGCCACGTTTAACTCTTGTCATATATTAAATATTTGGCAATACATTTCTAACCATTTTTGTATCAACAGCCGAAAATATCTCTTTTTTCCTTTTGCTTCTGGTTTTATTTCCTGAATCTTTAGCGTTAAAATGACCCTGATGAACAGGGCGCCGCAGGATTTTTCCTTTACCGGTAATTTTTATTCTTTTTAATAATGCTTTTCTTGTTTTGAGTTTAGTCATTGTTTTGATGGGATTATTCTGCTTTGCCAATAGTCATGCTTAGTCCTCTTGGCTGTCTTTTTATTTCCTGTTCAATTTTGACTTCAAAAGGAATCATTTCTTTAAACTGGTTTAGTTTTTCTTTAGCCATTTCAAAAAGGGCTTTTTCCCGTCCGCGCATAATCATTTCTATTCTGACTTTATGTCCTTGAGCCAAAAATTTTTCCGTTTGCTTGGCTTTGACTTCTAAATCGTGTTTGCCAGCGCGAAAGCTGATTCTGATTCCTTTAATTTCTATTTTTTTCTGCTTTGTTTTTTGTTCTTTTTCTTGTTTGCTTTTCTGGTATTGATATTTGCCAAAATTCATAATTCGGCAAACCGGCGGTTTGGCTTGCGGCGCTATTTCAATCAAGTCCAGTCCTTTTTCTTGGGCCATTTGAAGCGCTTTTTTTGTTTCAACAATTCCGAGATTTTGCCCTTTTTCGTCAATCAGCCGTATGGGGCTGATTTTTATCCAGTAGTTAACGCGCGTTCGCGGCTGATAATGTCTTTTGTTGTATCGTCTTTTGTATATAGTCTTAAAATTTAATTTTACGGGGTGGAGACGAGGGGAATCGAACCCCTGTCTAAAAGCTATTCTTTAATAATTCTACAAGCTTAGCTTAATTTTGAATAAAAACCAAGAACTAAAAATTAAGCAAAACATTCCTGATTTTTGTCTTTAATTTTTAATAATTGAATCAAGACAATTTCAATTATCTATCCTGATAGTATAACACCCAAAGTCCTTTATCAGGAGTCAAGGGTTTGGATGGCTGTTGAATTTAAGCAACAGCAAAAGCTAAATTAGGAGCCATTAGCGAAGCTAATGAACTCTTAGCTTTGGAAAATAAGTTAGCACTTATTTTAGTTCAAAAGTTTAACGAGATTTTGAGCTCGGCTTGCTTAGTTAAGAGAACCGCTTTCATCGATGCCTGTCATCCCCGCTATATTTTTTGCCGCAGGGCCCGGCCAATCTTTCGTTTTACCTCTTTCTTTTTAATTGCTTCGCGTTTATCCACTTTCTGTTTTCCTTGTCCTAATCCGAATCCTAATTTTATTCTTCTGTGCTTAGTATAGACTCGCAAAGGCACTAAAGTCAAGCCTTTTTGTTTAGTTTTGCCAATGAGCGTTCTGATTTCTTTTTTATGCAAAAGCAGTTTTCTGGAACGAGCTGGTTCGTAATCAGATGGTGTATTTTTAGGCTGGTAGGGCGGAATTTGCGCGTTAGTAAGCCAAGCCTCTTCGTTTTTGATAGTCACATAAGCGCCTTTCAAACTCATTCGGCCGGCTTTGATTGATTTAACTTCCTGGCCAGACAAAACCATGCCTGCTTCAAAGGTTTCTAAAATATTATAATCAAATTTAGCGCGCCGGTTTGTGGCGAGATTAGCCATACGCTCATTCTACATCAAAGCAGGCATTGAGTAAAACAAAGGAATGCGATATGATGGAGTTATGCTTAGAGAAAAAATAGAAAAACTAATTAAAGAAATTGTTAAAAAAGAAGTTCATTTGGAGCATCCGGGGAATGTTGAATATGGGGATTATTCAACTAATATTGCTTTGCAGGCTAAAGTTGATCCAGACAAGATTGTTAATGAATTAAAAGATAATTCTTTTTTTGAAAAGGTTGAAAAAGCCGGGCCTGGTTTTATTAATTTTACTTTGTCTCAAAAAGCGCTATGCCAGGAATTGGCTGAAATTTTGAAGCAGGGAAGTGATTACGGAAAATTAGATTTAGGCGAGAATAAAAAAGTCCAGGTTGAGTTTATTTCAGCTAATCCAACCGGGCCTTTGACCGTGGCTAATGCGCGTGGCGGTCCTTTTGGCGATGCTCTGGCTAATGTCTTGGCAAAAGCCGGATTTGATGTTGAAAAAGCGTATTATGTTAATGATTATGGAATGCAGATTTTGGCTTTGGGCCATTCAGTTTTAAAAGATAAGGAGGCAGAGTATAGAGGTGAATATATTGATGAGTTGAATAAGAAAATAGAAGAAAGAGAGCCATATAAGGCCGGGCAATTGGCAGCCAAATATATTGTTAAGGATTTAATTAAAAAAACAACCGATAAGCTGGGTGTTAAATACAATGATTGGATTTTTGAGTCAGATTTGCATCAATCGGGTCGCGTGGACAAGACCTTGGATTTTTTAAGGGAAAAAGGTTTAATTTACCAGAAACAAGGCGCTCAATGGTTTAAGTCATCAAAGTTCGGCGATAACAGAGATAGAGTAGTGGTTAAAAAAGACGGCTGGAAAACATATTTGGCCGCTGATATTACTCTTCAGCAGTATAAATTCAAAGAAAAAAAGATCGATAAAGTGATAAATATTTGGGGTGCGGACCATCATGGCAATATCCCAGGATTGAAGGCTGCTGTAGAGGCATTGGGTTATAAAAACAAGTTAGAAATTATCCTTTTGCAGTTTGTGACGATTTTGGAAAAAGGCGAGAAGCAAAGAATGTCTAAACGGGCTGGGATTTATGTAACAATGGATGAATTATTGGATAAAGTTGGTGTTGACGCGGTCAGGTTTTTCTTTTTGCAAAAGTCAGCTGACACGCATTTGAATTTTGATTTGGATTTAGCCAAAGAACAATCAAAGAAAAACCCGGTTTATTATATACAATATTCATACGCGAGAATTTGCAGTATTTTTAGAAATGAAATGTTTCCAGTTATAACAGAAAATACAAAAGATCGAGATATTTTAAAAATTCCGGAGAGTATGATTTCAAGGGAATTTTATCATCCGTTAGCATTGGATTTAATTCGCCAGCTAATTAAATTCCCGGAAATTATTGAAGACACAGCGCAAGATTATCAAGTTCAGCGGTTGCCCCATTATTCTTTAGAGTTAGCTAATGCTTTTCATAAATTCTATGAACAATGCCGTGTTTTGGATGTTGAAAACAAAGAATTAAGCAAAGCCCGCATTGCCTTAATTCAGTCAGCGCAAATTGTTTTAAAAAATACCTTGGATTTAATGGGCATTAGAGCGCCGGAGAAGATGTAGTTTATGAACCAAATTCCAAAAATCGAAAAAAAGATACTCAAATTTTGGCAAAGAGAAAATATTTTTGCCAAATCAATTGAACAAAAAAAGAACAAGCCCTTTTTTAGTTTTTATGATGGGCCTCCTTTTGCTTCAGGGCCTCCTCATTACGGTCATATCTTAGCTAGCACGATTAAGGATACAGTTCTGCGTTATTGGACGATGAAGGGTTATCAAGTCCCCTGGCGGGTTGGCTGGGATTGCCACGGCTTGCCGGTTGAGAACCTGATTGAAAAGGAGCTTGGCTTCCGCAGTAAAAAAGACATTGAGAAATTTGGTATCAAAAAGTTTAATCAAGCCTGCCGTGAGTCTGTTTTTCGCTGTACAGCTGACTGGAGCAAAACACTTCGCCGGGTTGGCCGTTGGGCAGATTATTCTGACGCATACGCTACTTTAGATAATAACTATATTGAGTCAGTTTGGTGGGTTTTTAAACAGCTTTGGAACAAAGGTCTGGTTTATCAGGATTATCGAGTTACTCCTTATTGCCCTCGTTGCGGCACGCCTTTGTCTAATTTTGAGTTAAACCAGCCAGGCGCTTATCAAGATGTTGAGGATGAGTCGGTTTATGTAAAATTTTCTTTGAAAGGAGAAAAAAATACCTATTTCCTGGTCTGGACAACCACGCCTTGGACTTTACCGGCTAATACAGGTATTGCTGTTGGTTCTAAAATTAAATACGTTAAAGTTAAATCCAATAACGAATTTTATATTTTAGCCAAGAAACGGTTGGAAGTTTTAGATAAGCAGGGCAAATATCTGGTCAAAGAAGAATTTTTGGGCAAGGATTTGGTTGGTATTGAATACGAGCCGTTTTATAAAATGGATTTGGATAAACAGGGCTACCGTGTAGTGCCAGCTGATTTTGTTTCTGTGGAAGATGGCACTGGCTTGGTCCATATTGCGCCTGCTTTTGGCGAGGATGATATGAATTTAGGCAAGAAAGAGAATTTACCAATAAAGGTTACAGTTGATGAAGAAGGTAAGGTTGTGAAGGGACTGGGTATTCCGGGACAAGGCAAATTTGTTAAAAAAGCTGATAAAGATATTAAAAATGATTTAAAAAAGCGCAATCTATTATTCAAGGAAGAAAAAATAATTCATAGCTATCCCCATTGCTGGCGTTGTGAAACATTGCTTCTTTATTATCCCATCAATAGTTGGTATGTGGCTGTGACTAGGTTTAAAAAAGAGCTGATTGATAATAATAAAAAGATAAGATGGGTGCCGGCTCATTTAAGAGAAGGCCGTTTTGGCAAATGGCTGGAAAACGTCCGCGACTGGTCTGTTTCCAGAAATCGTTTTTGGGGCGCGCCGATTCCTGTTTGGCAATGCGAGAAATGCGGCAAACAGAAATGCGTTGGCAGTATTAAAGAGCTAAAACAAAAACCAAAAGATCTGCACAGGCCTATGATTGATAAAGTGGTTTTGAAATGTTCCTGCAACGGCCGAATGAAAAGAACTGAAGAGGTTTTTGACTGCTGGTTTGAATCCGGCTTAATGCCTTATGCGCAATGGCATTATCCTTTTGAGAATAAAAAATTGGTTGAGGAAACTTTCCCGGCTGATTTTATTGCTGAAGGAATTGATCAGACACGAGGTTGGTTTTACACTCTTCATGTTTTAGCAACTGCTTTGACTCTAAACGGTAATGGTCTTGGCAAAAACAAGCCGGCTTTCAAAAATGTAGTGGTTAATGGATTGATTTTAGGCGAAGACGGCAAAAAACTCTCCAAGCGATTAAAAAATTATACCCCGCCCGAAATCATTTTTGACAAGTACGGCGCTGACGCCTTGAGATATTTTCTGCTGAGTAGTACTCCAATAGGCGAAGACTATATTGTTTCCGAGAAAAGAATCGGCGAGACCTTTCGCCGGACTATTTTGACGCTTTGGAATTCGTTTGCTTTTTTTAATACTTACGCTGATAGCGATATAAAATCGCCTAAATCTGTTAGTCCTAAAAATATTTTAGACAGATGGATTGTTTCACGTTTGAATTCACTTAATCAAGAAGTGATTTTTTGGATGGATAAATATGAGCTGACTAAAGCAGCCCGTTTGTTTGATTCCTTTGTCGATGACCTTTCTAATTGGTATATCAGGCGTTCGCGGCGGAGATTCCAAAAACCTGCCAATAAACAAGAAAAACAAGAGGCTGAAAAAACTCTCTCTTTTGTTTTGTTTAATTTGGCCAAATTGACTGCTCCTTTTTTGCCTTTTATGGTTGAGGAAATCTATCAGAAGCTGAACGGAGAACAGTCAGTCCATTTGGCTGATTATCCAAAGCCGAACAAGAAACTGATTGATAAAAGATTAGAAGAAAGGATGTCGCAGGTTAGAGATGTTAGCGCTCTTGCTTTGGCTGAGCGAGCCAAAGCAGGCATTAAGGTAAGGCAGCCGCTTAGCCGATTAACAATTGATAATAAACAATTTGCCGAGAATAATGAGCTGGCTGAATTGATCCAGGAAGAAATTAATGTAAAAGAGATTGTTTTTGGAAAAAAGGTTGAATTAGATACAAAAATAACACCAGATTTAAAAATAGAAGGAATGATCAGGGATTTAGTTCGGTTTATTCAAGGCATGCGCAAGGATGCTGGCTTAAAGCCGGGCCAGAAAATTTATTTGCGCTATTCTGCAATTCTTTCTTTGAGAAAAATAATTCAGAAGTATGAAGAAGAAATCAAAGCGGAAACTTCGCTTGAAAAAATGGAAGCAGGTTCAAAAAGAAAAGAGGTCTTTTTAGTGGAAAAAGAAGTTAAATTAGACGGTCAGGAAATTTGGCTGGGGATAAGGAAATAATGCTCTACAAAACCCAAGGGATTATCGTTAAAAAAGTTAATTCGGGCGAGTTTGACCGGTTACTGACTGTTTATACAAAAGATTTTGGCAAGATTTTACTTAAGGCAAAGTCAGTCCGAAAAAATCAGTCCAAGCTTAAAGGGCATTTGGAACTTTTTCTTTACAGTCATTTGATGATTGCTCCGGCTAAAGGATTTGATATTATTACTGGCGCGGAAACTATTGAATCATTCCCTTTTTTGCATAGAAATCTGTCGTCGTTGGCGTCTGCTTATTATTTAGCAGAATTAACAGATAAGCTTTTCGTTGGGCCTGAAAAAGACGAAAGAATCTGGCAGCTGATTTTGTTTAATTTCCGGGATTTAAATAAAAAAAAGCAGAATTCCAAGACATTAATTAATAATTTTGAGAACAAATTAGTAGAACTTTTAGGCTACGGCAACAAGCAAAAAGACGCTACTTTTTTTATTGAGCCGTTTTTAGATGGAAAAATAAATTCAAGATATTTTTTACAAAAAGTAGCTTATTTGTTAGAATAAGACCAATGAAGCTTGAAGAGTTAAAAAGGAAAATTTATAAACCAGAGGCCGAGTTTGAAGAGCGAATGAAAAGGCCGGAGGTTTTTCAACAGCTTAAAGAAAAAGAAAAAGCTGTGAAAGAAGAATGGCAGGAAATTGAAAAGAAGAAATTATTGCCTAAACAGAAAAGATATTTGAAAATCGGCCTGCTTTTGGCCGGAATTATTTTTTTGGTTATTGTGGGTTTGTTGTTTTGGCGCGGTTTGGTTTCATTTGATAAAGATAAGGTTGATTTGGAGATTAAGGGGCCGGAAAGAGTAATCAGCGGCGAAGAAGTTGAATATATAGTTAAATATAAAAATAATACTCGTTTGGATTTAAAAGATGTTAAGCTGGTTTTTTATTACCCAGAAGATTCTATAGTTACAGATGAAGCGGATTTAGTTCAGACAATTGAGTTGCCGAATTTAGCGGCTGGTCAAGACGAACAAACAGAATTAAAAGTTAGAATTATTGGATTGAAGGGGGAGATAAAAAAAGCGCGGACAGAGTTGAATTATCAGCCGGGCAATATTAGCTCTCGTTTTACTAATCAAGCAGAATTTGAGAGCGCAATAATTTCTGTTCCCTTGGCTATTGATTTTGATTTGCCGGAGCGGCTAGTCAGCGGCCAGTCATTTGATTTTTCTTTGCGTTATTCAAATCAGGGCGATGTTGCTTTTGATGATATTCAGGTTAGGATTGATTATCCGTTTGATTTTAGTTTTCAGTCCGCTGAACCCCATCCGTTGGAGAAGGATAAAATTTGGTCTTTAGGGAATTTAATGGCTGGTCAAGAAGGAAAGATTTTTATAAGGGGAAGCATTCAAGGCGAAGAAGAACAGGTTAAATCATTTAAGGCCCAGTTAGGTATATTGAAAAATAATAATTTTATTCTCCATGCCGAAACCGTGAGCGCTGTTAGAATTTCCGTTTCTCCATTATTTGTCAGTCAAACAGCTAATGGAATGGTTGATTATATTGTTCAAACAGGACAAACTTTAAATTACCAAATTGTTTATAAAAATACTACTGATGTCGGAATTAAAAATGTTGTTATTACTTCAAAATTAGAAGGCCAGGCGTTTGATTTGGCTACTTTGGAACTGGATTCAGCTTCTTTTGACGGGGCTAGCCAGACCATTACGTGGAATACAAGTAATTTGCCGGCTTTAGCATTTTTAAGTCCACATCAAGAAGGCCAAGTTGGATTTTCTATTACAATAAAGGATCCGTTATCAATTAAACATTATACTGACAAGAATTTTATTGTCACTAACACAGTAAAGATTGATTCTTCAGAAATTCCTCTTTCGTTGGGAAGCATTCAGATTGCTGGACAGAGTCAGTTAACTTTTAAGATAGCTAGTCGATTAACTATTCAAGCACGGGGTTATTATAAAGATGATTTGATTGCCAATAGCGGTCCTATTCCGCCTAAGGTTGGTCAAACCACCACTTATACAATTAAATGGCGGCTAATCAATACAACCAATGATTTAAAAGGAGTTATTGTAGAGGCGTTTTTGCCCCCGCATATCCAGTGGCTTGGTCGGATTAGTCCGGCTGATGCGAATTTGAAATATAATTCTCAAACCGGCAAGCTGATTTGGCAGGTTGGCGATTTGCCGTCTGCTACAGGTGTTCTTTTGCCGGTTAAGCAGACAGCTTTTCAGGTAGCGATTACTCCAAGTTTGGCTCATTTGGGCGGCACAGTGGAATTAATTGGTCAATCCAAAGTTACTGGTCAAGATGATTTTATTGGGTTACAGTTAATAAAGACAGATGGGCCAATTGACACAGATTTGCCTGATGACCCATTCATGGGCCATAAAGGAGGCATAGTGGTTGAGTAAAAAATATATTCGTCAATTTATTATTTATGCCTACATTGGAAAAAATTGTATCTTTTTGCAAACGTCGGGGATTTATTTACCCTGGTTCGGAGATTTACGGCGGCTTGGCCAATACTTATGATTATGGACCTTTAGGCGTTGAACTGAAGAATAATATTAAACAGGCCTGGTGGAAATATTTTGTTCAAGATAGAGAGGATATGGTTGGTTTGGACGGAGGGCTGTTAATGAATCCAAAGGTTTGGGAAGCGAGCGGTCATGTTGAGAAATTCAAGGATTCTTTGGTGGAATGCAAAAAATGCCATAAGCGTTTTAGGCCGGATAAACTTAATGATATTTCAAAATGCCCTGAATGCGGAGGCGGGCTTACAGAAGAAAAGTTTTTCAGCGGGATGTTCAAGACAGTTATTGGGCCAGTAGAAAAAGAAGGCCTGACAACATATTTAAGGCCGGAAACAGCCCAAAACATATTTGTCAATTACAAGAACGTTTTGGATTCAACTAATGTTAAAATACCTTTTGGTATTGGACAGATAGGTAAAGCATTTCGCAATGAAATAACAACCGGTACTTTCATTTTTAGAACTTTAGAATTTGAACAGATGGAAATAGAATACTTTATTTCTCCGTCAGCAAACTGGAAAAAGATTTTTCAGGACTGGGCGGATTATATGCGTGGTTTTATGGATGTTATTGGTTTGGATAAAAGGAAATTACACAATAGGGAGATTGGCGAAGCAGAAAGGGCTTTTTATTCCAAAAGAACTATTGATATGGATTATGAATTTCCTTTTGGAAAAGACGAACTTTGGGCAATTGCTTATCGGACTGATTATGATTTATCTAATCATCAGAAAATGTCTGGTCAGAATTTGGAATATTTTGACGAGCAGGAGAATAAAAAATATATTCCGCATGTTATTGAGCCGACTTTTGGAGTGGACAGGATTTTATTGGCAATTTTATGCGGCGCTTATAAGGAAGAAAAGTTGGAGAATGGAGAGAATAGGACTGTTTTGAAATTGCATCACAGCATTGCGCCCTATAAGGCGGCTGTTTTTCCTCTTTTAAGAAATAAGCCGGAATTAGTTAAAAAAGCAAGGAAGGTTTACGAGGAATTAAAAGGGGAGTTTATGGTTGATTTTGACGACCATGGCAATATTGGCAAGCGCTATCGCAGACAGGATGAGGTGGGCACGCCTTTTACAATTACTTGTGACTTTGACAGTTTGAAGCAGGATGATGTAACTGTGCGTGACCGGGATACAATAAAGCAGAAAAGGGTGAAGATTGGGGAATTGATTGGGTATTTAAAAGAAAAATTACATGCATAAAAAAACTACTCTTAAAAACGGTTTAAGAATTATTACTGCGCCGGTTAAAGGGACCAAGACCGTTACAGTTTTAGTTTTGGTCGGCACTGGGTCTAAATATGAGACAAAAGATATCAATGGCTTATCTCATTTTTTAGAGCATATGTTTTTTAAAGGAACTAAAAAGCGTCCTACTACTCGGAAATTAATTGAGCCATTGGATAAAATCGGCGGACAGTATAATGCTTTTACTTCGCAGGAATATACCGGCTATTACGCTAAAGTCGGAGCAGAACATTTAGATTTGGCTTTGGATTGGATTTCTGATATCTATTTAAATTCTAAATTAGAGCAGAAAGAAATCAATCGGGAAAAAGGAACGATTCTTCAGGAGCTTAGTATGATCTTAGATGAACCGGCTAGATATGCATATAGCCTTTGGATAAATCTTTTATACGGAGACCAGCCAGCCGGCTGGCAATTAATTGGTACGAAAGATGTTATTAAAAAAGCAGAGCAATCCCAATTCGTAAAATATTTAAAAGAACATTACTCTTCCCGCAATACAATTATTGCTGTGGCTGGACAGATTGAAAATTCATCAGTGATTGCCAAGATTAAAAAATATTTTAAATCAGTAAATAGCTCTGTTGCAAAAGATAAATTGCCGGTTAAGGAAATACAAAGCAGGCCGCAGTCTTTAATTTATTACAAAAAGACAGATCAAACGCATCTTTATTTAGGAGTGCGGGGTTATGATATTTTTCATCCGGATAAATACGTTTTAGGATTAATGGGTGTGATTTTGGGCGGGAATATGAGTTCTCGTTTATGGATTTCTATAAGAGAGAGGCAGGGCTTGGCGTATCATGTAAGCACTGGCGTTGATACGAGCACAGATACTGGTTTTTTGGCTACCAATGTTGGAGCGGATAATAAAAGAGTGGAAAAAGTAATTAAAACTATTCTTGATGAGTATAAAAAGATAGCTCAGAAAAAAGTAGGTTCAGGCGAATTAAAGAAAGCTAAGGATTATATCAAAGGAACAACGCTTATAAACATGGAATCGTCTGACGCATGGGCGTCTTTTACTGCTCATCAGGAGCTTTTAACAAAGAAAATTTTGACTTTAGAGCAAAAATTTGCTAAAATT
>Ga0114923_10000783_pt1 | contig 23264 bp, 25 predicted proteins | sample SumtaG_FD_89578 | JGI IMG/M metagenome (GOLD analysis project Ga0114923, IMG submission 89578) | Deep subsurface microbial communities from Indian Ocean to uncover new lineages of life (NeLLi) - Sumatra_00157 metaG | ecosystem: Environmental > Aquatic > Marine > Oceanic > Sediment | place: near...
ACATGCTCAATTCCAAGTGATTGAAGTCCCTTTGCTACAGCACACCCACAGAGAAGACTGGCTAGTGGAGCAAATTGAGGTCCAAGCCGAGGTCTCAAAACTAAGGAAAAGTACAGCCCTCCTTCGGGTGAGAACCATGTTCTAGTTAGTCGCCCTCTACCGGCGGTTTGACGTGATGAAACAATTAGAAGATCCTGTTTGTTCCCATCAACAATTTTGCGTTTGGCCTCTACATTGGTCGAATCAATGGTCTCGAATGTCTTCACGTTCAATTTTAGAACTGAGAGATTGAAACCATTCTTTAGCAAGTTCAAATCAACCATTGGATTCTAGACCTCGATATTCAGTTTTCGTTCGAGGTGAAAATACAGTGATAACTTATATTCTGCTCGAATGAGCAATTGGTTAGTGTGTGATTCTCATGCCAAGTTTCGCAGGTGCAGTAATTCTCCCAAAATACAAGAAAACACTTCTATTCAAAAATCGAGACATGACTATCCAAGACCATCGTGACGAGTTATTCTACGATATCGATAGTTTTGGGATTAGAGGCGTCAACAACGTTACCGAAGAAATAGGGGGCTTGGCAATTGGAGTTAACAGAAACGGTCTAGCTATTGCGAATACGCATGTCAAGAATACAAGTGACCCATCATACCACTTACTCACAGAGCAATTATTGATGTTCACAAAAGATGCTGAAGACGGTCTAAGCATGACTGTAGATACGCTTCAAACTGGAAGGAAATACCAGTGGGGTAATTTGATACTTGCAGACAACGATAGCATGCTTGGACTCGAACTAGCAGGAAATGAACATTCAATTGAATGGTCAGAGCGACGCGTTCTAAGAACAAGTCATCATATTATGCTAGATACGGAAGAAACCCTACGTTCCGAAGGAGATGCTTACGATCAATCTGTGCAAAGAGTGGAACGCGGCTATGATTTGATACGCCAAGTGAAAACAGTTGATGATGTCTTTGCGATGCTAAAAGACCATGGTGATGCACCAGGACCTACAAGTCTATGTTGTCATCCAGGTGGTGCAAGTGAAACCAAGACCACAATGAGTTATGTTATCGAGGTGGATTACAGCCCTGAATCTGGAAGACCAAAAATCGTCTTCAACGTTGCTAGAGGTAATCCATGTGAAACAGAGTACACTGCAATCCCACTAATATTCCCTGCAGATGACGAGATAATGAATCGTGCTAAACAGATGTATCCCTTTGATTAGGTCACATCAAATGGTTCTTCATTTCCGATTGAGCACAAACCACAAGGCTAAATCGAGGGAACATCTATACAAAAAGTATGAAGACCATTGACCTGCGAAGTGATACCGTCACTCAACCTACTGATGAAATGATTGATGCGATTGTCCAAGCTCACAAAGCCGGTAGATTTGGTGATGATGTGATTGGGGAAGACGAGGTCATCCACGAACTTCAGGAGAAAGCAGCCAAGATACTTGGAAAAGAATCTGCATTACTTGTTACATCAGGAACCCAAGGGAATGTGATCTCACTACTCGCTCAAGCTTCACGTGGAGATGAGATTGTCATCGAAGAAACATCCCATACCTATCTCTATGAATCAGGAGCAATGTCATCATTAGGTGGACTATTTCCCAAACCTGTGAATAGTGTTAGAGGATATATTCTTCCTGAAACCCTTGAAAAAGCAATCAATCATGATGATGCACATTTAGCAAAGACAGCAATGGTCGTTATTGAGAATACGCACAACTACGCAGGTGGAACAGTTATCACACCAGAACAGGTCAAGGCACTTACCTCAGTGGCTCGTCAGCATGGTCTCAAAATTCACTGTGATGGAGCTCGTCTATTCAACGCAGCAGTTGCTCTAGATATTCCACCAAAGAAACTAGTTGAAGAAGTAGATTCGGTACAGATTTGCTTAAGCAAGGGTCTTTCGGCTCCAGTCGGGTCGATAATAGCAGGTACTGAAGAATTCATTCATGAGAGTCATCGTATCAGAAAGAGACTTGGGGGTGGAATGAGACAGGCTGGTATCATCGCTGCCCCGATGATCGTAGCACTTGAAACAATGGTTGATAGATTGAAAGATGACCATGATAATGCAAGATTGTTGTACGATAGTGTCCAAGATATTCCCGGTCTGATTACCGACAAACCAGATACCAATATTCTATTCCTGGGTCTAGATAATTTACCATTTGATACAATGAAACTCTCGCAAGAACTTGCTAAGGAGAATATTCTCATCTATGGCAAGTACGGCAAGCGAGCTAGAATGGTCTTGAATCGAATGGTGGACCGTGATGATACCATCAGGGTTGCGGAAGTCCTCAATAAGATCCTTAGAATAGAATAACCCTATACGTTAGGGTTTAATCTCACAATCACAGTTTTCGATGATAGTGCGGATATGTTGCTCCCAGCTAGGGGATAGTTCAAGCGCTTTTTCTGCACAACTCTTTGCTTCCTTGTACTGATGTAATTGATAGTGAAGGCGACTCTTGTAAAACCAGGCATGAGTATAATCTGCACTGATTTCTATTGCCTTAGCGTATGCTGCAAGAGCTTTATCGTATCTGCCGTGGGCTTCATGTTTCTTAGCCGTACGGTATAGATCGTATCGAGACTCTGGGGTCTCACGCACATCTTATTCCTCCTTTTGTTGTATATATTTAGGTAAATAATAAGATAAGTTTTTACACTTCAACGAGAAGGCTCACAAAGCTCGAGAAGAACTCCTCCTGATGCTTTTGGATGGATGAATGCGATCTTCATGTTATGCGCACCAATTCGAGGTTCATTGTCAATCAACCTTGCACCAGCTTCACGATGTCGTGCAAGAGCAGCTTCAATATCATCAACCTGAATTGCAATGTGGTGAATACCACTACCACGTTTTTCCAGAAACTTCGCAATAGGGCTATCATCAGATGTTGGTTCTAAAAGCTCGATACTACTCTCTCCGATTGTGAGAAAAGCTACTCGCACTTTTTGCTCTGGAACCTCTTCAGATCCACCATAATCAAGACCCAACACATCTCGATAGAACCCAATCCATTGTTCAATGCTTTCAACTGCAATTCCAATATGTGCTATTTTCTCCACTGCCATTTCGTTCACCAATTATAGATCAGCTGCTTTGTACTCTCCAAATATCTCACGTAGGACTCCACATATTTCACCAAGAGTCGCATAGACCTTTACGGCTTCAAGTATCAGAGGAACAAGATTGGAATCACCCTCTGCACCAACACGGAGGGCTTGTAGGGTAGTCTTGACCTTTTCATTGTCCCTTGTTTTCCGTAATTCTACAAGTCGTTTGACTTGTTCACGTTCAGACTCAGGATTGACCCGAAGATAATCAAATTGTTGTTCTTCATCAACCTGGAACTTGTTAACTCCTACAACAACACGATTATTATTATCAACGCTCTTTTGGAATGCATACGCAGCATCGTGGATTTCACGCTGGATAAAACCACTTTCAATTGCTGATGGAGCACCACCCATCTCATCGATTTTCTGAATATACTCCATTGCTTTGTTTTCAATCTCTGAAGTAAGACTCTCAATGAAGTAAGACCCAGCAAGTGGGTCAACTGTATCACTCACACCAGACTCGTATCCGATTATTTGCTGAGTACGAAGAGCTATCTGAACTGATTCCTCAGTTGGGAGGGAAAGAGCCTCATCTCGAGAGTTTGTGTGGAGTGATTGAGTTCCTCCGAGTACTGCCTGAAGGGCTTGAAGCGTAACCCGTACAACATTGTTATCGGGTTGTTGAGCTGTAAGAGTACATCCTGCTGTTTGAGTATGAAATCGCATTCTACAAGAGTCATCTTTCTTTGCGTTGAATCGATCGCGCATTATCCGAGCCCAGAGTCGACGCGCAGCTCTGAATTTGCATATCTCTTCAAGGAAATCACTATGGGAACCGAAAAAGAATGATAGACGTGAAGCAAATGCATCAACATCGAGACCTGCATCAATTGCTGCTTGTACATATGCAATTCCATCAGCAAGAGTGAATGCAACCTCTTGCACCGCTGTTGAGCCAGCCTCTCTAATGTGATAGCCAGAAATGGAGATTGTATTCCAAAGGGGCATCTTCTCACTGCAGAATTTGAAGGTGTCAGTAATCAGTCTCATTGAGGGAGCGGGAGGAAAAATGTAGGTTCCACGTGCAACATATTCTTTCAAGATGTCATTTTGGATGGTTCCTCGGAGTTTGTCCATTGACACACCTTGCTTCTCTCCAACTGCGATGTACATAGCAAGCAAAACTGCAGCATCAGCATTGATGGTCATGGATGTAGACACTTTATCCAAGGGGATTCCATCAAAGAGAACCTCCATGTCCGCGAGTGAATCAATTGCAACTCCTACTTTTCCAACCTCACCTAGTGCTAATGGGTGGTCAGAATCATATCCAATCTGAGTTGGTAGGTCAAATGCTACTGAGAGACCTGTCTGACCCTGATCAAGGAGAAACTTGAATCTCTTGTTTGATTCCTTTGCGGTAGCAAACCCACTATACTGACGCATAGTCCAGAGCCTTCCTCGATAACCAGTAGCTTGCACTCCTCTCGTGAAAGGATAATCACCAGGGAATCCAAGGTCTCTTTCATAGTCTAGATTCTCAGAATCTAGCGGTGTGTAGAGACGATTGACAGGTAGTCCAGAGATAGTAAGAAAGGTCTCTTTTCGCTCTGGAAATCTACTAATCGTCTTTGCAACAGTATTTTCATCCCATCGCTTCATAGCGGCGGGGAGAGTCTTCTTATCTCCCATGAATATTCACCTACTCTCACTAAACAGGAATTCTGCAATCAATTTTTCAGCAACTGTATAGGGATCCGTTTCCCTCTTTGCAATCAGCTTGATTGCTTTCTCATATTCGGGTTTTCCCTGAAGTTTTATTGATAGTTCCTGTGTCAATTTGTATTTCATCAACTCTTGGAGTTCATCTCTGCTTCGTTGGAGACCTTTCTTTTGCATGTCACCTGATTCTTTCAGATACTTGAGATGTGCAAGTATTGCATCAACTAACTCGGAGATTCCATCACCCTTACGTGAGTTAGTAAGTAAAACTGGTGGTCTCCAGGCTCGTTCGCGAGGATCAATATCGAGCATCGCATTAATCTCTGTGACTTTCTTCTCAGCTCCAGCAAGGTCACTCTTGTTCACAACAAAGATGTCAGCAATTTCCATTATTCCTGCCTTGATTGCTTGAATGTCATCTCCACTTCCAGGAACATCAGTTACTATCACGGTGTGGGCAACATCAATAACTTCAACCTCTGATTGACCTGTTCCTACAGTTTCTACGAAAATAATTTCCTTTCCAAATGCATCTATAGCTCGAACTGCATTGGAAGTAGCTCTTGATAGACCGCCAAGATGACCTCTGGTACCCATACTACGAACATAGACTTCATCATCAAGACTGTGCTCCTGCATTCGTATTCGATCACCAAGGAGAGCCCCACCAGTAAAAGGACTGGATGGGTCAACACAGATTATGCCAATTGTCTTCGAACGTTTTCTAAATTCAGCAGTTAATCTGGTGACAAGAGAACTTTTGCCGGAACCTGGAGGACCGGTGACCCCGATTATGTGACCTTTGCCAGTATGCTTGTACAACTGACTGAGAGCTTCTAGTGCCAGACTATCCTCATCCTCAATCATTGAGATAAGACGAGCAAGGTACAGTCTCTTTTGACTGAGCACTCCCTCTACAAGGTCAGCGACCGACAATTGGTGTCCCTCACATTAGAACTAGAATTTCACGTTGTTTCGAATGTATTCAACAATTTCGTCAAGTGGTGTACCAGGGCCAAAAATCTCACCGATACCCGCTTCCTTCAATCCAGGAATATCATCTTCAGGGATGATGCCCCCACCAACAACTAAGACATCTTTTACGCCTTCTGCCTTTAGCAGTTCCATAATCTTAGGGAATAGAGCATTATGCGCACCACTTAGGATACTGAGTCCGATGCATTGAACTCCTTCGTCCAAAGCTGCTCGAACTACCATCTCAGGTGTCTGTCTAAGTCCGGTATAGATAACTTCCATACCAGCATCTCGAAGTGCACGAGCGACAATCTTTGCGCCGCGATCGTGTCCGTCAAGGCCTGGCTTTGCAACAAGTACACGTATCTTTTTGGATGAACTCAAGAACCCACCTCAGGTTGATGACTTATGACGAGAAACCCAAGGTGTCGATATAAAGGCTTTCGATTCCTTGATGTTAGGCTCAATTTTCCATTATATGGACAACATTCTCACGGCCTTCACGTAATCGACGTACGAGCCCCCGCTCTTCAAGATTATTGAGAATGAGACTTACTTTTGCCTGGGACATATCGAACTCAGTATAGAGATCCTTCTGAGGGCATGAACCACCTTTCTGACGAATTACTTCGAGAACCTCTTCCTCTTCATTCGTTACGCCGATAAATCGGACTTTGCCAATTCGTTGCAAGCGGTATACTATCGGTGGTCCAAAGACTGCTAGAATAATTCCAAGAAGAACTCCGACGAAACCAATAACAATCGATTGAACAAAGAATGATTCTACGGGTGCGGACTCATAATTTGGAGTTTGATATTTAATAATGAAAACACGTTCCTGACCAGGTTGAAGGTCTTCAGTGAACCAAATGAATGCCAAGGATGAGCCATCAGTATAGTTTGTATTTGTATCAGGAAAGAGAGGAACGATTGACTCTTGTGAAAGAATAGCCTCTTGTGGAAGAACAGCTGTGAATGTGAAATTTGACAGACGGGTTAGTGGACGAATATAGTAGACAAAATCGCCAATCAGCTTTGAAGGGTCAGAGCCGACAATGGTGTCTGATTGAAAATCTGATGCAAGAATGCCTAACTCAATTTGGACCGATTCATTGATCCCCACTGATTGTTCTAGATCTATAACAATCTCAGTATATCGATCATAGTCAATCAATATCGCACTTGTTGAATCCCCATCGACTGTAACTAAAGTCACTAATGCTTCTAGAGAATCGATTCTGAAACTTAGTGTGTCTATAGAACTAGCTCCTAGGTTGGTCATCCGCGCATTTACTGTAACGGTTGTCAATCCATCATTGTCCATTACTGCCTCTATTGAAACTGGATCCAGTAGTATATCACTCGTCTGTGCAATAACGGTATCACTCTGGACAGGCATAGAAATCAATGAAACCATGATTAATGCAAGCAGTAGTAGACGTTTTCTTTGCACGTTTCAACACCATTCCAAGTTTTGTTGTATGAGATTCTAAGTTCTGTTTGTGTGTATGTCCATAGTTAAGACTTGTCCAAATATTATGGAGGGCGGTGCCACGGGGCAGCCGCCCATTGGGAGAAACTAAGCTATTTCTTTCGTACCACCACAATTAGTACAGCAACTAATGCGACCACACCAATTCCCGCAACGAGGATCATATCAATCGGTTCGGAAATTATTGGTGCGCCCTCCGGATAGAGCCCAATCGATGGGTCGTGTAAGATGCTTCCATCGTCAAAATAGGGGTATGACAAATAGACTGCAGTACCTACACCTGTTGGTACGTATGTGGCATTTACATCGACTGCTTCAGAGGATCCACCAGGCCAGGTTATGACAGCTTTGTCAACCCAGCTGAAGAAACCCTGAGCCAGTCCAGCTTCATAATCGACAAAGTCGATCTTCTGACAATTGGTTCCAGCCATGGATTCGAATCTGGTCTCGTTACCTCCGGTTGTTGTCCAATTTGCAGTGGAATCAAGGGAGGTGTTTCTGAATCGCTCACGAGTTTCAATCCTATGATGGTGAAGTTGAGGTTCTTCCATTCCAGTAGCGATGTGTTCTCTCTGGAGTGTTTGAATTGTAACCATTGAATCTTCACTGCTGAATGGGAAGTTTCCGATCTCAATGTCAATCTTGAGCTCTGAACCACCAGATACGGTGTAATTTGCATGAGAGCCATGATCATCTGTGATCTCACCTTGATAGTCGTCAAGATAGATATGACCCCAAATCTGCATGGTGACATCTTCAAATCTCATGAAGCTTCCAGTTCCGGCTAAAGCAGCAGGAGCTGCATCAGAATGTTGACTGGTTTTTACACCAGATTTGGTGTACTTCAACCAAACTTCAGTTACTACACCATTCTCTTCGACTTCACCAGTAGTTAGAGTCCACTCGTATGCAGAAAGAGGTGCGAAGTATAGTACTTCATCGGTCTGATATCCGCCATCTTCATTCAAATCTTCAAATTCAGCAATCATAACAAAAGATGTAGAGAATTTTGCATGTGCGCCTTCATCATCAACAGCATACCAGAAATGAAACATGGGTACTTCTCCATTTGCCATGATTGAGATAATATCAGTGTTAATCGATACTGTTCCATCGTTTCCCATTGAATGCTCGGGAGGCCCACCCATACCAGGATGTGTGGTCATTGGGCCTTGTGCGCTTGCTAAGGCAGTCGTTCCCAAGAGGGCAACGACAAGGAACAGGGTAATCATTGTTTTTTGAATTGTCTTCATATGTGAAACCTATGATAGATTGTATGTTAATGGTATATAACCACTATTTCGTGTACAGACCTAAAATGACTACTAAGAAGGGATATCCTGTCTGTTTTTCAGGAATAAAGCTTTATGGATACTTGTAAGGTTTTGCAAAAGAGAATATGAGTTGAAAGAACGAAATGATTTTCTACACCTCACAGTTATTAGGCCTCACGATTACCGGCACTTGAAGAAACGGATGTAGCTGAATATGGCCGCAGAACTTGATGACATGACGCAATTTGACTGGTTTTCACATGCCAGAGTATATGAAACAACTGGTGAAGATAAGAAAGCGCTAGAAGCTTATGAAGAGTCACTCAAACTTGATCCACAATTTGCTAAAGCATGGTTTTACAAAGCTAAGCTACACTACAAGCTTGGACAGAAGGATCTAGCAAAAGAATGTGTAAAGCATACACTTGAGATTAAACCAGATTGGGAAAGTCACGTCAAGAAGTACATGCCAGACCTCTGAATATTAGAATATCTACATCAATGCAGCAGATGAATCAGGATAGAGAAGAACGTATACTGCTTGATTGAGTGTCAATATTTTCCGATTGACCCATTCCATAACCATGTCAACATTCTCTTTGGAGGATATCTTGATCAATGCAGTTGTGGTTGCTTCTTTGCAATTTGGCATATTGAGTAGTTCCTCAATAGTCTGGACTAGAATCATCTGACGTACATCGGGAGTTGTTTCAGTCAACCAAAAGAGCACGTTGTCTCGTGTGGATGCATCTACCTTTGATTGTGAAGCAGCTTCAGTAATCGTATTGGAAATGTCAGTCACGGCGTCACTATCTTTGAGATCCTTAAGCTCACTCTGAATAAGAGTTACAATTGCTTCAGTGTTTTCAGGACATTGGCTCAGAATATCAATGAGATCTGAACGCGCTTGCATCGGTCCAATTTCGTTGTCTTTGCTCAAGGTACTCAATACTCCATCAGATATAGAGTGGCGTTGCAGAAAGGAACTTCTGCAAGACGCTAATATGTGTAGTGCGTGCATACTCGTTGAGTGGTCGAGAAATAGGGCACGTTGCCGATTTGCTATAACATGTCAGCAAATTCCGAAATGGATTTCGTTACATAGTCAGGTGAGTATTCTGGACCGTATTTTACAATGAGGTCCTCCAATGAATTTCCCCGATGATTGATCCAGACAGTTGTGAGTGAGGCTCTTTTCCCACCCACCATATCAGCGTAGTACTCATCCCCAATAAAGAGAGTTTCTGAAGGAGTCACGCCAAGAAGTGATAGTGTTATTTCAAAAAGTTGGGGCATTGGCTTGAATGCCTTAGCGGTCCCACAGTCAATTATCGCCTTGAAATGATGTCGAAGATTCCAATTGCCCAGAATGATGTCTGCATTCCCTTCGAAACTGTTGGTCAGAATCCCTAAATCGAGTCCATGATTTTCAAGTTTTGCAAGGAGTTCGGGAACTCCGGGATAAGGTTCGGATAATTCGACATGAAGAGATCTAAACCGTTGAGTTGCTTGTTCTACAAGTGTGGCATCTGCTTCATAACCGTGGTCCTCAAGGCTCTTGCCCATTGCAGTCCTGATGATTTCAAAGGGAGTAACAAAAGGAGCTCCTGATATGGTTTCCTCGATTGCTTTGAAATACCTAGAAACGAGGTTTCGTACATACGACTCACCGTGTTTGTCAACATCTACATTAGAATGCTTCATCAACCATTCACTGGCTACCAATGGGTAACGATGAGTGTCCATCAGGGTTGAGTCGAGGTCGAAGACTACTGCCTTGAATTCATCAATGTTCAGTGACTTCAAGACCTTCAATTCTCCGTGTTCAACCACCCTTTCCAAGATAGATTCCATTGGGATCTAACTTGTGCATGATGTCAATCTGTTCTTGGGATGGTTCTTCTGTAGTGGGAACATCATCAGGGATGATTAAATCGAACATGACGTTGTCCTGAATATCTTGGACAGTAAATCCGGGATGAACTGACTTGAGACGAATCTTCTTTGTGTCAGGATGAAAGTCCATTTGGCACATATCAGTGATTACGACCTCTGGACCACCTCCCACAAGAGACCACTTCTCTCGTGCACCAGGTCCATCTAAGAAACCAGGCGATGTCATGTAATCCAACTTTTTGAGAAACTTCCTCTTGTCATGAGCCATCATAATGATGAGTCGTTTTGCAGAAGATGCAATATCATTTCCACCGCCACTTCCGGGTAGCTTTACTTTTGGTGCATCATAGGGACCAATATAGCTTGTATTCAGATTACCATACTCGTCTAGTTGTGCGGCACCTAGGAAACCAACATCAATCCTTCCTGCCTGAAGGAGAAATCCTAGGGTCTCAATGAGACCGATAGATGCGGAACATCCATAGTAATAGCGGGAATCAGCAACAGAGAGTGGAACCTCTCTGGGTCTAGCATCAATGAATCCAGCTTCTGAGATAAGATTGGACCTTGGTGCATGGGTTTCTTTTGCCAGCAATGCCGCTAGCAAAGGCATCCCCGTTCCTCCAAACACCATCTCACCATCTTTAACGTGGCTAGATGCACAAGCAATTAGGAATTCTGTTTTAGTATATTCCACCATCATTAGTACCCCCATGGTTTTGTTGCTCGTAGTTTGTGGAGATTCTCCCAACCCACTAAAACAAGATATCCATGATGATCATCAACTCCAAGAATGAAATTATCCAAGTATTCCTGCCAGCCTTCTTCGGTGCGTGTCATTTTATGGAACATCATGAGATGTTCCAAGTCATAATCATAATAATCGTGACACATCATCGGATGAGCTATGTAGGGTAGGATGACAACATGGTCGACATACATTGCAGGAATCTTAGTTTGATCAGGTCTGGTTCGGACTTCTGCATTGTCTATTAGTTCCTCTGCAAGGATGATCAATTTCTTTCCACAGCGTGATCCTTCAAGATCCTCACCTACGATTCCATCAATCTGAGCATTCCCTACCTTATCCACGCGTTGAACATGAACGATACTATAATCGGGTTGAAGGGAAGGTACAATGCAGATTTTGTCACCAGTAAATGGGCAATCCATTACCTTCAGTTTGTCATCTCCTCGATAGCGTCTTAGATTGACCAAGTCAGTGCCCATCATACTTCGGAGAGGCATGAAGGGAACATTGAGTGCACCTCCAAGAAAACGCATAGCCATTGCCAGATTCGTATAATCCTCAACTGCCAGCTTTCCTTCAGAAACTCGTCGTCTGATATTGTAGGATAAACCAAGAGCTTCTATCGCTGAGAATGCAATCTCATACCGAGATGCTACTCCAGCTCCAGCCATAATTTCAAGATCGACTTCAGAACCACAAGTATAGACTGTTAAGTTCCGTTTCTTTTGTCTCACCAATTCATGAGCGAACGCAATTGGAGCTCGTTGATATCCAAATCCACCCCAGAAGAGTCCATCGCCATCATTTATCATCTTGGCAGCTTCCGCGAGTGTAATGCGTTTATCTTCAACTTCTGCTTCAGTCAACCATAACCACCTATTGTGAAATATCGTTTTTGTCAGTTAGCGCATCAAGAGCTCAATGCCTTTTATCTATAACCGTGAAAGGAATCAAGATGTAGGAATTCAAAGTCGACTTAAGAACCAGACTAGATACGTAATCATCAATGAAGTCCAAGTAGAATTTCTATCAGAACAACCAGAGGAAACCACCAAGGATTCCAAATATTATCATAGAAAAAATAGTGGGTAACAATAGACAGCAACAACAAATTGTACAGCATGTTCCACAACCAGATTTCTTAGGAGGTGGAGTTTCACTTGTCCACGGATCAGCACCCCCAGACACAGTCCCAGGGTACGGTCCTTCAGATCTGACTTGACGTTGTGTGCGTGGTCCTTCACCAGGAAGAGAGAATGAACCAAATCCTGGCATGTACTCGAACTGGCCGCCGCAGTTGCGACAACGAACTTTTACTTTCTCATCATATCCAACACGAACTTGATCTAAGGGAACACTAGAACCGCAATAAGGACAATCTGCATTATTTTGTGACATTGTGAATAGCTCTGTAAGTTAGTATTCTAGTATCAGACTGGAGAGGTTTTAAGTCTCATCAATGGCAACCCAGCAATCTTATACGATGGTTATGTGTTATGTCATTTATGTCATTCAGTGAAAAGATAGCCAATATACCAAAGTACACGAAGATTGGATTCTTCGCACCGCTCATTGCTTTAGCAACCATAGCTGTTTCAATTCTTCTAGCACCAGGTTTTGATTGGATAATTAATGCGCTGAGTGACCTTGGAAATTACACTGTATTCTTTCTATCACCATACAAACTAGTTAGCGCTATCATATTCAACAGCGGTCTCATTGTCACAGGAATCCTGATGATGCTTTACGCAGTCTGGTTTCTGAAATGGACAAAGGATGTGCCAACAAAAATTGGGGTTATCCCCTTACTCATTTCGCTGGCATTCTTAATAGGAATAGGAGTATTCTCAGAGAACTTTGGAGAACTTCACTACTGGGTTTCAGTGGGATTCTTTCTATCATTCCCGTTCTCGATGTGGATTATAGGAATAGGATGGCTCCGATTCTCTAATTTGAGATGGTTTAGTGTTGTATCGATTATTCTTCCATTCCTCTCAGTCGTCATGTGGGCAGATTATATGAATGGAACATCTCCCTGGCAACAAGCCGTTCCAGAAATTGTAACTGCATTCTCTGCAATTGTCTGGCTCTGGATCATCAATTTGATGCAATATCAGGGTAAGCTCAACATGATAGGTGAAGGTGTGGTGAGTGAGTGATTGGAACAATTCGAGAAATTTAGAAATATGCCAAGAGAGAACCAGATAGGATTTCTTGCACCTCTTATCGCTATGCTTTGCATTGCAACTAGTACCTCAATCCTGCCAAATTTCGATTGGTCATCAAATCCTCTGAGCGACCTATGAAGCTGGTTCAGAGCGGATTTAGGAAACCTTCAGATTCTTAGCGCGATTCTATTCAATGGTGGACTGATTGCCACAGGACTTCTCATAGCTTATTTTGTTGTTTGGTTGATTAAGCAGTCCAATGATTTGCCCACTAAAGTAGGACTTTCTATCTTTGTCGGAACATCACTACTACTTGCAGGCGTAGGAGTTCTTTCAGAAGATTTCCCCTTACCACACCTTTGGACAGCATTGCCATTCTTCTTTTCAATCCCAATTGCGTTGGGTGTAGTTGGGCTTGTTTGGTTGCGATTTTCAGAAATAAGAATCAGTGGAGTTGGGTCTCTTCTATTTTCACTTCTCAGTATACTACTCATAGTTCAACCTTGGATAGATCTAAGTATCTCAGTTTTTGAAACTCTTGCAGCCTTGATAGCTACTGGCTGGCTTTGGTTTGTCAACTACATGCAGGTTAGTGGGAAACTATTGCGAGTGTTCATTACTATTGAACCAACATGAGCTAAATGAGAACGCATACCTTAAGTTCGTTCATAAGAAAATAACACTGAGGGAAACCTCAAATCGTTGAATTGGAGGAGTTTGAGTGAAGCGATTCAGTGGAACTGTTTGCTTACTATTTGTAGTATGCATGATATCAAGTCCATTATTGATATCTGTTGAAGCTCTTTTTACACCTGCACAGGCAGCACCAGTATTTTCGGGAGAACTCTTACCGGATCCAGATTTTGCTCAAGAACCCTATGTTGAAATTGGCGCATTTTCTCCGGAGTTCGATTACGAATATACACAAGGGAGTGTTGCATTAATCTGGGCACATACCGCTGGATATGAAATGGATTATGGTGGTTACTATGGATTACCTTGTCTTGAATATGCACAGGTGCTCCAGACATTTGAGTCAAGTTACAATGAGTCGATAGTTTCGGTCAAACTTTCTGCTAATGTTAGAGTAGATTGCACTGGTGATTTTGCTGCAGAAGATTTCCCTGACGACATGTGGGGGGTTCAATTTGGGATATACTTTGAATTTGGATCTTCTATTCCAATTCGAACAATATCAGACTTGAAAAATGGAAACTCTGAAGAGATCTCATTTATGTTATCTGAGTTGGAAACCTCTTCGTTATTCTATGGTCCAGAATTACTCAGAGAATATGGACTCTCTCTCCGACTAGCCCCAACCGGAATGTTTGGTCAAACTCTTGGAAATAGTAGTCCCTGGATGGAATACAGCGGTTCAGTCGTACTAACAATTACTCATATGTCGTTTGAAATTATGTTAGAGGGCGAGAGTCTAGCTCCGCCTCTAAGATCTCCAGTATACAATTCAACAGTTCTATTAAATGAAACGTACTCGCAAACTACTGGTATCGAGTCTGCTGGATACGACCAACTCTATGAATTTCGGCTAGAACAAGATTCTAGTCAAAGTAATTACAATATTGAATACAGTATTTATACACTGTTTTCTAACCACGAAGAAATAAGGAATCGAACAGTGTATAGATATGACCAATATCAGTATTATTCAGGAATATACAATTTTGCAGTCGGTAACGGTCGAATTGCAATGTTAAGTATGTACAATAATGGAACGACAGCAACTGCATATGTTCAGTGTTTAGATTCCTTTGGAAATTTCTTTTGGAATACTACTGTGGACTTGTATCACCAGGATATACCACTCTTTGCTACTTTCGATGGATCAGGAAATGTCCTTGTCTACTTGTTATCGCTTCAGTCACAAACAGAAGATGTGTATGACCAAGTAATAGTAAGCAGTATTGTGAAGTTAGATAGCCTGGGAAATATACTCTGGAATACAACACTGAAGACACAATCTTATTGGGAGTATGTTGCTAGTGTAGGAGCTCTTCTGAATCCGGGTTTTGGATGTATTGGAAATGATATATTCATTGGCCTTGATAACAATCTCATAAAGCTTGATTCGAATGGAGTACAGATCTGGAGTGAGGACCACTCTCAGGATGCGATGTGTGTAGATCCAATAGGGGGATTGTATACATTCGCAAGAATACACGGAGCTAAATCAGAATTAACCAGATGGGATACCAATGGAAACATTGCATGGACAATATCTTTGGGATGGGACTATGGAAATGGATGGATGGAATATCCGAACTTGCAATCTATGGTTGTTGGGCTAAATGGACCACTTCACCTGGTATTAGAATACAATAGCGTTCATTCGTGTGCAGTACTAACAAGAGTATCATATGCAGGAGATTTACTTTCACAAGATACCATTTTCGAATTAGATAAACCTGATTATTACGTGTATGACTATCTACCTTTCATCACTGATATTGCTGTCACAGGTGATGGACTGGTACATATTGCAGGAACGAAAAGCTACTATGGCGGTATCTATACACCAATTGCTACATATCCAGGAACATTTCTGATAACCTATGAACTACCTGCGCTCCCAACATTTAATCCAGTTTCACTGACCATGGTGGGGGTTGCTTCAGTATTGATAATCGGAATCGCGTACGATTTCTTCTTCAGACGAGGAAGAGGAGTACCAGAACCTCCTGCGGAACCGAGTATCTCTGATTTCGAGTGGTAGCATCAGGAGAAAGAAAAATTCGAAAATGTTATGCAAGAGTTGATATTGTTTCAGTCATAATGTTGTATGAGGATAATGGGAGTCGCTATAGATAGCTTCGTGATAACTATCCAATATGCAGGTATTGTCACTGTCGTATTTCTTTTGTATTGCCTATTTACGAGATATAGGAATACCACAGGTACTTTGGGGTTTTTCCAGCGAAAGTTTCTCCTATTACCTGCAATTGGATTCTTGGTAACTGTGGTCATGGTGATGAATCTCGGTATAACTCCGATGGCTGAATATCAAGGTCTGAATTCTGACAGGTATGATTATGTGAACACGGGGTATGAAACAGATTTTACTTTACGAGAGCAGTATATGTATTCTGGATATTTGGAAGTGTCTGTGAATGAATATCTATTATTCGAAGAGTCTATAGATGTTGAAGTATCTGTGTTTCAAAATGATAGTCTGATAGATACAGCATCCCTTAACTTACAATATAATGGAGTAGAACCAATATATGATCCATATGAACCATTTCCAAGATTTTGGGTGTCATCACAATGTGATATCGTATTAGAGCCGGGAACATATAGTGTGCAGGTGAATTACACATTATACTCAGATGGTGTTCCTGTTGAAGAAACGGGGGGAATAGATCTGACTCTTTCACAGCCGTTAATTTCAGGGTTCATCAACGAAGTCGTGGATTGGAGTACATATCAGTTCGTTCTCAATATCATGATGGTATTTTTGATGCTTGGAGGTATCTGCTTAGATTTCCCATCTAAGAAACCACCCAAGGTAGATGAAACGGATTGGAGAGCAATGTCAGATTACGATTACTCAAATTAGTGTATAGAAGAATCGACCCTAAACGAAGTAGGGTCTTGTATAATAATTTCCCTTGTCTATGGGAAAATTGTTTCTATTCTGCAAACAAAGATTGCAAACTAGACAGTACGCAGAACAATAGGAATAATTAATACACGTAGAGTTCTGCTTTATTCAGTTTTGCAGGTGAATCATAGAATGAGTGATGAAGCGCATCTATCTGAACCATCCAGTTTTAGATGGATCATCTTGGCACTTGCATGGCTAGTGTATTTCGCTTTTGGTTTGATCCTTGCATCAATCCCTCCACTTGTGAATGTTATAGCTACAGACCTCTCATTGACATACTCAGAAATGGGGATTATCTTGGGCAGTGTCATTCTGATGTTCATTCCGCTTGCTGTTCCTGTAGGTGTAGGTATCGATCGATTCGGACAGAAGAAGATGATTGCTCTTGGACTCCTCCTTATTTCTGCTTCAGCAATTCTTCGCTCCTTTGCTTTCAGTTTTGAAACTCTTTTTCTTACAGTTTTACTTTTCGGAGTTGGCGGCCCAACAATCTCGGTTGGTCTATCCAAAGTTGTGGCTTCATCTTTTGAAGGCAAAGAACGCGGACTCGCTTCAGGGATTTACATGACTGGAGCTGTTGTCGGCGCTGCATCAGCACTAGCACTCACAAGTTCCATCATTCTACCATTAGTAGGGTCATGGCGCAATGTGTTTTCATTCTACGGAATCATCGGATTCCTCATAGCTTTTGCTTGGATTTTGCTTGCACGTGAATCAAAAAATGATCCGGACCAGAGTCGCATAGTTCTTCCAATGAAGGAGATTCTTCGATCTCTACTAGGTCACAAATATGTCTGGATGGTTGCCATCATTGGTTCACAATCCTTTCTTGTTTTCTACGGCTTCGGGAATTGGCTTCCAACTCTGCTAGAGGCAAAAGGAATGGATCCAGCAGGAGCTGGAATTTTAGCCTCAGTACCTACCTGGCTTGGTCTGATAGGGAGTGGAATTATTCCAGCTGTTTCCACAGCAGGTTCAAGAAAACCGATAATTGTAGCATTGTTACTTATTGAGGGTGTCAGTATATACGTCGTCGGTATAACTTCCGGAGCGTTCCTTCTGGGTTCATTAATCATCTATGGAATCGTCAGTGGTGCGATCATGCCACTTATGTTGGTAGTCATGATGGATCTGCCCGAAATCGGATCTGAAAACATGGGGATTGCAGGTGGACTCTTCTTCTCAATTGGGGCGACAATGGGCTTCATCGGACCAAGTCTCGTAGGATATCTAACAGACCTGACGGGCAGCTTCCTTCCAGCTTTGATTCTACTAGCTATTGTAGTTGAAGCAATGATTGTACCTACGCTGTTTCTGAAAGAAGACTGAAACTCTTTCTTATTCCCAAATACCTTATCTTGCTTGAAATCTTCTCTAACATACCCAAAGATGAGGAGAATGCATGTGACGTATACTAAGAAAGAGCTGAAGAATTACCTGAAGGACCTCTTGAAAGAGAAAAAGGAACTAGCAGACTTCTCTTTTGAGTACCAATCTGGACACATGGAGTGGCATGCGCGACTAAGAATGATATTGTCCTCAGGTAAAATCATCCAGTGGAAGATTCCAAAGAAGACTCCAGTGGATTCAAAAAAAGAGAAAGCGGAAGCTAAGATATACGAGATGGATATGTCTAAGGAGCAACTTTTGGTCTTTCTAAAAAGCATCATCAAGAGAAAGATCTGGGACCTCGAAAATTGTGACTACAGAGCGCTCTCTGACACTCCGTTACTTTATTTCAAAATCAAAAATAAGGACCAACTGATATTCGAAACAGAAGTTTGGGAAGCTTGCAGAAATGACAGTGTACGTGTTAAGGAAATAATTAGGGCACTAGGGGCTCTTCTACCTCGAGACTGGACTCCCCCATAAGATTTGTGATGTGAAAAAGGAAGAAATGACCCTACATAAAGTAAGGTTTCGTATCATAATTTCCCTTGCGCATGAGAAAAACTGTTTCTCTTCTGTTCACAGAGATTGTAAACTAGATAGTATGCGGACCAATAGGTATAATTAATACACGTAGAGTTTCGCCAAGTTCAGTATTTTAGGTGAACCACAGAATGAAAAATGATGCACATCTAACGGATCCATCCAGTTATAGATGGATCATCTTGGCACTTTCATGGCTAGTATATTTCGCGTTTGGTTTGATTCTTGGATCGATTCCTCCACTTGTGAATGTTATAGCCACAGACCTCTCTTTGACATACTCAGAAATGGGAATTATCTTGGGCAGTGTCATTCTAATGTTCATCCCTCTTGCAATTCCTGTAGGGATAGGAATAGATCGCTTCGGACAGAAGAAGATGATTGCGCTTGGAATCCTCCTTGTCTCGTCTTCAGCAATTCTTCGCTCCTTTGCTTTCAGTTTTGACACTCTTTTTCTTACAGTATTACTTTTCGGAGTTGGTGGCCCAACAATCTCTGTTGGTCTATCTAAAGTTGTAGCTTCATCTTTTGAAGGCAAAGAACGCGGACTCGCTTCAGGGATTTACATAACTGGCCCTGTAATTGGCTCTGCGTTATCACTAGCACTTACTAATTCCTTCATTCTACCATTAGTAGGTACATGGCGCAATGTGTTTTCATTATACGGAATCATCGGATTCCTTATAGCTTTTACTTGGATTTTACTTGCACGTGAATCAACAATTGGTCCAGACCAGAGTCGCATAGTTTTACCCCTGAAGAATAGACTTCGGTCTCTACTAGGTCACAAATATGTCTGGATGGTTGCCATCATTGGTTCGCAATTCTTTCTTGTTTTCTACGGCTTCGTGAATTGGCTTCCAACTCTGCTAGAGGCAAAAGGAATGGATCCAGCAACAGCCGGAATTTTAGCCTCAGTACCTCCGTTGGTGGGTCTGATTGGGAGTGGAATTATTCCAGCTGCTTCTACAGCAGGTTCAAGAAAACCGATAATTATAGCATTGTTACTTATTGAGGGTGTCTGTATGTACCTCGTCGGCATAACTTCCGGCTCATTTCTTCTTAGTTCATTAATCATCTATGGAATCGTCAGTGGTGCGCTCTTACCACTTATGTTGGTGACCATGATGGATCTGCCCAAAGTCGGTGCCGAACACATGGGAATTGCGAGTGGACTTTTCTTCTCAATAGGGGGTACTATGGGCTTCATCGGACCAAGTATCGTAGGATATCTAACAGACCTGACAGGTAGCTTCCTTCCAGCTTTGATTCTACTAGCTATTATAGTTGAAGCAATGATTATACCTACGCTGTTTCTGAAAGAAGATTGAATTGAAAATCCCAATTCTCTAATAACATATGAATTTCCAACTAATGGTTTGAAACCTTATGTGTCAACAAATCTCTTGAACTATTTTCAAAAAGGAAGAATCGACCCTACACGAAGTAGGGTCTCTTACACTATTTACAGAAGTTCATCAAGAAGCTCGAGTAGTTCCACAACAACTACAAGCTTTCAACCCTGATCGGACAAGTCCGCTCCAGTCTCTTCTTCTTCTTTCTTCAACGCCTTGATGTATTATCAAGTGTGGGAAATCAGGAATTGATGGATGTCTTCGAAATATTCTTCGCGTTTCTTATGGAATTGGAGGGGTTGACTACATCCTGCATAGCAATGATATTCCTCTCCCTTTATTACTATTATTATCATATAATATCATATATAATATTATAAATGGCTCTCAACGAAAAACTCGAGAGCATATCTTTCACATATTGATGGAGATTTGACAATGAATGAACATAACGATTCCTTAGCAATCACAAGCATCGATGAATATCTGATTCACAGTCAAACAATCTACCAGAATATTCCAGATGGAATCACTATCTTTAATGCGGAAGGATATCATCTCTGGTGTAATGATGCGGCGCTAGATATCTATGGGTATTCGAGCCAAGATGAAGTCAATGGGAGGAATACTAGTTATTTTATTCATCCAGATTATAGAGATGAAGAGATGGAAATATTGCATAGAGCTCAAGCTGGTGAACATATCCCACTACAAGACTCCACTTTTCTTGTATTTCGAAAGGATGGAACAACATTTCCAGCCCACGTAAGAACAACTCCAATCTATTTGAACGGCAAATTTGTTGGATATCAATCGCATACCCGTGATGTGTCAAAATTAAAAGAAACTGAGTATAGATTGAGAGCGTCTTTATCCGCTATTGATCTTCTAGCAAGTTTGGTTCAACATGATTTGAGAAATGATCTCCATGTGGTGCAATCTGCTATTGATGCAACTCTGATGATATTGGATGGAAAGGACATGTCCACTCAATTCCTTTCAATGGCCAAATCTGGTCTTCGGCGTATGAGTAACCTGCTCACACTAATGACTCCTACAATCTCTGAGGATTCAGAACATCTTGACGATCTTATCGAAGAGAGAATGTGTCAAACCAAAGAAATGCATCAGGATATCAAGACTATTCTCTTGAAACCAGTTTCGATGAAACCTATAAAATTGACGGAGAGAAGATTGTTAGCATTTGTCTTTGACAACCTATTCCGAAATTCTGTAAAATATGCAGGTCCTACTTCAACCATTGTTGTCAAAATAGAACAAGAGAATAGCACTTTGCAAATCGATATAGTTGACGACGGGCCAGGGATACATGAAAAAGTGAAGAGTGCTCTGTTTCAACGAGGTGCCACAACCTCGGGAAGTGGTTTAGGACTCTATATCTGTAAACGTATAGTTGAGGGTTATAGCGGGACTATTACACTACTAGATTCTTCAACGCTTGGCTCAGGTGCAGCATTCAGAATCACACTGCCCTTTGATCTTCCAGACTTATTATAAACGTAAATTATTACACCCTCGCTTTCCAACTAAGCTAAGGAGTGTATTGACTTAACATGAGCGGAGGAAAGGAGAGCCATTGCTGTAGAGGTATTTGACCTCCACAGCAAATCGTCAACTATAGCAACTCATATTCTATTCAATGAGCTCATCAAAGAGCTCTAGCAACTCAACAACTTTCAGTTTAGAACCTACAGCTGAGAGATCCTTTCCGGTTTCTTCCTCTTCCTTCTTTAGTGCTTTAATTCCATCCAAGAAATTAGTAACACAGAACGGACAGGAAGTCATAAGGACATCAGCACCTGTAGCAGTTGCTTCCTTCAGACGTTCCTTAGATGCGAACATAGCCAGATCTGGAAATTGGGCTTTAACACCACCACCAGCTCCGCAGCAAAAGCTATCACCGCGATTCCTGTACATCTCTGTTAGATCGAGACCAGGAATACCTGCCATGACCTCACGTGGAACTTCATAGTAGGCCAGCTTAACCTTCTCAGCCTGACGACTGTCAAGAAGCCAGTTTTCAGATTTCTCAAGAATCTCCTTCTCCATCTTGAGACCGCAGTGTCGCATGAGGTGACAGGGATCATGCCAAGTTACTTTCTCAGCATATTCTTTGTCAATCTTCACTTTGCCTTCTTTCATATATTCGTTGGTGAAATCGACAGTGTGAATCACCTTGAATGGCAGAGGTTCACCAGTGTGTTCAGGATAGTCATTTCGGAATGTCTTGTAACAACCCGCACAACTAAAGATCAGTAAATCAAAGTCCTTGAATATCTCAATGTTTTCTTTCATGACTTCTTTAGCAGTGTCTCTAATACCTGACCTTAGGATTGGAGAGCCACAACATACTTCCTTGCTGACTACAGTGAAATCAACACCAAGTTTCTTGAGGATGCTCGCTGTGTGGTCAGCAATCTGCTGTTGTCTGTATGCAGCTGTACAACCGACATAGTATGCAATTTTGGTATCAGGCTTATCGATAACACCACTGAACCATTTAGTTCGGTCTTCTCTTGGTTCACCATATGGATTACGCATGTCTTCTTTTGCAACACGGTCACCCATACCCTTGTGTTTGCTTAGAGGTTCAACACCTGATTCAATTATTGCAGCACGGAGAGCTTCAGTAACTGCAACTGTGTCAATGTAGTTGGGACACTGGGTCTCACACATTCCACAGGTTGTACAAGCTTCTGCAACCTCAAGTAGTTCTTTACTTGCAGGAAGTTCTCCATTCAAGAAAGCTCGTGCCATCCACTGCTTTCCTGAGTTGTAGTAGCCTTCCCAGCCAAAATAGAGGCCTGCAGGGCATCCCTGAAGCATTCCTGTGTACTCTTCGTCTTTACCCTCTCTATCGGGTTCACCAGAGTAGGCGTACTGACAGGCTCGGCAGTGGATACATCGTGCGTTTACCTTTCGAAGTTCTTCTAAGTTCATGTCAATCACTCC
>Ga0114923_10000784_pt1 | contig 23238 bp, 36 predicted proteins | sample SumtaG_FD_89578 | JGI IMG/M metagenome (GOLD analysis project Ga0114923, IMG submission 89578) | Deep subsurface microbial communities from Indian Ocean to uncover new lineages of life (NeLLi) - Sumatra_00157 metaG | ecosystem: Environmental > Aquatic > Marine > Oceanic > Sediment | place: near...
GAAGGAGCGTAATGCAATACTTGCCAAATACGCTAAGAAGGACAAAGATGGAGAACCAATCAAAATAGAACGTATTGTCGGAGATTTCATGACGGAAGGATATGATGTTCCTTCAGTTGCTGACAAAACGAGTCCTGCAGGAAAGGCAATAGAAAGTCTTGAAAAGAAAAACAAAGAATTAATCGATGAAAGAAAAAAAAAGGCTGACGAAATGGAGGCATTGCTTAAAGAGGAATGTAAATCAGAGATAAAATTTAAGTGTGTTCCTTGGAGCATGATCCCGAAAGGATTGGATTTATTAATGATGGATGGTGTAATGTTTATGATTGAAGATGAAGAAGTAGAAAAAACTGAGAAGATCGATATTAAACAAAAGGAAGGAAAAAAGAAGGAGAAATAAACCTTAAAAACTAAAAATATGTCTGATAAAAAGTATCCACGAGTCGGCGGCGACACATCAAAGCCAATTTTACCAGTAAATATTAATAAAGGTGATAAGGGTGATCCTGCTGTACTCGCAGTAGCTCAGCCGTGGCATCTTGCGCTGCCCTGTGATTCCAATGGTGGTAATGTAGATTATACATATAAAGCTATTATTATCATGGTAATTGAGGCAAATTCAATTCTTGCCGAAGGAAATACTACCAATGGTTGGTCAATGACTGTTGATTCAGAAGATGCTTGTACGGTTTCTGTCAATAATCTTATTGCAAGCGTAGATAATATTGCAGATAATTATGCATCGTTTAAGCTTAAAATTTCTCATTCAAGCTATAATGATCTATATCTCACTGCAAGAGTTTCTAAGATTCATAAAGGCGTTACTGGCAATACTGGAGATCCAGGTGATACAGGTGGTACTGGTAGTCAGGGAATACCAGGTAGTCAAGGCAATCCCGGAACCGGGCTTGTTATGGTAAAAAAAACAATAAAATTAAAACCTCAAATTGATAGCATAGATATTGTAGCAGATGGTGGAACAATACAATGTACTTCAGATGCTGATCATGATTTAGAATTAGGAGAGTATGTACACCTTTATGCTGGCTCAGGTGCGTATGATGACGATGGGTTTGTAACAGAAGTAGTCAGTACAAAAATTTGGAAGATGGATATTGCATATGATTCACCTCAATCTGATGGAGAAGCACATAGTTGGGAACATTTTAAATCAGTCAATACTGGTGTTAATCAATACCTGCAATTCAAAGGGATATTCCCAAGAAGTGCAAAAAGAGATGAGATTTGTATTGCGTTAACTAAAGGAGATAATGAAGTTGTTTTTTTTGATATTGGTAGTACAAAATATCCGGGTGCCGGATATAACCAATATGCAGCTGTACAGAATGCAACTCAAAAATTTGATCCTATAGTAGTTAATCTTTGGGATCCGAATAGACCAGGTTATCAAATAGAGCCAATAATGCTTGATAGTTATACAATACGTGACATTCAGATCAGAGCTGTTATATATGATTCTGGAAGTAAAGATTGGCTTACTGATTTTGTAGATCACGAATGGCAGCTTGTTATATGTTATAAATATTTTGGTTTTGATGCCTGGAGTTAAAAAAAAGGGGGCTACAAAGCCCCTTTCCTTTTTTTCTTTTTTCTTCTTTTATTTTTCTTCCTTCTCGATCAACGAAGATACACCTACTCCGCCTAACTCGGTTTCGTGTATAACTGTATAATTTTCGTTGTTATAAAAATCGTGTAATTCAGGAAATTCAAAATCTACAGCTTCTACTGGTATAAATGGAAATACTTCATCACCTCTTTCGATCTTACTTGGACTTGAATTCTCTGTTTTTGTAAAGCGAATAGTACAATCGTCTGCAACATCAATAACGAAGTATCTTAGCAGTGTTCTTTTTTGACTTCCTTTTGCTGTTTCTTTTTGATATGAAGATGGTAAAATAATTCCGCCCTCTGTTTTCATTTCTGTAGGATCCACCGTTATAACAAATATTCTTCCATTAACAGGTCTAACTTGATTGTGAGGTAATTTTATAACGGATTTTGCAGTTAAATCTTTATAGGATTTCTGTTCTACTTTTGGTGGTTTTTCCTCTCCTGCTGTTAGGTTAGGATCTATTTTGTTCGGTTTTGCTATGTGAAGCTTCTTAGTAGGTGTTTTACCTCCTGCAATTCCTGCAAATACACTTTTCCCGCCTTGATTTGGTTTTCTTTTGTCATTTGTCTTTTCCATGATTTTTTAATATTTGGTTGATATTAGTTTAATAAATTTCTTTACTTCATCCCAGTAGATTTCTTCATTTACTGGTATATGGATCATAAGCTCATTGTCAATATAATTACAAATGTGATCTGATTCAAGAGGATAATGCTCTTTTACAATTTCTTTTGCTTTTGTCTTGTCAAAACAAAGGTCCAGATTTATTTTGGGAAATATATTTCTTCCCTCAAGTGCCGGCAGGACATCTCTTATAATACTGAAATGCCGGCACCCATAAAATCCTGCATTAGAACTATACATTTCTGCAGCTGGATGCGCTGCGTCAAAATGAAGATGTTTAGTATTTGGATCAATAAGCCTGGCATATTGTTGTGCATCTTTCCCCCATAATAGAAACAGTACTTGATGTTTTTTTCTGTTTAATCCATCAAATACTTTCTCGATAATCACTTCCCAGCCAAGATGACTATGGCTTTTTGCTTTATCCTGCTCTACCGTAAGTACGGTATTAAGCAATAGGATTCCAAGCTGAGACCACCTCTCTAAGTTATTTGTAGGGAAGAACTCTTCATAAGTGAGGTTATGCATACATTGAATGTTTAGGTCCTTGTAGATTTCTTTAAAAATAACCTGAAGGGATGGCGGAGTTTTTGCTTGTTTAGTAGAGAAAGCTAATCCGTCAGCTGTTCCTTCACTATGATATGGATCCTGTCCTAAGATAACAATTTTTGTATTTTCATAAGAACAAAGGTCAAATGCACGAAAGACATCTTTTCCTGCAGGATAGATATTCTTTATTTTTCTCTCAGCCTGCAGGTACTTTTTTATCTCCTGCATTTTGTGACTTTGCAGTGCCGGTGCTAGTATCTCTTGCCAGGTCATATCGGATATATACTTTCAAGATTATCATCAGTAACCCATTTCAAAGCAGCTATATTACCATGAATTTTATGTATCTCTTCACGTAATTGGCTGCCTGTACTGGATTGCATATCTATTTGATGAAGCTTACAATGTGCTGTCTTTTTTTGTTCAAGACGTCTTTCAAGAAGTTCTATTTCAAATTGTATTAGAGTAAAAGCTTTCATTTTGTTTTTCCTTTCTTTTTTAGTGAGGTCATTCCCAGTATGATTTATAGCCATCTACACCGACTTTTCTGGTCTTGTAGTGTAATTCTATCCTTGAGGAGTCTTCTATCTTGTAAGCATACTTTAGCATATGTCTGGCAAAAGGAACAAAGAAATGAAGATCTTCATGGCAATCATGATGAATAAGTGAAAGTGGAGCATACCAATCAATTGGCTCATCCATTTGCTTGGTCTCTGAAAATCCACTGACCGTTAGTTTATAGGTATAAATAGGGAGTGTAACTCCTCCTCCAATAACAGCCATACTTCCGATCTGGATTATTTTATCTATAGGTATTGTTAAATTAGTTTCTTGTTTAACTTCTCTGACCCATGCTTCTTTGTATTCTCCTCTAGCAAATTCAGAGGCTTTGACATGCCCTCCTATTCCATTGAGAAGTCCTTTCTGACAATCAGGACGGTTTTTCTTTATCAGAAGGACAAAATTTAAGTCATTTGTAAATATAAATCCTACTGTCATTGGTTCTGCTTTCATTTTATTTTCCTTTCTCTAATATAAAATTTATTGTACTTGTAGTTTTCAGCCGGCTTCGGGTAAATACGATACTTTTCATGTAAGTGTGGAATAAGTTCCTCAATATATTTCCGCATGTCCTCTTTTTTATATGCGGCAAAATCTTCTGAGACCGTGATTAACTTGGTTGTTCCATCAAGTTGTTTTATTCCTTTCACAGATGATCTGAGCTCGGCAAAAAGCACTTGGTGTACCTCGTTTTCAGAGAAGCCTTGGAAGACTTCGGAGATCATGCATTCTTTCCGGATAATGCCACCAAAATAGTAGGCATACTGGTTTGGGGTAATATCACCGGTAACTAATTCAATTATTGCATAACCTCTTTTGCCTTCCAGGTTCATCTTCTTGTACATAAACATATCTTTTTCTTCCCAGATAAATTTTCCATTCCGGACTTCAAAGAAATGTTTATATTTTGGCTCTTTCATTTACCATTCATCTGTGGATACCGGTTCGGTACTTCCGTCTTCTTTGGCTTTGGATTCACCACCAGGTGTACCGGAATCTTTAGGGGCAAATTTCTTGTATTCTTCAGACTCTTGAATTTTATTCCTCAAAAAGTTTGGAATTTTCTCCCATACTTCTTTATCAAAAGGTGATTCTCCTGATTCGATTGCTTCCCAGTCCCATATAATTACGGGATTTACAGCTGCTGGCATTTCCATGTCCGGAGAACGCTTCATAATACCTTGCATTTTCATATTGGTATTCTCAGTAGTTACCTCCTTGATGTCCGTACCAGAAAATTTCTTCTTACGTTTGTGGATAAACTGAATCACAGCAGTTTTTCCAAGCATTATAGCTGGATCAAATGATTCCTGTTCTTTTGCATCAAGGGGTTTTCCTCTCCAATTTCCGATCAGCTTATAGAAATTCGAGTTTTCTTTTGTGCTTAGCGTAAATTCTTCAGAGATAACGAAAGGTTCTTCTCCTTTTTCATCACTGAACACAGCTTTCAGCTTGGGTAATTCCCACGTAAGGAAAATTTTGTGTACCATTCCCTGAAGCGTTCCCTGATACATATTTGGAACAGTTCCAATGTCGATCAGTGAATAACATCTTGCGACAGTTGTTTGCGGTTCAGGTAGTGGTACTGGTTTAAAGTTTCCGCTTGTTTTTGCTTTCATAATAAATTGTTTTTGTTAGGTAAATAATAAATAATAAATAATAAAAATATTCAATTGTAAAAATAATTGCTTTTCCTGTATATACATCATGAATCAGTTATTTTTTAGCCTGTCTGTCATAGTAATCCTGCCAGTACTTAATAGTTCGGGCTCTTTTGATCAGTTTTCTTTTTATTTTATTCATCATTGATTTATAACGCCTTGCTTTGCTAGGAATAAACAGACCGATACCTTTGACAAGAAAATTATTGCCGGTCTTAAAGTATCCTGATATTCCATGCCCGGGGTTGAAGAAAAGACGTATTATTTTCTCGATCTCATATAAAGTTAAATTATACTGTCTTTTCCTCTTACCCTCAACAAGAATTTTCTTGATAATTGCATGATGTGTTTTCGGTCCTTTGTAATTCTGATTCTTACCTGCTAACATATAATTTTTCAAAAGTAAATTTCATGCCTTTATGGGTACCATCTCCAACTTCTACTAGTTCTATAACTAGTTTTTTATTACTGTTAGCCCATTCACGGACAGCTTTTTCATTAATCAATAGCCATTCTTCAGGAACTTTTTTAATATCAATAACCTCAAACTTGAGGGTTCTCCGGATTCCCTTACCGGCTTCTTTTATATCTGCTGTAGCAGTTTTTATCTCTGTTCTGGCCTCCTTGATGATTTCCTGAGCCATATCATCTTTCTTCTGATTCACTTCACCTGAGGCTATATCTCTTGCTTTCTGTATCTCTTTTTCAGCATGATCTTTAATTGTTTTACTTTCGCTTCCAGACTCGATCAGGTTAGAGATATGGCTGCTAAGTTTTTTCTTAACATCCTTGAGCATATCTTTGTATTCTTTTTGCAGATGCTTAAATTCATCCGGGCTAGGCAGTTTATCTTTAATAATTTTCTTTAGAGCATCTCCTTCAAATGGAGTGACACATCCGGAAGATGTTTTTCTTTGGTTTTCCTTATTAAACCAGCTGCCGCCATATATTCGTGCAACAAGTTGAGACTCTACCCTGTTAATCTTATCAGCTTCTTCAGACTTTTCATCAGCTAATATTCCAGCAGCTAATCTGATTTTCTCAGCTTCAAGAGTTGCAGCTGCTGTCTGGATATTTTTGTAATTTGTGATAGCTCCGTTAATTGTGCTTTTTGCTTCCTCCAATGGTTTTGTAAGAGTTCTTGCATACGTGTCTATCAGATCAGCAGTTTGTCTGTAAGGATCTTTCAGGACTTTTCTGACCTTATCAATATTCTTCAGAGTTTCATTGATCAGCCCGGTATTGTTCTTAGCTACCGTCAATGATGTTCCGGTATCTACGTTTATTTCCTCTGCATACTTGGTAAATTGCAGAATTTGTGCAGTAAGATGGCTAAATTTTGGTTTCAACACTTCCATTCCAATAAGAGGTTCCCCTTGTTCAACCGGTTTTTGCTCTTCTGCGTTGATGTCTTGCTTGACATCATCCATACTTTTTTCTTTGTTATTTGCTTTCATAATAATAATTATTTATATGTTTAGAAATAGTTGATTGGTGTAAGTTCAATTGTTTTGCTAATTGAATTTGAGTTAATTTATCAATATTATTAATAATATACAGATGAATTTTATCTGTTATTTTACATCCATTTTTATTATTAATCATGCTTTTACGGATAATTGGTTTTGATTTTCGATTGTTATTAAAATTACTTCTTGGACCACGCATTTTCTTTCTTGTTTCTAATAAGCATACTTTTCCTAAATGAGATTCTCTACTTTTTATTTTATCTTCTTCTGATATTATCCAATGTTTCCCAAGTGTTGGTTTTTGTCCAATTCTTGATTTTTTCATTTTTAGAATAGATTCTACTGTATGTTTCTTACCTAAACGACTACCGGCAATAGTTAATATATTAAACCAAGGATTGAAGTTATTTATATAATATTGCTCAAGTTTAATTAGATCTTCTTTTTCACAGATCAGTATAATCGAAAATTTGAGATCTTTTTCACCGTATTTGTTGTAATGATTTTGTAATTTCCGGTTAGGATGTTTATTTTTCTTTAGATAACATCGATGGACAGAACATCTTCTTTTAAAATCAATAGCACTACCTATATATATCTTATAAGAAAATGTAGCTGATTCTATTTTATAAACTCCAGTGATTTTCATTCCTTAAAGATACAAACTTTGATTTCATATTATCTATTTGTTTTCATATTTATTTGCTTTTAATATTACATATTGGATTGAATAATTAAATTTACATGTTAATTCTCTTAAATAAAATATTGTTTTTTTGTTATTTTTTGTTGTATCTACTTGTTCCGGATCCAGTTCAATAATACCTTCATGTGCATGTACAAAAACTCCCCTTAGTTTTAATCTTCTATGCAAATAATACCTGCGGTTATTAGCTCTTTCAAAAGCCTTCAAATAACGTTTTTTGCTCTTCACCGAGATAAGAGTCGAAAGGGAACTTATTGTATTTCGGCCTATCTGAGTTTGGGTTTTCTGCTTCATAAAGTCTTCTTGATAATTTATCATATCTAAGTATTGGATAATTACTACTGCTAGTAGTTTCTCCACCTTTCAGCTTATCTTTCATTTTCTGTACATGAAATCCTACATGATTATCTTTCCAATCATCATAGGACTCCTGGTGAATGCATACCGCACAATATATTTTTATCCACCAGAATTTACCTCCATGCAATTCGAACACTGAAGGTGGTGCAATTGCATCAGCTTTGCTTTTAGGTGTCTTTGGGTGATGGCAGATAAGATTGATTAAATCATATTTTGTGGTTAAACGAACCTCACTATTCAATTCTTTCTCAAGATACTGGTCTATTCCGCCGTATTTCATAACATCATGATTGAGACTTGACCAGGGATCGGTAAGGAATCCTACTATTCCATGTTGCTGGACAAGTCTTTTCTTTATTTTCCTTAGTTCTTCCGGAGTAAAACCATTTTCATTATCAACAAAGAAGAAATGTTTTTTAATAAAGTTTTTAACTATCTCAGTTAATTCTTCTTTTGATATTCTCTTATCATAATTTGGTTCAATAGTTTTCCCGATCAGAATCATCGATATTATTTCAATTACATTCTCGACAGGATAATCTTCAGGACAATAAAGGCCCCATTTCCAACCATATATTACTGAAGATACAGCTATAAGGTTTAATACCGTTGAAGTCTTTCCCATATTTGGAAAACCATTAAAGACACATAACCAGCCTTTCATCCAGTTGAAGTGTGGACCAAGACAACTATAACCGGTGGGAATTCCTTTTGTCCTTCCTGTACTATAGTTCTCCAGTATTATGTCAAGATACTCATCAGCTGTAGTTACATTTGATATTGGAAATGGATGTGCTGTATCTAATGTACCGGCAAGAGTAGCTTTCCCTTTCTCGATCAGCAGTTGATTCGGGTCATTTATAGGCTGATTCTTACTATCCTTATATTCTCCGAATTTAATATATTTGCATCTTTCGTAGCCGAGTCTCCTGGCAAGTTCCTCCCGCAATTTTATTCCTGCAGGATCGTCATCGGTGGCAATGTAAAACATCTTAATGTGATCAAGATCATCTATTGATAAATCAAGATACTCCATATTAATAGCACTTATGATCTGGAGAGTCCCTGTTTTCTCATATATCTCTCGTTCCTTTTCAGTGATTGTGACACCATTTGGGACAGATATTACGTTCTTAATACCTGATTCGTGGTAAGCCATGCAATCATTTTCACCTTCTGTAATCACAGCTTCTGTATAATCTTTTATAGCATCAAGGTTGTAAAATATCAATGATGCACCGGAAATTACTTTGAAATTCTTGGTTCTATCCCGGAACTTAATATTAACAACGGCATCATCTTTTTTGTATTTGTAGTTTATACAATTTTTAGTTATCCATTTTCCCTTCAGGTGTTCTTCTCCTGCTTTTACGCGTTGCTGCATCATTGGTTCCATGCTCATGGATATGTCGAAATGATTCAGTGTTTGAACACCTATACGGCGTTTCTCCCAGAACCAGGTTACAAGCGGATCACTCATAGGAATATACTTATAACTCTTCGTCAGAGGCTTTATTTTAGCTCTCTCGATGTATTCTTTGGTAAGAACGCCACCTCCTTCTCCGCAATGGTTACATCTCCACACGTTAGGATACTTATTTATATTAACAGCAAGTTTCTTTTCGTGCTGGTGTTTCAGCTCTCTGGCAGGTGTACAACTTGGACAGATAATATATACTTCGCCTTTTTGATTTGCTTTATCCAGGTTAAAAACGATCTCAAAGGTTCCTTTACTGGTTACTATCTTGCTCATATTGAGTTTTTCTTTCCTTAGAATTTACTGTTTCCGTTTTTGCTACAGGTGTTTTCCCTTTCTTGTTTAATTCATCTTCTACCTTTTTGATCTTTTTTCTTACATCATTTGCCAATTGCTGCCAGTCAATAAGGTAATTCTCATTCTTTGGGTTAAGCCATCTTTCGGCCATCATTTTAGCCTGATCAAATCCATTCTTATGTTGCATTTCAAGAAAATCACTGTAATGATCCCTTTGTTTGATCAAAAATTCCTTGGAATATTCTTTTCTTACTGTATGATAAAGTGCAAATGATTTTTTGTTAGATGAATTAGGAAAAAACACTTTACCATTTTTTATCCAGAATAGATTATCAAATTCTGCTTTTAGATTTGCAAATGCTGATTCCCACTTACTTGTAATTTTAGGTGGTGATACCTGATCAGGCCAGACAAATCCTTTCATTACAAGGGCTCTTAACAAGATACCTTGCTGCTCAGTTGAAAGTCCGGTCTGTCGGTATGTTTCAGTAACTTCCATCTCACGCTTGTTTTGAACACATCGATATATATAATCCATCATTATATATTCAGATGCGTTTAGGTGAAGTTTTACTCGCGCTGCATGATTAATGGTTGTAGACCCGAATATCGAGGGTAGTTCAACCTTCATTTTATTGATCTTATTTTCCATCTTTTTTAGAGTTATTTGAAGGAGAAGATAATTTCCAGTTAATCATATCTACAGTCCTGGTATTCTTCCGGAGAATTTCCTTTTTTGTCTTGTTATTGATAAGAATAATCCAGTTTTCGGTATGGTCCCCATGGTACTCGGAGAACGGCAGCAATGTTTCACCTTCCTTGGCTTTTATATTATACATTTTATCTGCCACGATAGTTGTGAATGATTCAATTTCATCCCGATCGGTCATATGCTGCTCCCAACTGGTGAAGATGTCTTTGCCTTTCTCGGCAGTTTTAATTCTTTGATCCATTTCAATTTTCTGTTTTTTTGTAGGTTTTCCATTCATGATTGATTATTTTATTTATTTATAAATTTCTTACAGCATAAACACCTTAATTTACCTTTATCATAACCAAGTTCATCTTCCCCACAATGAGGGCAAGTCTGATTTTCAGTTGGTTTTACTAAATATTCTATTGGCTTTCCTAATTTCTCAGCGTAATTGATTTCATTTCTTGTTGATTCTCCAATATAACCATTTATATTAATGATATATACCATATCAGCTAAATCAATCTTCCTGAGATGCAACTCATCCATTTGTTTTTCTACACCTTCTAATTCACCTAAATGATGGTATTCTTTTCCATATCCTTTAGCTTCTCCGTATCCACTTGGCATTAAATGTAATCCAATACAGATGTTCCCCATTTTCTCACATTCCCACATCAATACTGCCATATCTGCTGTAAATCTGCTTGAACCGCAAAAACAAATTATTTTTGGTTTTTTCATTCTTTAGCTAATTTTTTGAGCAACATAAATAAATAATAAAGTTGCAGTTCCTTTATTTCTTCTTCTGTGCAATGATAGAATTTGCAAAACTTTCCAAATGTCATGATTCCTCGAACTTTCTAATTGCTTCTTTCATTTCTGCATAGGATTTTTTGCTTCTTGCCTCTCCACATTCAACTTTCCTTACAAATTCTTCACAGGCTTTCAGTAACAGATCTGCTTTCTGGTTAGCATATTCTTCCATTGCTGCTAAAATAGCAGGCTTGGTGTGGAAAAATGAGGACTTAACTTTGAAGTCCTTCATTTTCTGTTGTAAAATTCCTTCTCTTGTCATGATAATTTAGATTTTTAGTTTACTTGCTATTTTAGATTCTATTGAGTATTTCTCTCTGTTTTCCTTCAGATATCTTATCCTCTGATACTGTCCCATTGTTACTTTCCCGCTTACGTCATATTGCTGCTGTCCAAGCCAGCGTATCTGCCATTCTGCAGCCGGCTGTCCACCGATTAGCTCAGAAGCCATTGCTTTGGTATATTCAATCTCTTCTTGGTATACTCCCATGTCTTTGATCCACTTGATCTGCTTTTCAGTTGCGGGATCAAGCATTTTTTCAGAATTCCAAGGTTTAATTTCCGGGAGAGTAAGCAGATCTATTTTCTTATCAGTTCCATAAAGAATTCTTAATCTTCTGTCTCGCTTCTCACGCTCTTCAATAAGCAGCTTTTTATGCTCTTCCGGGACAAATACACGATCTTCAATAGGTTTTCCTTTTTCCAGTTCATAAGCATTGATAAGGAATAGATTTCCTGTGTTATCAACAAAGTCGAGAATAATACATTTATCTGTACCGTGCTTCTGTTGAAATTTTTCTGACTTTATTCTTGTACCGCGCCCGATTGACTGAATATATAACGTCTCTGATTGTGTAGGACGACCCATGATGATACATGCTATATCTTCATAGTCAAATCCTTCGGTAAGTATATTAACGTTTGTCAAAACATCTATTTCATTGTTCTTGAATTTAGCCACGATCTCAGATCTGTTTGGGCAGCGTTCTGTATCTGAGACAACAGCTTCACAGGAAATTCCGTTTATTCTGAACTTATCCCGGAGATTGTAAGTGTGATCGATATCTACGCAATAAGCCAAGGTTTGTCTTCCAAGAGCGTATTCCTTATATTTATGAACAATGAGGTTATTTCTTAGCTCAGAATCTATTTTTTCAGATAACTGTTTAATATTAAAATCTCCTGCAGTACGTTTTACACCACTAATATCAGCTGCTGTTCTTATCTGGTATGCCTCCAATGGAGCGAGAAATTTATCTTTTATGCCGTCCTCGATGTAATACTCAAAAACTATGTCTTGAACAAGATTTGAGAGACTTAATCCATCAAGCCGTTTTGGAGTAGCTGTCCATCCAGTGAGAAGCTTTGGCTCGAAATGTCTGATAGATTTTAGATAAGTTCTTGAGACGTAATGATGCATTTCATCTATAAGAAGTAAGGCAAACATGCAAGGATCTATTCTGTTTAGCCTATTATGCAGAGTCTGGACAGATGCAACAACAATTTTCTTCTCAAGTTCAAACCTGGTTCCCTTTATTATACCAACCTGCATTGGCCAGTACTGGTCTATTTCTTCATAAGCCTGCATGATAAGTTCCTCACGATGTGCTACAAATAAAGTGCGGTCAAAATGCTTGGCTAAATTAACAGCTTGTAGTCGTTTACCAGTACCGGTGGCTTGTACAATCAATTGTTTTGTTATGCCTTTATCGTAATTTTCTTTGATTGCTCTTTTACAAGCAATTTGATAAGGTCTCCAATGAATACTCATTATATATATGTACTATTGATTGCGGGAAATCCCAAATTTCTTTCTTTTTTAGGTATAGCAACAGTATGTGCCTTACAATCGGGGCACCAATTGTTGATTACATCATCTGGTTCTACCTGGTCAAGTATTTCCTTGCTATTGATGCTAATCCATACTTTAGTTTGAACTTTTCTACTCCCACATACAGAACAGACAAAAGTACTATCTGGCAAGGCATTAATTATTCTGCCTACCTTGATGTACATGGCCAGATATTGTCCTCTGTAGGATCTATCAGTATCCATAAGGTTATCTACGGTCTTACAGGCATGTAGGACTGTTGTATGATCTTTAGATCCTATTTCAGAACCAATAGTAGCAAGACTTGCACTTGTGAATTCTTTAGCAAGTTTCATTGCTTTTTGTCTTGCCTCGACTATTTCTCTTTTTCTTGTTGGGTTCAGTATTATCAGAACAGGAATTTCAGTTTCTTCTGAAACGACTTCAAGAATTTTTCCTATAAATTCCGAGCCTTGTTTTGGATAGCATGCTAAGTTTTCATCCATAATATTGGGTTTTATTTAAGAGAAAAATAATTTTTGTATATAGACTTTAATTGAAGTAGTATCGTAGTTGATTTTACGTTTCGTACCGTCCTTATCTGTTAGAAGAAATCGTTCTGGTACAAATGTATTTGGAAACAGTGCTGTTGCGGGGATCATTTTTCCTTCCTTTGTAATTTGTGGATGTGTTATGATTTTCTGCACATATATCCCATATTTCTGGAATACCCATTTTTGTTCAATAGAAAATCTTCTCCATGCATCATTTTGATTATATGTTCCCTTCACATCCACTACAGAATAGTAATGATTCTTCTGATTAGAGAAATTTGCTATGAGTGGATATTTTTTGATGGAGCAATTCAAGGAGTCTTCGTGTCCCACAAATATCTTGCTGTGATATTCCGGATTCCAGTAAAACAAAAAATCTGCCTGATAGGTATGATCTTGCAGAAAACCTACATGTACGGTTTTTACTTTTGTTTTTAATTGCTTTTGATAAGAAACACCGACTGGATCAGACAGGGCGAAAAGTTTTGGCTGGTACTTAAATGCAACGACAATGTTGTGTTCAATTAGCTCATTCAGCCACCATGAAAAATACTTCTCTTCCTTACTAGCGTACATTGCTTTGTATCTTTAGTTTGTTTATTTCTGAGAAGCACTCAGTATATCCACCAAAACAGATTTTTGGTTTATATGCATAATTGCTTAACTTTTTCAGCATGGATTTCTCTATAAAAATTGCATTTAACAGGTTAGTACTTAAGGAATGGATAATCTTACATTTATATGGAATGGCATTAATTCTATGTGCTATTTTACTTTTTGTTATTCCGATTTTAAAGAATTCTTCATCTGCATTTTGACATTGGAGGATATAAATAGTTGCTGTAATTTTCTTGTATTCTTTATGGTTTTTCTTAGCATTTTTTACACAATATCCTCCTTTATTAAGTTCTTTACCACATTCAGGACATCCTGTTTTACTTGATAAATGATGATATGCAACAATATGAAACGCTCCATGTATAGGACATGTTATATATATGTTTTTATCACACTTCAAGTACTTGGTTTTGCTATAATTGTACTTTCCACCAAATTTTTTAGTTGACCTTCTAATAAATTCCTCATTTGTTATATTGTTTTTTATTGATATTGTTTTAAATCCACATTCAGGGCAGCCGGATTTTTTTGTAATATGGTCATTTGGAGTTACCTGAAATTCCCCATGTAATTTGCAGATTAATATGACTTTTGTTTTACTGTAAGTATAATTAGCTTTTGAATAATCATATTTTTTATTCCCTATATCATTCATTAGATTTCTCCAATATAATGATTTATTAGCTGCTGAATTGATCGTGTGTTTCCTACTATTTTTGATGTGATATCGAATGCTTAATTCAACAATACCATACTTATCTTTACAGATGATATATTCACTATCAGCACAAAATCTTATGAAGGAAATTTCCGGGCGAGTATTCTCTAAATTGCAGACATGACCTTCTTTAGTTATATACCTGCGTTTTGTATTGTCCATATTTGGACTCTGAAAAGTAGTTAATACAGAAGTGTTTTCTTCTTTACTTGCGAATTCAATCATGTTTCCCCGAATTTAGTGCGGGAAAGTTACTGCAAAGTATCGATAAAACAAAATAAAAAAGGAAGAATATTTCTTCCTTTAGTCCTCACCCCAAATTTCCAGTATTTCTACTACAACAACCGCGATATACCATCCCCAATGTAGGTCAAGGCCTGCTACTATCATTAATGCTATAACAAATATCATTTTGTTCCTCCCTTTTTATGTATGAATACTCCAACCGGTTTCTTTATTTATAGAAACACTAAATGTTGGTGCGGATCCTGAGCCATGGCCGTCATGTTCCCCATGAAATATAATTCCACCATTTATGATGCATTTTCCATCTCTTAGCCTGGCAAAGGCAAATGAGTAAGGAGCAAAGTCCGGGTAGATCTTGGTCTTGCTTTTACAACTGATATCTGCCTTAGCTAAACTGTCGAGACATTTATAAATGCTGAAGTCGCTTATTTTATTTGCATGATCAAGAGCCTTGCTCAGATCACCATTTGTGCAGTCCTGCAGTACTACTATTGGGTTTTCCATAGTTTCATTGCTTTAGGCATTAATAACATCAGAAATATTCTTGGATAGTCATTGTCAAGTGTTCTTACCGGTTTTGGATAAATAACCCCAGCATTAATCAAGGCCTCTAATATTCCTGATGATTTCATGGATTCCTTAACATCAGTGTTTTTCTTATAGTCCCTAATATAAACCTGATTTTCCTCACATGGATAACCAGGGATATCAACGGTTGCTGTTATGATTGGTTCATCCCCATCACTCAACACTATTTTCTTCCTATCATTTTCATAATACATAGGAATAACATTAAGTTTCCGGCTTTTTAACTCAACTTTTTTAAGTCTTCCCGTTATAGTTTCATCTATCATATATTTCTTCACTATAGGGTCTTGTTTTACAGGTTCTTCTGCTATAGATTTCTCTACTGCAGGTTCTTCTTCTGCCGGCAATTCAAACTCAATATCAAAGTCTTTGCCTTGTGGAATTGCTCCAATAATTTTAAACTTAAAATCCTGATAACCGAGAGGTTTGCCGGTTAACTTTAACATTATTGCTAATGCAAGCTGAGCTGGTCCACTGCCGCCATATCCCCAGTTATATCCATCCGGAGAATGATTGTGATATTTATAGCTTGGCCGTGAATCAAGAAATTCACCATCAAGGTAAACTTCTCTTGTTTCTGCATCACCTGATAATTTGTGTTTCATAATTGTTGATATCATGTTAGTAAATCGTATGCTGCATTAATTTTCTGCATCATTTTGGTTGCTTTTTCAGTTAACTCAATGTCTCCTTCCCAGTCACAATCAATATCTTCCTTCATTTCAATTATTTGCTCTTTAGTATAGGTTCTCCGATACTTGGAAGCAAGATCATCAACTGAACGTATCATGAGATCCCAGTGTAATTGCATTTCTTCCTGAGTACCGGAATGTATTATTCCTGTTTCATCTCTTATTTCCCACATAATCTTTAGTGTGTTTTCTCTATTGGTAAGTTTAGATAAGCTTTGTAATCAGAGTATTCATAGTCACAACTGTCCTGATCAGTACAACGGTATCTATACGATTTAAGCACGTCTGATATTGAAAACTCTTTATAGTTGATATCCATCAGTATTTTATTTTGTTTAACAAGTTCCCTGAACCTTCCTGGAACTTCGTTAATTTCAATTTTTGAACCGGGTATATCCATGAAGTTATGACGCATAGCTTCAGCATAAGCTGATACAGAATCTCTTTCCTTAGATGTAAATCTGATTCTGATTTCATAGGTTTTGTCTTTCAGTTTATTCCATCCAGAATCTTCCCGCCATTTATTTATTCCATCACATATAAGATTATATATCTCTTTCTTCTGTATTAAATATTCGTAATCTTCATGATTGCTGTTGAAATTATGCCATTGATTTATATCTTTATGCATTAAAATATGGGTTCCGAGATTACTTGCCACTCCATAATGTCCTATATAGCCAAAAATATCATGATTTGCTATAAATCTTAATGCACCGCTTATAAATTTATATGCAATGACGTTTAGATGTTTAATATTTACTGTCGAAGCCTTGATAAGGTTGTTTACAATCGAATCAGCTTCCTTCTGAGTTTTTAATATTAGTGCCATAATTTCTATTCTATTGATTCGTGAAGTATTATTTCGTCTTTCATTTCTCTGAATCCCTTGATATTGCTATCCCAGATACGGATTACTTTTCTGCCTCTGACAAAAAATACAGATTGGACAGTCCATCCATTTATAAAACTGAAGCATACTTTGGACTCTTCGTCCTTGATCCAATTATCCTCCAGCTCTTCCAGAGCTTTCTTTTCAGTAACCTTCTCAGGAAACTTTCTTACAACTCCGCGTTCTATACAAGTATAATAAATTGCCATGCTAAACGGGTTCCTCTTTTATGCAGTGATCATCCAGATAAACATCTACAGTATCCCAAGTAATTCCAATACCTGCATCATGCTTATCTACCATCACTTCTAATGCATCCTGAAATTTGTCCGGATCATATTTTCTCAGATATTTATGTGCGTTTTTCATTGAAATTTGATTCATTTCAATATTTGGATCCGCTTCGTAAACTTTTTCAGCTAATAAAGCTTGCTGTAGGAAATCATCAACAGACCAACTAATTGATTCATTACCTATACGTCTGATTTCTGCTTTGATAAATCCGAGCTTTTCTATTAATTCTTCTTCAAAGCTTTCTATTTCTGATATTAGATTTCTTGCATTCATATCTATCTTATTTTTGGTTTAATAATTATTGCTTAGCAAAACAAACCATAGTTTTTTCACTGTCCGGAAAAGCATTTACAATTTTTATAGCCTGCTTTTTTGTGAGATCTCTTTGTAAAACAATCTTCTCTCCGGATTTTCTATATACCTTGAATACTTTGTATTTTTCTACCATTATTTTTATTTTAGCTTTATTTTTATTAAAAGAAATTAATATGTTAGATAGAGATCAAATTGAATCCCCTAACATTTTTAACCATTTAGGATCTTTCATGTTAGAATGCAATTGATGTAATTTTTTAATAAGATCATTATAGGTTTTCCCTGATACCATCTGAGATTCAGGATTAGGGATATTAGCATACGCTTGTAATGCATTAAATACGGAATCAAACAAAACTTCCCCAATAATAGTTAATACACCATTTGAAAAATCACACAAGTACAAGATACCTCTTGTTTTTAATGGGATATCAGTTCCAGATATTGTTTGTAATTCTTCCATTATTTTAGAATCTTTTATTTTAGTGAGTTTTCGTCTTCTATTTCATCAGCTCTCATTTCAGCCTCTTCATATTCCCGGTCAAGCTCCCTCTCCCGTTCTTCTTCGAACCAATCATCAAAATCACTTTCTGAATCCGGTGGTCTGGTTGGTTGGTTCCATGGAGCTCGTGGATCCTGATCAGCTCCTGCAGGAATATTATTCATCAGTTTTGATCGTTTCTTCTGGAGCATCTTCTAATGGGCAATCTTCAAGAATGCCTTTTATACCAACTCCAATTTGTAATTTAACTCTTTGTCTCGGAGTAAGTGATACACTTGGCTTACATTGCATCCATTTTGGGCATAAGATGCAGTCATCTATAATAAATATTTTTTTCATGATTTATTGATTAAAGAAGAGAATAATTGCTTTGATCATTACCTTTTTTGCTTGAACCATTCTTGTGGCCATTTCCATGGGATCATTTCTTTCTCAATGGCCAGGCTGATACATTTTAGTACTGATTTTTTGTCAAACTGTTTTGGATAGATATTCCAGTAGATGAATTCCTGCTTGTTCTTCAGGAATGTCAGCATCAAGATAAACTTCTGTTTTATCATTGATCCTTATTAGCTTTACGTTTTTTGGTCTCTTAACTTTTTCTTTTTTCCCTTTTTTCCCTTTGGGAAAACCGCGTCCTATCATGTTAATGGTATTTTAGAAATTTTGATGTCTTTAAGATTTATATATAATCCTCGATAGTTTATCCGGAAGTTTTTGAGCAGATCCCACAACATATGGGTAGCATAGGTAGCCATGAATTTGTTTATGAACAGATCCTGACTTGCCAATGCCTCAGCCATTGAGCAACTTGGTGTGGCTTTGTTATCCTTTACATCTGGAAATTCATCAGTAAATAATGGAAGCATCCTATTATAGTTTCCTTTTGGTTGCTTTATTGGTCTAAGTGTACCAAGTATTATTTGCCCGGACTGCTGATTGTTTCCGATGTCGAGCCAGTAGTATGATACACTAAAATGAGAATGACGACCCTCTTTTGAAAAAGCAGAGGCAATTTTCTTTCTTGATTTAACAGTATCTACACATGATATAGTGAAGTTTGCACCACTATCTGTTCTATCACGTTCTCCTGGTCTCGGAAATGATTCAAGCATGGATATCCATTGTAATCCATAAAATCTATTTATCCGGGTAATTAGTACCTCTGCTTTGTTTTTACCTTCATCTGCAGGAGAAAACATCTGTCGGCCGATGTTATGCTCAGTTATTACATCAGGATCCCATGCCCTGACAAACAAAGGTTGCCGTCTAAGCTTAATCAAGCTATAGTTTATCATAGCAAGATTTGCAAGAACATGAGATCCTGTTCCTCCAACTCCAACCAGGTTAATAGTTATTTTGTGGTCACTAGAAGCTATATATTGTTCAAGGTAGTGCCATTTTGTTTTGCTCATAAGTATTTGTTAAATAATCCAGTAATTGTTAAGTCAGCATCTCTAAGATCTTTTCCAGGAAACTTATTTGTTCCGTTCTTTATTTCTTTATAAATAACATGAATAGCTCTTTCAGCAACTTTTATTCCTCCATACTCACTAAATCTACTCTGCCACAAATAATTATCCCATGCCTCAACTTCTTTGTCAATTTCTTCTATCTCAGAAGTATCTTTCTTAACACTTCCCCAACAAAGCTCGTGATTTTCTATTTGATTAAAGAGTGGAGCAAAATAAAGCTTAGTATACTGATCAGGTCTTTTATTTCCTGTTTTCATTGCAAAAATCTTTATTTTGTCAAGATAAGCAAAGTAAAGCAATGCCGGCATTGAATACATCCCAGTTTTTGTTTTTACATCTTTGGTAAATATCATTCGTTTTGGACCTGCCTTATCATACCATAAAATATGTCGTTTAAATTTAGCTGGCTCACATGCAAGCAGCCGGGGATCCAAAAGTATATTCTGAAAATAACTTTTCTGCTCTATATCACTTGCTGATCCAAGTAGTCTTTGAAATGTTTTCTTTTGCAAAGGCCTGCCTGCACTAAGGGTTCCTATATCAGTTGTTTTTTCCCTCATTACATTGTGTATTTCAATGTAATATTTGTCTTTAAAATCCTGCCGATATATCTTTAGTATGTGGCAAGGGTAAAAATTATGTTCGTCTTCCTTCATTATTACTAGTATAAGTTTCCAATTAACTTACCTTTTGAGTAAGCATAAATAACATCGATATTTTCTACTGCATAGCGAATAGCTTCACCAAGGTATACCGGAAAATATCCAACAACTTCATTGAAGTTTTTTCTGGCAAGCCGTAGTTGATTTGCTGTTTTACAAGGGTATCTTATATAAAATTCTGCCTCGCCAAAGTTCCCGGCTAATTCTCCCAGGTACTGACATGTATCTTCAATCATATTATCATCATTGCTCCATATAAATCTCATCACCATATCTGGAGTTACTGGATGTCCATCCTCAAATTGACAAGTTCCATCCTCCTCAACTTCCAATTCATTATCTTCTATGTATCGTTGTACTGCCATATTTGTACAATTTTCCATATCTCCTGGTTCTTTGTAAGCTTTGATTGCTTTTCTGGACCATTCAACCAGGATTTTTTCTGCAGGCAGTACTGGAGTATACTTATCAAGAAGAATGTTAAGTTTATTAAGATTGCAGCCACTTCTGGAAAGTAATTTACTATACGGTTCAAGATACTCGTCAAATTCATCGATGCTTTTCTGTATCTCAACTTTCTCTTCCTCAGAATAGTCATCCGGGCTATAGTCAAGCCGTTCCTGAAGCATATTAGATGATGGATCTCCCCAACGTTCTTCATCTAAGCATTGTACTGCTTTCTCAACAGTCAACAGTTTAATTGCCTCAACAACTATATTATACAGGGCTTTATTTCGTTTCTTCAGATATGGCAGGAAACTGATTGGCATCAAGAAAGCTGTCATACTACTGATATCATGATAAAGTGCAATATTAATGTAGTAATGCTTATCATAGATAGCCTCAAAGCTTGAAGTTCTAGTGTTCAGTGTATCTTCCAGGAGATCAATAAATTGCGGGAACAGTGATATTACACTTTTATCTTTACACTTGACTAGATTTTTCTTTTTAACGCATCGTTTAATTATTGGTAGTAATTCCTTCATTCCCTGTATCATTCCATTTCTACCTGGGAACGTTTCATTAATATCTGTTCTTTCAGCAACATACCAATATGATTTTGATTTTAAGGATATATTCATGGAATAAATATTATTTCTTCTGATTCAAGCAAGATTTTGTCATACTGTTCCATTTCTGACAGAGTTTCAATGTCATTACTGATAATAATTCCGACCTCACAATGGAATGAAAAAGAAACAGGCTTCGAATTGGTCATACGAAGCCTGTCTATACGGTCCTGTAATTCTTTTGTCATCCCTTTGTTCCTACAGAAGTCACAAACTTATATTTCAGCTTGGAGCTAAGAATCTCCGGTCCCTCGATCTTTGCATTGACGAGGTGAGGATACTGGTTAGCAAGAAAGTCACAAACCTGATCAGGAGTATAATCAGGGTTTACATCGGGATACGTGATGTTGGTCTTACCATCCACGAACTCCCTTTTCAAGGTATTTATCTTTATGTCACTCATAGTCTACCAATCATCATCTGAAAACTCATCATTATCTGCTGCAGCAGAAGAAGCTTCATCTTTCTTCTCATCTGATGCCACTTTATCATCAGCAGTTTCCTCTTTTGGCTTTTCTTCCTGATCATCATCTGCGACAGCAGCAACTGCCTCAGCTGGTTTTTCTTTAGAGCTCTTCTTTTTCTCATCTGTAATCTCACCAGTAGCTTCATCTACTTTCTCCTTTGGCTTAGAATCATCTGTTTTTTCGGTATCAGTCTTTTCTTTACCCTTGTCTTTGTCAAACAAATCATTCTTCTTTTCCTCTACTTTCTTTTCCGGTTTATCTTTACCAGTCTTAGTTTTCTTCAGATCAGATTTTTCCTTAGCTTTCCCTAATGAAGCTTCATACTCTGTTAGATTACACTGTAACTCAGTGGTCTTTCTTAAACCTTCGGATATCGCCGCAAAAAATGCTTCATCCAACTGTTCAGCTGATCCCTGTAGATTCAAAGGTACAATTACTTTTTGAACTTCATCCTTTTTTACATCTAATTTAGGGAGCAGTAAGACAATTAATTTGTCTTTTTCCTTTTTTATAGTGATCTGGATAGTATAACCATCCATCAGCTCACTAATTTGTTTAAAAAATGTCATGTTATTCAGTTATTTCAAGTTTCAGAACTTCTAAGTCGAATCTATTAATCAAGTAATCCGCCCATATATTGCTGTTCTCAGATATCTCACCGATATCAACCTTGCTTGGTTTCATAATACTGGTTCCCCAATTATATATATCCCATACGTTAGTTAATCTTTCTTCATCCTTTCTTTGACGGATTGCTTCTTGGACAAAGTCACTTAGCTCGTAAGTATTAAACGGAACAGGATCACCGGCAAAATATGCCTGCTTAATGGCGCTAAGATACAAATCTCCGATGATTTCTTCAATTATCCCTATCTCAGCAGCTGATCTTTCATGACCGGGTGATTCCAAAGTTTGATTTTTCATGGCACTCATGATCTCATTTTGAACAGTCCATATCTGGCTTATATTTTTGATCCATAAACGTAGGCGGTGTTCCATAATATCCCATGGAAGCCCATTATCATCACCTGAGCCGTATGATCTCATGGTAGCTCCACCCATTACATTAAAATTCTCACAAGACCATACATTCATCCCAAATGCTACTGATAGCCCTTCCTTGTTGAGAGTAATGCCTATGGCTGCATTTCTTACATTGTCTACTCCCTCATCCTGTCCCTCTGTGACATTTGGAAGCTGTACAGTAGAAATGATCTTATCAAACCGCCAGCGATCGATAGGAGCAATTTTCTTGGTGTAACCCTTAGCTTCGTCCTCATCGGTAAGGTAAGCCTTGGATGAATTATTCTGGACATAGATTTCCTTTTCATCATAGTTCAGATCGTGACTGTCAAGCATGCCAAGAATTATGGCATAGATCTTCCAGTATTGGATAGGTACTGTGCGTAGGCCGGCTACCCCGGAATCTCTGCGTATGGAACGCTGAAGTTGGTTCATAGGAATTGGTTTTACCTTGGTATCTCTGTC
>Ga0114923_10000785_pt1 | contig 23198 bp, 30 predicted proteins | sample SumtaG_FD_89578 | JGI IMG/M metagenome (GOLD analysis project Ga0114923, IMG submission 89578) | Deep subsurface microbial communities from Indian Ocean to uncover new lineages of life (NeLLi) - Sumatra_00157 metaG | ecosystem: Environmental > Aquatic > Marine > Oceanic > Sediment | place: near...
CTGAGGGTCCCGCCGAACATCAGTCTTTCCCCTAAGCTCAAAGCCATGTCATTCCTCCCCTTGCGGGAATTCGTGGAAGGCAACAATCCAGCAGTCGAAGCCGTGGGCCTTTGATATCTCATCTGCATGTTTCTTCAGGGCTTCCATGGGGACCGGCTCGGGGTCTGACACCATGAGGAGGTCCAGCAACTCTCGAAAGGCTTGGTTGTTGATCATGAGTCGTGCCACTAGAAGACCTTCTCCCCGGTGTCGAGGCCCGCGCCGCGGCCTTCCTTCTCAGCCCTGGCCTGTGCTTCTGGCCCGAAGGTTCCGCTCCGTTCGAGCTCGTCGGCAGCCCTTCCCAACTCGAACTGGTTACGCCCCTGCTCATGGTCCCGATCGGACTCGGCGCGCTCTTCGGCCCTTGCCTGCTCTATGCGCTCGTCGAGCCTGGCGCGCCGCTGCTCGTCGAGCGCGATCTGCCCGACGTAGTCCCCGGTGCGGCAGTCGTCGTTGAACCCGAGTTGGGCGAAGGCCTTCGCGAGGGCCCGCGTGCGCGACTCCTTGTAGGCGCCGCCGTCGTAGTGACCGGCCTCGTTGACCAGGAGGACAGCGTCGACGATGTTCTCGATCTTGCCCCGCGGGTAGATGAGCGTGACCTCGGCGCGGCACTCGATCGGCCGCACGACCTTCCCCTGGGAGTTCGGATAGTTGAGCGGGGTCACCGTGTGGTGGCAGAGGACCTTCCACTTGCCTCCCTGAGGCCCCCACAGCTCGGTGGCGCGCTTGATCTTGCGGTGAATGGCGACCAGGGTGAGGCGCCCCGTCTTCTTGTCGAGCTCTGCGTGCCCCTCGGGCGTCGTGCAGACCTCCTTCCAGATGCGCATGGGGTCCTCGGCCGGCTTCTTCTTCTTGGGGGCGGCCTTCTTCTTGGCGGCCTTCTTCCTAGCCATCAGGAGCCCGCCCCGACGCGCACGACTCCGTCGGCGTCGAGCGGCTCGCCGTCCTGGGAGACAGCCCAGCCGTCCTCAATCACGATCCCAACGGCGCCGGACTCGTCGACGAACTCCAGCCAGGCCGTCACGCCGAACCTGCTCGCGACCTCCTCGAAGAGCGCGCGAGCCTCAGAGTCGAGCAGGGCGCCGTTGCGGACGTGGAGCAGGCACAGTTCCGGCTGGCGCGCGACCGCCAGCCCCATGCACACGGTGAGCTGCTCCGACTGGGCGCAGTCCACGAACGGCACGCCCTTGTAGACCAGCCCCTCGAAGTCGAAGCTCAGGCCGGTGATCGGCATCTTCGCTTCGCGGAGCCCCTTCGCTTTCGTCGCCTCGAGTTGGTTGAGCTTGTCGGTGAGGCCCTCGGCTTTCCTCCTGCCGCGCTTCAGGGACTCGGCGACGGCCTTGTAGTCTTCGGCCTGGCGGATTGCCGTGTTGGTCCTCTCAACGCCGGACAGCCGCTCTCGCGCAGCTTCGACGTCGGGGAGGTCCTGCGAGGCAACCTCGGCAGCCTGGAAGGCGTCGTCGTGCTCTTTCGACGCAATCTCAAAGAGTTTGCCAGCGAACTCCTCGGCGGCTATCGCGGCAGCGACTGTGTCCTTTGCCTTGCGGACGTCTGCGCGGCAGCGGTTCATGTGCTCGCGGGCGCGGGAAGCCTGAAGAGTTGCCGTGGTCGACGTCTCATGCTTCGCACGGGCCTCTTCAAGTTCCACCAGGAGTTCGTTCAGGGACACGATCTGCGCTGGGAGCCCCCTCTCTGGGCGCGGCATGGCACCGAGGCGCGCTTCGAGGTCCTTCACCCCCCTCTTGGTCTCCGTGCGCTCTCCGAAGAGCCCGACGCGACAAACCTCAACCTCCTCGGGATCGAAGGGCAGGTCGACGACCTCCAGGAGGGCAGCAACCTGCTTGCGCCCGCTCAGAGCCATGAACGCCACGGGGTCAAAGGAGACCGGGCCGACGATCTTGTTCAGGATCTTCTGAGGCTTCTTGACCTCGACGCCGTCCTCGTCGAGGACCTGTAGGGAGGTGCCCTTCCTGTTCCACTTCCGCGTCACCGCGAGCTCGACGCGCTCACCGTCGCCGATATCCACCTCCACGGAGGCGCGCTCCTCGCCGTCACGGATCGGTCGCTTGGTCAGCTTGGCGGCCTTGCCCCCAAGGAGAGCGAGCGCCATCGAGTCGATGACGGTGGACTTGCCCTGCCCGTTCCGGCCGGCAATCGTCACCAGGCTGGCGTCGCCCGGCTCTATCTCCAGGTCCGCGATTTTCCGAAAGTTGCGGATCCGGAGTCGCATGATCTTCTTCACTTAGGCCTCCTTGGGTTCGGTGCGGGAAACGGAGACGATCCGGCCCCTGGCTTGGTCGGCGTGGTGGGTGCAAGCCAGGTAGAGGAGCTCGCCGTGCTCGTCTTCGATCCTGTAGGGAGGCCTCGCGCAGCAACCCTCAACGGCGCAGCGGATTCGCGGGCTCGTCGGCAAGCCGACATCGCGGACATGTGCTCGGGTTCTCATCTCACCCATTGCTGTTGTCCACGGCCACCTCGTCGGCGAATGTGCACAGCCTAGTCATCTCGCCGACAACCCACTTGCGGGTCTGCGCTCCTGGGTGCTTCTTGAGCCAGAGGTCAGCGGCCTCGACTGGGAGGCCACGCTGCAGGAGCTGGTCGACGTCGGCCTCGAGGTCGAAGGGGTAGAGACGCGCTCGGGTGAATCTCATACCTCGGACGCCCTCAGGAATCCCGACATGGCGACGAGCACATATGCCCACAGCCACCGAGGATCTGACCCAGCGGCTACTGGGATGATGACACACATGTGGCCTGCCAGCGCGACGAAGTCGCAGGCAAGACTACGCTTGAGGGATCTCCGCTCGGACGTCGTCACGCGCCACCCCCGCACTCACACACGCCGTCCTCGTTGAGGCCCCGGCCGCAGTGCTGGCACCGCGGGTGCTCGATTTCGCAGTCCATGGCGATCGTCAACGTGCTCGCCAAGGTCAGGTCGTAGTGGATCTGCAGCGCGAGCTTCCGGCCAGGCACCCGACGGGTCCACGCGCGCTGCTCGTAGTCGGCGAGCCAGCCCAGGTCCGTCAAGACCTTGGTCTTGATCTGCTCGTCGCTGAGACCGGGCCACCGCTTCCGAGCCGTCACCGAGAGCATGCCGGCCATGGGAGTTGCGAGTTGGGCGATCATGAGCAGCCTCCGTTGGCCTTGTGGAGCTTCAGGGCAGAGAGCAGGCTTGCGCGGCCTTCGTTGAACGCCGTTCCCGATCCGCCGCCGTTGACGTGAGCCCAGCAGTGGACAGCGTTAGCAGCCGCGAGACCGATGTTGATAGCGACTTTGCGCTGCCCGTGCACCCAGTGCCCGTCGTCCGGGTCTTTGAAATCCCCGAGATAGATACCGACCCTGTCGACGGCCAGGGCCTCGTGGGCCTTCTGCTTCGGGTCCTCAGGGTCTTCAAGAATTGCTGGGCCGAGCGGCCCCATTGCGTGACGGCGTGCGTGTTCCCTTTCTTCGCCTTCGAGCCGACCAAAGGAGCAGTGCACGTCGTTCACAAACTGGCGGATCACCGGGGCAGCACACGGGCCCATCTCGCCTGCGAAACACGTGAGCTTCTCGGCGGTGACGATCTCGGGAACGGTCACCGAATCTCATTCCGTCGGACCAGCTCGGCCCGGTGCCAGTGCCGGTAGCAGATCGAGGCGTCGCGAATGAGGACCAGCCTGGTCTTGATCTGCGTGGTGCAGCCCGCCACCGAGCAGACGCGGTCGCTCAGGTCGGTGAACGGATGGAGGCTCTTGAGGCGCTTGTTGTTCGGGATAGAGAGTCTCATGTGAGCACGTCCGTGTAGATCTCGGCCTTCGCGAAATTGAGCAGCCCGCCGGTACTGCACCGCGGGCAAATCGCGCAGGGAGCGAGCGAGACGAGAGACCCGGTCCACCCACACCCACAGCGGATCAACCGGGCTCTCGACTCAATCTCTGCTGTTCGGCGAAGGTGCGCACGGGGCGAGACGGGTGCGCGTCGCTCCTTGCGCGAAGGAGTCAGGCCCCCGCTGTAATCCCTGAGTCCGCGAAAGCCGCAGCGCTTGCCGGTCCGCCCCCGAACGATGGTCACGCAGCACCCAGCCTGTAGCACCAGCCGACCTTGCCGAAGGCCTCGGCGAAGCGCTCGAAGTCGACGTTGAACGCCAGGAACATGTTCGCGTACGTGTTCCCCTTGACCGCGTCCCCCGTCTCGGGATTGATGAAGTCCACCCGGCCGTGGTGCTTCCCCACGCGCTTGCCGATCCAGCAGACCGCGTTGGCCTCGGCCATGAGCTCGTGAAGGCACTCCTGCTCCCAGCGCGCGCAGCTCAGAAGCAGGAACCCCTCGGCCCCCTCGCGCGCCTGGCTGGCAGCCCTCGGCAGCCACCTCTCCTTGAGCGCCTTCCCGTAGGGAGGGTTGCAGTAGAAGGCCGGCGACCAGGGCAATTCGAGGGCGTCGTGCCCGGTTCGCTCACCCACTAGCTCGTCGTCGAAGAGTGCGACCTGCGCCGCCTCGTTGACGGCGTCGGTCGGGCAGTAGAATTGCCGGGCCCTGGTCGGGTTGTTCGGCGCAGTGGCGACGTCGAGAGGGATCTGCCCGCCGAAGTACGCGCGGACCGGATCCAGCAGATACTCAGGCGTCTGCCAGGTAGTTTTGAGGGCTCGCCCCCCTATGATCCCCGCGGGTGCCTTGGGCTCTGTCATCGCCCTGCACCGAACCGCATGGTGCTACTGCTGCGGAATCGCTGGGCCTTGGGTATGTGGTCTTTACGCATGGCCTCCGCCAGAGCGCGGAGCCGCTTTGGTCCGAGGCTGTCCCAGAAGCAAGCGCCGCAGAGGCCAGTGGCGCGGATCGGCTTGACCTCGTCGCACCCCGAGCATTTGGCGGCCGGGGCGAGCCGCTCTCCTCCTGGGAGCATGCGCAGGTGGGGTCGGAGGTGTGGTGGCCAACGTCTCGCGCGGTTCATGCTGACTCCAAAAGCCCCCGCTCCCCCCGGGACCTGCGAGAACCGGAAGGGCGGGAGACGTCGTCTTGTATTGGGTTGGCAGGTCTCGCAGGTCCCGCTCTGAAAGAAACTCTACCCAGGTCCTAAGACAGGTGGGGGCGGTTTGTGGAGAGCGCGTGGGAAACGCGTCACGCCCAGCGGCCTCTCGCGTGGATGCAGCGAGCAGGGTGCGCGCACCCGCACCCACGTCCTCTCGGCATTGGAGGCGGGAGCCTTCGGGCTTTGCGCTCAGCCTCCTCGAGAGCGCTGTGGCGGGCCAGCGCGTGGACGCACCGGCTTGGGTTGGCGCACGGTGGACGGTGAGGGTCCTCGGGAGTAGCGCAGGGGTTCGGCCTGGGGATCACGTCGTCTCTATCCTCTCTGCGGGAACCCACCACGGGCACCCCGGTTGGTTTCTTCCGCCCTCCTGGGGGGCGAGGCACACCCAAGCTCCATCCAGTTCAGGAGCTCCGTAGCGAAGCAACTCCGTGACCTCTGCGTCCCAGCGGAGGATCCAGACCTCTTGGCCCTCGACGGAGAATATCACGCTTGCCAGCGGTGGCGGAGGTCCTCAACGAGGAGGCGTCGCTCGGCCAGGCTGTTGGGGCTTTCGAGGAGCGCGTGCTCGACGAGCTCCTCGACCAGCATGCACAGCCCGTCGAGGCCGTGCTCGCTGTTGTATGTCTCTCGCGCGAAAGCCTTCGCTCCCGCGGCCATGTCTTCGAGGCCGAGCTGGCTCACCGGTTCTCGGATTCACGCGCACGCCACGCTTCCACCGTCGCGCGGATTCGCCCGACCTGCTCGGCCAGGTCGAAGACCGTGAGGTCCGCTTCGAGGATCGCTTCGATGCGCGCCATGTCGTAGTGGGCTTGGCGGTCGAGGGTGGCCAGGGTCCACTTGGGAAGCTCTTTGCTCGTGTCGCTCACGCGCCCCGCTCCCACCGCACGAGCGACACACCAGCCGCATATGCCACTCGTTCGTGGGGCACCCACCGTCCCGACCAGTCGTAGAACACCGCCGACTGGCAACGGTTGCACGTCACGGTGCGCCAGTCGTCGGCTTCCACTGTCTCGGGGTCGAGCGCTTGGCCGCACACGCCCTCGGGAGGTGGGCCGCCTTGCTCAGGGGCGCAGCAGTGCGTGAGCCTCCCGCGCTTCGCCTTGCCCGTGAACCACAGCCGCCTAGCGACGTACCCAGCACGCAGCCTGGCAGCGTGGTGACGTGCCTGAGCGTCTTCGTCTTCCGGGTGCGTGTTTGCAACGCGCTCAAGTTCGCGCAGCTCGGTGTCGCTCATGTGTGCCTCCACTTAGCCCGCCAGACAGCCTCCTGAGAGAGCCCACACCGCAGGACACACTACAGCCCCTGGGCGCTCACACGCCATAGCGATCTAGGGTTAGAGCGGAAAGTAAATCCGGGAAACCCGCCCGTGCCAATCCGGGCGCCGCGGCTGTAGAAAAGCAACTACGTTCGCGGTCCTGGCCTGGAGTAGTCGACCAGCCTCCTCCATTTGGGACGCTCGCCCTTGGCGACGCGGACGAGGATGTCTCGCGCCTCCAGGCTCCTGAGCGTACGGATGTGCGCGTCCGCCCTGGTGAGGTGGTCTCGCGTGTGGAGGAGGGAGAGGGCGTCTTTTTGTGCGGTAGTCAGTCTCATTGGGGGTTCCTCGCTAGGCGTCAGGATCGCTAGGCGTCAGGACCGAAGAGCAAGACGCCGCTGTAGAGTGTGGCGTTGGCGCTCGTGATTACGATTGTCTGAGCGTTCGCCCATGTCTTCGTCAACCCAAACCCGAGAGACAAGACAGTCCCGCTCCCGTCGCTGGCCGTGAATGAAAGCACGCCGGTCGTGGAAGTCAATCGCACGACCTGAAACTGGAAGACGGCCGATTGCGAGACCGCACTGGCTATGGTGTGGACCGACGTCCCCCCAAACGCAAAGTCCACGGTGGAGCCGCCGCCCGAGCTCGACACGCAGGTACCCATGAACTTGGCCCAGTCACCGTCCGCTCCGAGCTTTCCTGCTGGGATCGTCCATGTCTGGGAGCCTGCTGCGGTGGACTGAACGACCGTATCTAGGGTCTGCACGTCACCCGTGCCGCCGGCTACAGCGACCGTCCCTCCACCGGCTGGGAAGGTCCAGGTGTCGGTCCCGTCCTTGAGGTCACCCGAGAAGAAGATGTCTGTCCAGCGCTTCCCTGCTGTCCCAAGGGTGCTGGTCAGATCGGCGCCAGGAGTCAGGCTGGCTGCGTTGAGGTCGAGCGCTTGGGTGGTGTTGAGGGCCCAGGCGAGCTTCGCAGCGCCGTTGCGGAACATGCCCGTACCGAGCTCGCCCGAGTACGACACCCCTGGAGCGGTCGCGTTTCCGTCAGGCCCGCCCCACGGCTCAGTGGACGTGATCACCGTGGAGCTCAGGATTAGTGGCGTGACCTCCGAGCCCGCGGCGTAGAGCGAGAATGCGATCGTGGAGTCTTCTGTCGTACTGGTGACGTCCGACCAAGCAAAATCGATGGCCCCACAATCGTGAGCTACCCCAGCAGAGTTTTCATTTTGGCAGAGCCACCGAGTTCCAAGGCCGTCAGCTGCTACGTTGTCGGTCTTGAGCACGGAAACGAAAGCGGTCTTTAGACCAGTCGTAGCTGCGGTGTCGAACTGAGAGATGAGGCCACCCACGCCGCCGGCCACCACATCACCCGACGAGAAGCGAACGAAATCCGACTGGGCGACGAACTGTCCCATGGTGAGGAGCGTTCCCGCGTTGGCGACGCTGATCGTGAACGTTGCGTCTTCCGCGCCGCTTGTGGCCACGTTCCAACTCGCGTTCAGTCGGGCGGCCTCCACAAGGGCGTTGGCGTCGTTATGAAGCTTGATGGCGCCAAAGCCGCCGAAGCCGCCGGCTGGCGTAGAAGTGGATGTATGTTCCCAGGACACGAGCTCGATGCTGGTCGTGGTGCCAGCGTCCTCAGTGGTGTGGTCAGCGCCACCAGTCACGTCGGACAGGAAGGCCACCACGTTGTCGTTCTGCGGGTTGCCCTCGGAGAACAGCGGGTGGGTGGCGTTCACCGCGGAGTCAAATCTGAACCCCTGCGCACCCACGGGGATGTCCGAACCGGTGCGGTCCGTGAATTCGAGGGTCCATGGGTCGCAGCGCGCAAGGATCGTCACCGTCTCGAGGAAGGTTGTGGGGCCGTCGAACTGCGTGGTGCCCAGGCCGTCAGAGAGGAAGGAGAGGAAGTCATTGCCCTCGTCGTCGACAAACCCCGCGCCCGAATCGAACTGCTGAAAGGTGGTGGTGTTCTGTCCGTTGGTCACGTTGACCGCGCCGGTAGACGTCACTTCGGTAGCCTGCATTCCAGCGTCCGCGTCCACGAAGTACGTGCGCGTGATGTTGGAGAGCATGTCCCCCACGAACTGAGCAGAGGTCCCGCGCTCGTTGTCGAGGAGAACCAGTGGCCGCGAATCCTGGCCAGCCCAACTCCCACGGTGCTCGCGGGTGACCGTGAGGATGCCAGACCCTTGAGGGTTGACCGTCCCCCCGTCGCAGTCCACCACCGAGATGACCTCGAGCGCGGGAGGCCAGTTGATCGAATCCAGGAACTCGTCAGCGTCGAAGCTCTCGTCGTCTGGGTCTGCCTGGTAGTTGCCCCCGGCGCTGTGCCCCGTGTGGTGAGTGCCAATGGAGTTGCCAGACACCGGCTTGTCGGGGCGCTCGCGCTCCCGCGTGGCGAGGTTGCCCGCGTAGTAACTCGGTCCGCCAAAGACTCCGCTGAGGGTTGTGATCGCCGCGTTCATGGCGGCAATGAGCCAGTTGGCGGCGTCCTCGACCGTGGCCGGTCCCCCCGGAGACCCGAGAGGGGGAATGGGCGTGTTGGCTACGTTGTAGTCCCCCATGCCGCCGCCGCCCGACCCCAGGGCAATGTCCGGGAGGGTAGAGAAACCGCCCCCGCCGCCCGCTGCAAGCGCGGTGGCACGCTCGTCAGCCCCCGCGAAGAAGTCGCCGAACTCTGGGTTGTTGACTCCAGTGAACCCCTCGAGGCCTTCGGCCACTTCTTCGGGAGTAAGGGTCCCAACCTCACCCTCGCCGAAGGGCTCCGAGTCTCCAGTGACGTCGATGATGAAGCCACCCTCGACGGTTCCGCTGGCACCACGGCCAGCACGCCCACTGCCGCCGGTCTGGGAGGCGTCGTGTGCACGTTGCTGGCGTGCGCGGATCTCTGCCTTGGCGGCTTTGGCCCTGGCGACCCTGTCTGCGTCTCGCTGAGCCTTGTTCGCCTTGTAACGGTCGTAGCGGCTGGCCTTTGCCTCGCGCTTCGCCTGCTTGGCCTCGATCTTCTGAGCCCTCGCCTCGAGCCTGGCCTTGCCTCTGTCGTTGAGCTTCTCGCCCTTCGCGCGCAGAGCTGCGGCCTCAGCCTCCGCCCTGGCCTTCTGGTCTGCTCTCGCCTTGTCTCGCCTTGCCTTCCTTCGTCGCGCGTCTGCGCGCTCGCCGGCGCCCCTGGGGATCCCTCCGTCGGGGCCGGGGATGAAGCCGAATCCACCCGCCTGGCCTTCGCTGACAGGGAGCCCAAGGCCAAGGTTCCCGAGGTTGACTCCCCCGCCCCCGCCAGCTCGTTGGTTGAGCGACTCTTGCCCGCCCAGGAGGAGCTTGCCGTCCTGGACAGTGAGCGCTTGGTGTCCGTAGGGGTCACGCTGGCGAGTGGTGCCGACTCCACCGGAGCCGGACGGTCCAGCCGCTGACCCGCTGCCGTTGGGGACGTTCCTGACGACTCCAGCCGTGGTGTTGATGCACGGTGTTCCCGCGCCCTCGAAATCTCTGCCCTGTGCTGCAGCGTTGAAGACCTGGGGCTCTGGAGTCTCTTCGGCGGTTGGCCCGAAGTCGAGGTCACCGAAGCCGTCGTCTGCGTCGCCGCCGGCGGGATCTCCAGGATCCCCTGGCCCTCCGCCGCCGCCGCCGCCGCCGCCGCCTCCACCTCCGCCACCCGTGGGAGTTGGTGTGCCGAACCGCTTGGGTCCACTCCCTCCCGTCGACACCGAGCCAGGCGTCCTGCCACTCCCTCGCCCCGTGTCGTTCTTGGGGTCCTCCGGGGCGCCGAATGGGCCTGTGAGTGGGTCCCCCTTGCCTTTGTCGCCCGCAGGCACCGTGCTGTCACCTCAGGGGCTCAGCGGGTCGTCAGGGTCCCGGAGATCCATCCAGGTGCCCTTCTTGGGTGGCGGGTCCCCTCCGGGGGGGAGCTTGGAGTCCACGCGGATCACCGGGCGCCACTGGCAACTCTCGAAGCCGAGTTCAGTGTCCATGTTCGCGCGGCTCGAGTCGCGGAACATCCATCCCTTGACGAACTTCCCCTCGCCCTCGGTGAGCAGCGCGGCGTCCCTCGAGTCGAAGAGGATCCGCCCGACATGCCCTCCGCCACCGCCGTCGTCTGCGTCGTCTGCGTCGTCTGCGTCGCCATCTGGAGGAGTTGCGCCACCGCTGTCGTTCGGCATTCCGAACTGGCCATCATGCCGAGCCACGAGAGGCCCAATAGGCGTTCCCTCTTTACCGGCGAACCAAGCACCCAGCGCGAGCGCAGGAGAAAAGAACGAGCCCGTGAGGCCGATTCTTGCCCCGTTGTGGACATAGCCGGCCGGTTTGTCGGCGGGCTGGATAGCAGGCCCGTCAGCGTCCGCGTCGGGCCCTGGAGGGAGCCCGTCGTCTGGATCGCGCTCCCTCGTGATCTCGGGGGGTGCCACCCCTCGAGCTCCAGCGCTGGCTGCCGCGGCGATGTCTGCGATCGACCCACCGAGGGCCGCTGCACGCTGAGCAGCAGCCACGGCAGCAGAGCCGAAGAAGTTGACCGCGCCACCGGTCCCTGTGATCGTGACTCGAGGACCCTGGTTCGTGGCGGGCCCGGTCGCCTCCGTGACGATCTGCACGCCCTCGGGGAGCTTCCCGTCGTCTTCGGTGCCCTCTGCCTCGCTGATCTCGAGTTCGCGCAACGTCTGGGCAATGGCGTAACGGCCGTCCTCCGAATCGGTGACGCGCCTGAACGAGGGGGGGATCGCCACGCGGCCGGCGAGGTCTCTCTCCCGAGTGGACCGGTTCTCGGCGTCGAACCACTCGACCTGACCGAAGGGAGCCTGGCCGTCCTTCACGTCGGCGTAGACGCCGTCGTAGTCGTTGACCGTGGCGATGCTCATTCGCCTGTCCACGGTCTCGATGGGCGTCTCTGCGCTCAGGACGTGCCACCGCAGACACGCGGGGTCGAAGATCCCCGAACCCTCTTTCCCGACCACGGGCCCGCGGTGGACGTCGGAGATCTCGGTGAGGACCCCCACCCGACCAGCGAAGAGCATGCCCTGGTCTTCCCACTCTGAACCGGTGGCGTCGACCATGACGAAGAGGTCTGGGCGCCAGGCAGCCTTGGTTTCAGAGGGGTGCGTCATCGTTCGAAAGCCTCCCGCTGGAACGAGTCCAGTGGGTCTTGCGGCGTGGGAATGAACCCACCCCCGCGGGTCCTGGTCCCTGACTGAGCGTTCGGTGGGTTGCTGCCCACGGTCACGACGGTGGTGAACCCAGCCGGGATACCGGACTGATCCTTGGCCGTCGTAATCTCGATGCCCGCCACGATCCCGTCACACTGGATCGGCCAAGCGTCCGCCAGGGAGTGTTTGCTGCTCGTGACCAATGGCTGGCGCGAGAAGACCTGGTCTGCGAGCTCCTTCGCGTCTCGGTCCAGCGCTCCCTTGTTTCCCTCGCCGGGAACGAGTTGTTGGTTGGCCCTGGCTTCCTCCTCTGCGACGGCTCTCTCTGCCGTGGCCTCAGCCTCGATCGTCTCTCGAGGCACGCCCAACCTGATCCTGATCGCGTCCTCGATTGCCCCAGTTCCGCCCTCTCGCAGCGGCGAGCCTTCGCTGACCAGGTTGCCCTCCACCTCCAGGACCCGCTCAATCTCCGTGTTGCTGGTCCCGCCCTTCACGAGCGGAATGAGCTCACGCCACTTTCTGGACATGCGGGTTACCTGGTCGAGCGGGACATCGGAGATGTCGACCTTCTCCGAGACCCCCACGGAAATGCGCTTGAAAGCCGCGGTGTAGATCGTATTCTCGTCGGTGAGGAACGTGGGCACGACGTTGTCCCCACCCTTGCAGGTGGGAGGCGCGGGCGGCGCCGGTGGTGGCTCGTTCCGAAACGCTGCCTCTTCCTCTCTCCGTCTTGCTGCTCGAGCGCGCGACCGGGCCGCTGAGTCAGCCCTGGTCTGACTCTCGGCCGAGAGCTTGGGTGCGACGTCCAGGCGTGGCCTAGTGGCCGCGCCGAAGAGGACCCGGACTGGGCATGGAACAAACACGGTGTCCGCGGGGCTGGGGACGTCGACGTCGACCACGTGCCCGGCGAGGCCGCTTGTGCGGATGATTCCAAGGTCGCGGCTGATCAACCGGGCGCCCCCGTCTTCGATCCGAGGGAGGTTGACCAGCGCGTAAGCGATCGTCACGTCTTCGGCGCCGCCGACTGGGACGCCAGCTCGCTCCCTGGTCTCGCGTTGGCTGGCCTCTGCTTCGATCTTGGCGCCGGCGTCTTTGGCTTTGTTGTTGAGCTCTGCGCGAAGCTGCTCGAGCGAACGAGCGCTGATATCTTCAAACTCGTCCTCACCAATCTGCTCGACGAGGGCGGCAACGACGTCCTTGGCGAGGTCAAAGAGGATCCGCGCTGAGCCTCCTCTGGCCGTGGCCATGTCCCTCATGGCTTCTTCGTAAAGCTGCGCAGCCTCCGCGCCGAACTCCTCTCGTAGTTGGTTGATCCTGCGTCGAACAGCAATTGCCGCCATGGCCTCTGCCTCGTTCTGCTCAGGAAGACCGTCACGTATTGCGGCCTCAAGGGTCGCCGGGAAGACAGTCTCGAAGGGGGTTTCGAGTGCGCCGCTGCGTGTGCCGGGCGCGAACCTCCCAGACGAGTTGGCTATGCGTTGGATCTGTCGCTTGGCCGCATTCAGCTTGATGAAAGCCTCTATCAAGCTCTTCTCGGAGCGCAAAAACTCGCTCGTCTTGTGGCGGAGGTCGAACGAGAACGACTCGACACTGGGCTTTTTGCGCCGGCCGCCCACCGAGCCAGCTCGGTCCAGCAGGGGAAGAAGGTGCGCGTTGGGACCGGCCCCGACGTACTGCCCGTCCAGGATCTCCTCGGCGCCAGGCAGCCGATAATACCGGTACGCTTGTTCTTGAAGAAGGCGGATCACGTCCTTGGGTAGCCCCACGAGAGACTGCAGGCCGGACGGCTGGAGCACCCACGCCTTGAGCGTGTTCAAATTAAAGAGCCCGTTGGTGAGCGCACGAATGAGCACCTCGGACAGGAAGAACGGAGCACCGTCGACGACGAGCACAGGCTCCCAGTCGTCAAGGGCAACGGTCGCGATCTTGGTCTGCCCCACGATGACCAGATAGTCCTCGGGGTACGACGCCTCCATGACGAACCCTTGGCCACGTCCCGCCAGGTCCAACATGAACTCCTCAGGCAACGGCTGGCTGTTGGGCCCCTTTCCGTCGGGCGCGAAGGCCACCTTGCCCTCACCTCTGTCGTGAATCGCAATGGTGGCGTCGAGGCGCAAGCACGGGTCCTCAACGCCGGTCTCGCCAATCATGTCCGACATGGCCCGAATCGCCTGGGCGTACGGCTCGAACTGTTCGTTGGCAGGAACGTCCCAGCGCTTGGGAGTGTTGCTCACAGTCGGAGAACGGAAGAGACCCGCGGCAACCTCTCGGGTGAAGACCTGGGCCCTGGTGAGCGGCTTCCCGTCCGATCCCAAGCTGTCTTTGGCGACGGTCCCGTCTGCGCGCGTCCGAAAGAACGACCAGCGTTCCATGACCCCCCGCACCCAGAAGAGACGCTCGTCAGCCAGGATGAACTTGACCCAAGAAATTTCCTCGACGTCGTCCACCTGGTCTGTCTCGACTCGCACGATGAACAGGCGAGGAATCGCGATTTGGTAGATGGTCCCGTCGTCACGCTGCCCAGCTATGACGAGCGTTCCCTCTGAGTTGACTCCCTTGGGAAGCTCCTCGGGAGGAAGCGGGACAACGGAAAACGCATTCGCCACGTCCGCGTCAGGACCCGCCAAGGCAAATGCGAGTTCACCTGGCAGGGGAAGGTCCCAGACGAACTGCGTGGGGAATGCGGACACCGGTAGCTTGACCTCGGAGAGGTCGCCGGCGTAGCCTCTGCGCCGAACGAACTTGACCTCCTCGCAGAGGAGCCCCTGGTAGGTGACGAGGATACCGCCGCTCACCGCATGCCCGACAATCTTGCGCTCATGTCGGACCAGGCAGCGTCTGCGCCGGTGGCCACCTCGTTCTTGAGTTGCTCCGCAAACTGACTGCGAATCAGTTGCTGGCGCTCCGTGTTGCCGCCTGGGTCGAAGGCCATGTCTCTGAGGGTTGCGTCGAGCTCTGCCCGCACGTCTCGAATGATCTCGTCGCGCACCCTCTCAACTTGGGCCTCAAGAATTGGACCCAGCGTCTCTTTGACGAGCGCCGCGGCCTGGACCGCAACCGCCGCGGCAGCTCCAGCTGGCCCACCGAGGAGCGACGCGCCGAACGCAGCACTGCTCGAGAGTGTGCCACCGGCCAGAGACCGTAGAGCAGAGAGTCCTGCCAGGCCACGCGCGGCTTCGCGGGAGGGGGTTCCAGACAGCGGACGCCGCCCCAATGCCCCTGCGGCGCGTCCAAAGAAGCCAGGTCCACCAACCCCTAACCTGGCAGCCGCACCACCTCGCCCAGAGGCTGCGAGTGCTGATCCCACCACCTGTCTCCTCTGAGACCGGAGGCTTGCCAGACGCTGCTCTTGCTCGATGAGCCTGTCGACGTTGGTGGAGGCGTTGTTCCCGGCCTTGATAGCCGCGTTGAGTCCGTCTCGAATCTTCGTAGTGGTTCGAATGGCCTTGTCCAAGGCCTTGGTAGAGAACCGAAGCAGGAGGGTCTTGGCCACTAGACCCCGCCAGCAGCGGGCCTGCGGATCCTGCGCAACGCCTGCTGTGACTTCCGGTTGGTCTTCTCGAGCTGGCGCTGAAGCTTGCGAATCTCCTGCGCGCTCGCGGTTCGGCCGCGGCTGAACGCAGAGAACTCCTTGTCAGCCTTGACGGAGCCCAGGACCACGAAGCGCACGTTTTGCTCAGGCACGGGTGTAGCTCTTCACGCGCGGAGAGGATCGGAAGATGTCTGTAATTGCTTTCGTCAGATCCTGGCCCGCGAACGGGTCAGGTACGTTAGAGCGGAACACGAGCTTTGCCTGTCTAACGTACTTGTTCTGTGAGAGGTCGCTCTGACGCTCGCCTACAATGTCGGCTTCAGTTTCCTGGCTGGCGTTCCCCTGGAGCTTCCAGGGATCTGAGAAGAACCCCGGAAAGTCGATGTCTTCCGATCCGCTCTTGAAAGTAGATATGTCCGCAGTGAGTTCCCACCACTTGAAGGAGCCCGTGCTGTGGTGAGGCATTCTCCCGCCCGTGATCGCTCGCCAAATCTGCGCCCTGTGCCCTCCGGTGATCGTGATTCGGATATCGTCTCGCACCTCCACCTTGGCGGCGTTGGCTGCCTTGCGTTGGGTCCAGGTTCGTTCGTACTGACCCAGGACCAGGCGGTCAACCTCGACCGTCTTCCCAATGGTCCCGCTGGGCTTCTTCGTTGCAACATATGAGGCTGCCGCAGGGCCATGGGCCATGGCGAAGGTGGTGGTGATCTGCTCTTCTGCGGTGATCTCTCGAGTGACCACGTGGGCGAAGTCGCTGGGGCTTCCTTGGCCGGACGTGACCCCAACAGCCTCTGCCTTCTGTTGCGCAATGGAGATGACTTGCACCTCGGTTGGAATGCGGCTGTTCTGCTCGTCGGCGTTGTCGTAGACGTAGTCAATTCCGTCCGGGCCGTTGGTGTCGTAGGCGTGGTCTCCGCCGAGCTCGCTGACCGGGATACGCGCAAAGTTCTGCGCCTTGGTGATCGCAGAGACACCTTCTATCGTCGTGATGGTCGTGACCCACTGGAGTCGTCTGAATCCGAAGGGGTACGACACGCTGACCTGTTGGCGCCAGCCCACAATGCCGTTGGCGTCCGCCTTCTTGAGTTGGGCGCTCACCACGATGGTAAACGTCGCCGTCACCCGCCAGGAGGCGTCCTCCACCTCGGAGTCCTGCTCGCCCTCGATCGAGTCGAACCGAACGTCCTCGTAGCTGTCGGTTGGCCCCAGGGTCCAGAGGACCTCAGCGGCTGTGTCTGGGTCGCGGACCAGGCGCACGTAGGTTGGGTGCGCTGTCTCGTCTTCGAAGCGAGCCAGGAACGCCTTGACGCTCACCCAGAGCGAGTCGGTGCTGTTGTCGGTGGTCTTGATCCGGCAACCCCGAAGGGTCCACGTGTCCCGAAGCGAAGAGAGAACAGGGGCGATGGCGTCCGACCTTCGGTAGTCGAAGGTCCGCGACGGCGTCCACTCCCCCTCCACGTCGAAGGCGAAATTGCTGGTCCCCTGGATCTGAAGCTCAAGCCGCTTGGCCATCTACGCTCGCTTCTTGGCCCGCTTCTTCGCGACCTTCTTCTTGGCCTTCTTGGTCGTCTTCTTCTTGCGCTTCTTGGCTACCTTCTTCTTCTTCTTCTTCGCCCTCTTCTTCTTGGGTGCTGCGTTCCACGTCAACGTGAACCGTCCGTCCTCGCCACGGCTCGCGAGGGCTGCGTACGGGACCTCTGCCTTGTGCGCCTTCCTGATTACCTCGATGGTTCGGTTCTGACGGTCACCCCATGCGGCCTTGGTGGCTGCCCATGCCTCCCCGGCCTCCTTGGCCTGCTTGGTGAGCTCATTGGCCCTGGCAGCAAGGTTGGCGGCCTCAAGGTTCAGGCGCTTGAGGTTGATCCGAGTCTGCTCTGCGGCCACCTTCATATTCTCCCACAGCAAGGTGTGGTCCTCGGTGAGAGTGATGGTCGTGGGAATCTGCTTGGCGGGCATGCTAGTTGTCCTGTACTGCGAAGTCGGGGAAGGTGTTGGCCTTGGCGTAGTCGTCCTCAATGGTCTCGCTGCTACTCGTGGTGGAGTTGAGAGACCCGCCGATCTCCTCGGCGATCATGGTCTGAATGAGACCCTGTACGCCGCTGGTCGTGACGGTCACGGTGAACTCGTCGGGCTTGGAGTTGGCGGAGTTGGAGCGGTTGAACACGTTGAGGTTGAGAACTGCGGTGTTGCCGTTGGTCGGAGCACTGCCTGCGGTCCAGACAATCTTGAGGCCCGAGCTGTTCTGCGCAACGGCGGTGAACGCTGCCCCCGTGGCGATGTTCGTAGCCTTCGCCACGAGGTCAGCCGTGAGCAAGGCGCTCGTCTTGTAGAACTCGAAGTCCCAGTTACTGCCGTTGGTGACCACCTTGCCGTGAATGTCGCCCGATGCGGTGTTGGCGTTGGTCTCTCCTGTGACCGTGGCTCCACTCGCGACTGCGAAATCGACGTTGGTGCCGTCGCCGGTCTTGGTGAGCGTCCGCACCAAGGTGATCGGACCGAAGCCAAGAGGGCCGCTCCAGAGTTTGCCGACCTGGAGCCCTCTTTCGGTGAGGACACGCTCGTCACCTGGCTTGGTGAAGGTAATCTCAACGTCAAAGGTCTCCTTGCCGAGGTTCCCGTCGTCGGCCCCGTTGGAACACTTGAAGCGCCAGCGCGACGCCGGGGTGGCCTGGCCTGGAGTGTGGCTGGCGACCGTGCCGCTCCCGTCGTTGGACCCGTCGAAGACACCGGCTGCGGCGGCAGGGATTGTCTTGAGGACGAACTGCTCGCCTCCTGTGGTCTCTCCTAGCATTGAGTCGCTGAATCGTTGGATGAGTCCACCCAGGACACGGGTCACGTTCTCGCCGTCCCCACCCGAGACGTCCGAGAAAAGGGCCGTCTCAGCCGAAATGAGGAACGCGTTGCCTCGGGCTATGGGGTTGTCCTGGCCGTTGGAGAGGAGCGCGCGAATTATCGTCGTGCTGATGAACGCTCGCCGCGCAGCCTGGATCGCGTTGGCGATTGCGATGTAACCAGACTGGAGGACGGTCCTCGAGTCGGCGTCGTCGTCAACGCTTCGAGCCTGGGTGTAGACCTTGGGCAAGAGCTTGGGGAAGTCCAGGATCACTTCGCACACGAGCTCGTCAGCGGAGGTGTTGGTCGTGGAGCTCGGGAGCTGCCACGTTCCGCTCGCTCCAGAGGAGTTCTGTTCCGCGAGGGTGATCGTGGCTCCGTCTGCTCCAGAGCCCTGGGCAATGAGGCCGCTCGCGCCCGTAGCCGTGTAAGCCGACACGGTGCGAGCTGCTCCCGTCCCCGTGATGCGGATGAAGGCTTCGCCTCGTTTGCTGGTGGTCAGCGCTGGGTCGGTCCCGATGAGCGTCGCGCCGCCGTTGGGAACGTCGAGGTGCGCTGCTAGATCGAGCCGCACGAAGCACTGTTCACGCTCCCGGCGGAAGCGGTCCTCCGCCTCACGAAGGTACCGGACAGGCGCCAGCATTGTGCCTGCGAACTCCTCGCCGGCGAAGGTGTCCCACTCTGCTGCGGTCTTGCCCAGATCGAATCCAGCCACGGCTTACTCCTTCACCAAGCGGATGAACGTCCGCTTGACCTTCTTGGTTTGCCCCCACGGTGCGTGGAGATCCACCAGTTCTTGCTTCTTGACCAGCTTGTAGAGAGCAACTCGCTTGACGGCCTCGAGGGCTGGGTGAGTCTTGGCGAGGAGCGCCCTGGTCTCGCCCGTTGCCTCTGACGTGATCCCCTTGGCCTCGAGGTCGAGGTAGCGACGCACCAACGCGTTGCAGCGAATGGAGTTCTTGGCCTGGACCTCGTAGACCGCGCCCGGGCCCTTGGGCTCTGACCCAATCTCGATCACCCTGGGCTTCATGTCGTCAGGGGCCCACTCGGCTTCAGGAACCCACAGCCACATAGTTTTCATGCTCTACCTCGACACCAGGAAGGTCACGAGTACCGTGCCCTCAATTACGTTGTCCAACTCTGGGTCCACGTCGACCGTTTCGACGTTGGCCTCGATTGCCGTGATTCCTGTGAGGGTCCCCACGAAGGTGGCGGTCCCGTGGTATCGCTCGGCGATCGTCTCGAGCTTGGCCTCGACGGCGTCAAGCTGCGCCTCGCCCGTCTTGCCCGGGCCCGCGTTGAAGGGCCCCTGGTAGACGTGCACCAGGTAGACGTGCCTCGACAGCCCCTGCAAGCCCATGCCGGCCTGCTCGGTTGGGATCTGTTCGAGCCAGACCTCACCGTCTGTGTGCGTGACCGTCTGCCGTCGACGACCGGTGTAGACCCGACTGGCCGCAGAGACGATCCCTGCCGTAGCGAGGTCGGCGGGCCAGACGGCAGCACCGGTAAGCACAGAGTGGAAGCTCATATCCTGGGACGCTCCCTCTTCTCGCGCCGGCTGAAGTGGCGGAGAGCGTCGCCCTCAACGACGTCGTTGACTTCGCTCGGCTTGACGGTCAGGTCGATCTTCCTTGCGCCCTGGTGGCGCTTGCCCTTCACGTTGGTCCCGCGAATGAACCACAGGAACTTCTGCCCGAGCTTCGACCAGGCCACGCCGGCGAACGCCTTGCCCTCGATCAAGAGCGACCTCGAGCGCGTGGCGGTCACCAAGGACCCACCCAGGCCGCCTCCTTCGCCGCGGTGAGGAACCTGTGCGCGTGCGGAAGCAATAGCCGAGGACACCCGCCGCTGAAGCTTGATCGCCACCGCCTTGAGGGGTCGCCCCGGGCGCCAAACTTGAGTCACAAAGCACCGCCACGCGCAGGCTTGTGCACGTTGTTAGTGGGCGCTGAAAGCAAAAGGGGGGCGTGGCGCATCACAGCACAGCCAGCAGGTATGGGAGGGCCGGCGCGAGCGCTTTGATCACAGGGAGCACGTGGGTTATCCACGTGCTTCTGGAAGCCGCCTCCTCGGCTGTGGCGCGGTGGGCCGCCTCCTGAGTCTCCAGGATCTCGTCGCTGGTGGCGTGGTGCCTGAGGTAGTCCTCGAGGGCACTGGCCTCGCCATGGCTTAGGAACTTGCCCGTGAGACCGATCAACGCTGACGGCGCGATGTGCGCTATCGCGTCAGCGTGCGCCTTGGCGAACTTGAGCCCGGCGCGAGCCAGCGAGGGCTCGTCGTCGAAGAGATCGAGGCTGGCGTCGATGACACCGCGAATCGCCTCTGGGTCGCTGGCGAAATCGGCGCCCAGCTTGATCAGGTCGTCCCAGATGCTCATTTCCCACCCCGGTTCAGAACCTCGATCAGGACGCGAATCTCCGTAGTGGTGTCGTCGGGGAGCTCGTTCAGGAGCGCGTACCGGAGCACCCAGAGCGCTTGCCGAAGCTTCGCGAAGTGGGACAGGCGCTGATCGGGCGCGAGGGAAGGCCAAAGGCGAAGCCCCCCGTCAGCAGCAGCGGTGTCGATTCGGAGCTGCTCCGCAGCCTTGGCGGGCACGGCGCAGCCCGGCGCGGCGACCACGACAGCCAGGCCGAAGACCAGCCCAAGGGTGACCGTCCAAGCAAACGCGTATCTCTCGGCATGGGGGAAGACTCGTGCTCGTGCTCTCATTGGATCGGCTCCTCTGGCTGGCTCTTCGCGCCAGCCTGCTCGGAGCTGACCTTGTGGTCCCTGGCGTTGAACAGGCCCCCGAAGATTCCGCCGCCTTCCAGGGTCTTGGCGACGGCTTCCAGTGCCTTGCTCCAGTCGGGTCCTGTCTCGGCGACGCTGTCGAGCAGCGGAATGCCAACGGTCTCGAACAGGACGCCAAGCAGGACCATGAGCCCGCACACGGTCGTACGCCAGGACGCGCCGGTTACCTTCTGTAGTGCTTTGGTCATGCCTCTCCGCTCTCCAGCGCGCGCAGGCGTTGCTCGTGATCCGCGATTCGGTCCTGGCTCACCTGGAGGACCGCGACCTTCGTGTTGAGCTTTCCGACGGTCAGGTTGAGGGCGTCCATCGAGAGCAGCATTCTGCGACCCAGCACGCCCAGCACGCCGAACGCGCAGGAGCCGAAGAAGGTCATGAGGCCCATGAGAATCTCGGTCGTAGTCATCCAAGCTCTCCTAGTCCGAGGACGCCGAGGTGATCGTCAGGCCGACGTCAATGGCGGTGATCGTGGGCGAAGCTCCACCGTCAATGTCCACGAAGACCTCGTAGAAAGCGTTCGTTGCGGTCGAAGAAATCAGGTCCGTCGTGAACATGCCGACGTCAGAGCCGGTCCCTATCTTGCGCGTCCTCGTGGTGGAGGCTACCTCTGTGCCGTCCTTGGCAATGAAGATCGTGACAACCTGGTTGGAGACGCTAGCTGTAGCGCTCAAGGTCGCAGTGATCTTGAAATTTCGCGTGGCGAGTCCGTTGTACGTTGCACGCCCTCCGGTCGCTGTCGCAATCGTCCAGCCTGACGAGCCGTTGTCGACAGCGGTGCCTGCGATCTCAACAGGAGTCCCTGGAGTAATCACACCGGTGGCCGTCGAACCACCGGTGAAGCCAAAGGAAGCGAACGCACCGAAGCCCGTAGCTGTGGAGTCCACCTGCCAATTTCCTCGCGACCCAGCCGGAAGGATATGGACAAACCACTCAATGGCGTTGATCGCGAGGACGTGAATCGAGGCGCCAATCTCCGTGCTTTCAATCGTCCCTGCCGCAGCCGAGACAACCCCGTCAAGCCGAATCGTATCGTCCGTATTCGCCGTCACGCGAATGCCGTCTGCGTCCTGGACCGTGAAGCTGTATTGGAGTCCTGCCACAGCAGTCGGCAGCGTGTGGACTATGATCGCCGAAGCCCCTTCGTTTGTGAAAAGCCTGCCAGACTCGGCTGAACTGATCGTATGGGGCGTTCCTGAAACGGCTTCTAGGCTGCGGGTGTATCCACCCAAAGCTCCGGTCCCGTCACCTGTGAGAACGGGTGAGACGACTGAGGTCCCGACGAAGATACTGCGGGGGCGGTTGTCCCCGGCCTCTCCGATATCTTCCGCGTCGTCAGTTGGGAAGATCAGGTCTCCATTCGCCTCAACCCTGTCGTTGCCGCCTACAGTGTCGCTGTTTCCCAGCACGAGAATCGGGGCGAGCGCTCCACCGCGCAGCGCTTGAAACTGGACGTTGGCGAACTCGTTGCCGTCGGCCGGCGACGCCCAGAGCGAGTCGAACGTTGCCATGGTGTGCCCGTCGCTAGTGTCGTTGGAACCGGTGAAGCTCCAGCCAACCCCAAAGCCAGCGATTGGGGTAACCCCGTCGGCAATGACGCGGGCCTGGGCCACGCGCTTGATAGCGTTCGTGGACGTCTGCCCACGCTCGAACTGGGCGAGCCCGTCGCCGCGCAGCACGATTGACGCCACGCTGCCGTCGTCGAGCGTGAGGAATCCAGTGCTCGCGTCGTAGTGGAAGGTCCGGGTCGCGTCGCCGAATCCTGCGTCGTCGGCGTCGACCGTGGAAGTGTTGTTCGTGGTCTGGAAATCGGACGCTACGGAAGGTCCTGTCGCGGTGATCGCGCCCGAGCCGTCGAAGGACACGCCACCAAAGTTCTGCGTGCCGGCCCAGGCCAGCGTCACCACGAGCCACAGGGTGAAGGTGATCAGTGCTACGCGCTTCATGGGGTTTCCTCCGCCCAAGTGCCTTGCTCAGCTTCCACGAGCCAGTCACCGCTGCTGAGCGCCGTGACGCGCAAGCTGCTGCCCACCGTTGTGCTCGTGAGGTATTCGCCGTCAGCCATGGCGCCACCCGAGTAGATCAGGTGATCCCCAGCAGCAGGGTCAATCCGCACCTCGAAGGCCGCGACCACCGAGAACCGAGAGGTGACTCCAGCGCTAGCTGTTGGGAGAGTGGTCGTTTGCAGACCCGCGTCCCCAAGGTTCGTGAAGAGCTTGCCCGACTCAGAGGCAACTAGAATGTTGTCGGCGACGACATCTTCGACGGAGACGAGGTAGCCTGAGCGTGCGCCAGTGCCGTCGCCAATGAGAGCGGTAGTGGTGACCGTGCCAGCCGTGCTAATGTTGTCGCTGGTCGGACTCTGGAGTGTCCCGTCAGCGTCAATCTGCCAGTTGGTGGTCGTGCTGCCCCCCTCTGTCATGTGACCGAGTTGGACCACGTCTCCATACAACCGTGCGTCGCCAGCTGTTCCAGACGTCGCGACCCCTGCGCGCATGAACAGGTCTCCCCCGACCTGAGAAGTACCGCCTGCGCCTCCGAGGAGTTGAATCGCCCCGCCATTCCCTGTCGACGTGTTCGCACCGCCGAGTATCTGCGCCCGGCCCCCGGCCCC
>Ga0114923_10000790_pt1 | contig 23095 bp, 27 predicted proteins | sample SumtaG_FD_89578 | JGI IMG/M metagenome (GOLD analysis project Ga0114923, IMG submission 89578) | Deep subsurface microbial communities from Indian Ocean to uncover new lineages of life (NeLLi) - Sumatra_00157 metaG | ecosystem: Environmental > Aquatic > Marine > Oceanic > Sediment | place: near...
CACGGTCCCCGACGGCACGTATACCGTTGGAATTCAGGCCGTGGGCACTAATGGAAATGCGGTTGAGGCAACACCTATCATCAAGGGGACAGTGACCGGTGCGACCTTCGAGGATGGACTGACGTACCTGCTGATCGGCGACAATGCAATTCCTTTGAGCAACGTAACCAAAATCATTTGAGTTACCGCGGACCCCACATAGAGAGGATAAATCAACAAGACAAGATCGTAAATATCTATTCTGAATAGTTAGCAAAAAAAGGAGGTAATTAAAATGATAAGTTCACTGTTTTCCGGAATAACAGCCCTTAAAGCAAATACACTCGCAATGGGGGTCATTGGGGATAATATTGCCAATGTTAACACCACCGCATTTAAGAGCAGTAGGGCCGATTTTGCAAATCTCCTAAACCAGTCAATAGGCGGTTTTACGGGACAAGAGGTGGGAAGTGGGGTTAGGGTTTCAAAGCTGGTGCCTAACTGGACCCAGGGCTCTATTGGCAGTACGGGCAGACCCACAGACCTGGCGATTAACGGAACGGGCATGTTTGTTGTAAAGGATTCGGCCGATAATGAGTACTACACGAGAGCCGGAGCATTTCATCTTGATAAGGAAGGGTATCTTGTAACCCATGACGGCATGAACGTACAAGGATGTGATACTACAAATGAAGCAGATGGAGCCGTATCAACAGCCGCCGAGATGGCAGCCAAGATCGACTTGGCATCCGGCAGAACCGACATACAGGTTAATCTGGAAAAATTTATGCATGTAGGAGTTGATGGAGACACTACTAACGCATCTGTTGTGAGCGTCACGGTGGATAGTGCAGGCGAGGTTTGGGCGACCTATTCTGGTGACACCACGGCAACAACCATCAGCAAAATTGCGTTGGCAAGTGTTCCAAGTTACTCCGGAATGGCCAAAATGGACAGAAACCTGTATAAGGCCACAACTAATGCCGGTACAGTAGATTATGAATTCGCTGGATTAGGGAACAGAGGGTCAATAGGTTCCAATGGGCTGGAGATGTCGAATGTGGATCTGGCCACGGAGTTTGGAAAGATGATAACCACTCAGCGATCGTTTCAGGCAGCGGCCAAGGTTATAACGGCAAGCGATGAAATCCTGCAGCAATTACTCAATATGAAACGGTAATGAAGGGGCAATGATTAGTGGTTGAACGGAGACGATCTGACCGGGCGAAGCCTGGGTCAGATCGCCTGTTTGCCGGAAACCGATGACAGTAAATTCCGGCCAACTCAGGAGGGATAAAAATGATTCAGGTAACTCGGTTAGATAATACCCTGATGGTTGTTAATGTGGAAATGATACGGTCTTTCAGGTCAACGCCTGATACTGTAATCACCTTTACAACCAACGACAAAATGATGGTGAAGGAGCCGGTTAAAGAGATTTCCAAGAGGATTCTCGCATACCAGCGTGCGATCCACAGCGGTGGCCATCATTTATATGGCATTTAAAATACTGACGATCTAATGTGATTTCCGACGGGCATCCTTCTCTTGGACGTAACCGTTCACGGGTTTACAGGTTCAGGGTTCAAAAACCTCTGAACCTGTGAACGCTTACCCAGTTTCAAAGGTCTCACCCAGTGACGGGTTTTGCCCTCCGCAAACGTCAATCCAATGACAAATGCCGCTGAAATTTGACGTAAGGTTCACTGCAAAGAAGCATGGGCTCTTTTCGGTTGGTCCTGACCTTGCGGTTTATCCCTCCTTTAAGGCAAGGACTCCCTTCGTGATAAGGATGTTCTGCCTGATTTCAAGACGCCTATCCCATTTATTCCCCTGGTCCCCTCAGCGGAACCGGGCTGAAACCCCAAAACTCCAGCTTTCCCACTGGAATACAGTCACTTTTTCGGAAAACCACAACAATTCCTGCCAATTATCCTTGCCTGAGAACAGGGCCCTCAAATTAGTGGCACGATGCTTGCTTAGATCTTTTAAGTGTAATCAAGTTGGAAAGGAGTATATACGTGGATCTTACAACATTTGCCGGTCTCCTGTTTTCTGGCATATTGGTAGTCAGCGCAATCCTGGTGGGCGGTTCAGGGGCCTGGTTTATCAGTCCGCCATCCATGATGATAGTCGCGGGGGGAACCATGGGTGCGACGCTTCTCAGCTATCCCCTTGCACAGGTCTTAGGCGTATTCAAAATCGCCACAAATGTTTTTTTTCACCGTTCCCAATCAGCCGAAAACGTTATCAATATGATGATAGACTTTGGAAAGCTGGCCAGAAAAGAGGGCATCCTCTCATTTGAATCAAAGCTGAAGGATATTGACGACCCTTTTTTTGTCAGGGGATTGGAATTGGCAATAGATGGGGTTGAATCAAATTCAATCAAGAATGTCCTCGAAACCGAGATAGCCTATGTGGAAGAGCGCCACTCCTTAGGCGCCGAAATATTTACCAGCATGGGTACGTATGCTCCGGCAGTGGGCATGCTGGGAACCATCATCGGTCTGGTACAGATGTTAATGCAGATGGAGGATCCCAGCAAGATAGGTGCCCCAATGGCGCTCGCCTTGCTGACAACTTTCTACGGAACGATGCTGGCAAACCTGCTTTTCCTGCCTATCGCGTCCAAGTTGAAGACACGAAGCAAGGAGGAGATATTTTTAAAGGAGTTGGTCCTTGAAGGTATAATGTCAATCCAATCCGGTGATAACCATCGGATAATAGAGCAAAAACTTAAGGCCTTTCTTCCGAGGAGTCTGAAGATTCTTGTCAGTGAAGAATCTAAGGAACAAGAAGGGGAACCAGGGGCCTTGGACACGGGCGATGAGTAGAAACGGAAGAAAAAATAGCTCAAAGGGAAAGTCGGCGGGGTCTTCCGGACCAGGATGGGAAATAGTGTATTCTGGATTTATTCTCATTATGCTCTGCTTTTTTATCATGTTATGCACATTTTCAACCATTGAGAAGTCAAAGATAGAGCATTTTGTTGCCTCCTTTACCCGGGCTGTAAGTGTCTTACCAGCCGGTGTCAGGGTCCGACCCGGGGAACAGGCCAGTTTTGCCCTGCCCGATATAGCTGACGAGAAGGGCGAAATGTCCTTAATATTTCAGGAACTCCAAAAGGCCGCAAGTGAGCTTGGAATGGAAGAGGATCTCACCTTTTCATTTTTCCGCCACGGTCTCGTGGTAAGCCTGTCTGATACGGCCCTGTTTGACATCGGGGTTGCAGAGATATCGCAACGGGCCTTCCCCATGTTGGAGAAGATAGGGGAGATCATTTCCAATACTTCTCATCTTGTGCGGATAGAAGGCCATACTGATGATGTCCCCATCCATACATACAGGTTTCCTTCAAATTGGGAACTATCAACGGCACGCGCAGTGAATGTGTTGAGATATTTCCTGGATATCTATGAAATCCCCACCGAAAGGCTGTCCGCAGCCGGATTCGGAGAGTTTCAGCCCATTGTTCCAAATGAAGGCCCGGAACTCCGATCTAAAAACAGGAGGGTGGAGGTCACCTTTGCCTTAAAGAAAGATTATGTTGCCATCAACGAGACGCAGAAAGGACTCAGTCAAAAATGAGACGTGGAGGAAACAGAGTGGCGCAAGGGGGGGGGGCAGGATGGCTTACCACCTTTAATGACCTTATGACGCTTCTGATGGTCTTTTTTGTCCTCCTGTTTACCATGGGTAGTCTGGATATCCAGCAACTCAAACAATTCCAAGTCTCCTTGATGAAGGGTCTCGGTGTCCTGAAGAAGGGAGAGGGATCACCTATTGGCGTAATAGAATCATTTTCAACTAAAGGGATGAAAAAAGAATCGATTCGAGGTCAGATGATGATGGCCGGTCCTGAATCGATCGCAGATTACATCAACGACCTTGAATCACTCAAGGGTATCGATGTTAGATTCAGGGAAAAGGATCTAATTATAAGTCTTGATGGCAGCGCTCTTTTTAAATCTGGTATGGCTAAGATTGATCCTGAGGTCTTTCCGGTCCTGAAAAAGCTGTTCAAAATAATCAATGTTGCCCCATGTCCGGTGCGAGTTGAAGGCCATACGGATAATGTGCCCATTTTTACGGAAAAATTTGAATCAAACTGGGAGCTATCAACCGGAAGGGCGGTAAATGTCGTCAAGCATTTTATCGAGGAGGGAAATGTAGCCCCTCAACGGCTGTCGGCCGTGGGGTATGGAGAATCGAAGCCCCTTGTGCCTAATGATACCCCTGAGCACAGAGCCAGGAACCGCAGGGTGGAGATCGTATTAGAGAAGAGCGAGGAAGGATGAGATGTCGAAGAAGAAGCTGATCATATTGGTGAGCAGCATACTAATAGTCGCGATTATTGCAGGGGCGGCCTTTTTCTTTTTTCAGTATAAAGATTCCGATTCCGACCTTGCAGACGAAGAAGGCGCTGAGCAGGTGGCTGAAGAAAAAAAGAGCAATGAGGAGGCAAAAATCAAAGAGGAGAAAAAACACAGTTATCCATTGGATAGCTTTATCGTGAATCTCGCCGATCCCGGAGGAAGACGGTACCTCAATATAAGAATCGTTTTGGAGTTGGACGACAAGGAATTCGCCGAGTCCCTGAAAAAAAAAGAGCCTGAGATAAGGGACAAGATTTTGATGATCCTCCCTACCAAGACATTTAAAGAGATTCAAAGTGTTGAAGGGAAGAACTCTCTGAGAACTATAATAATAGCTGAACTGAATAATATTATACAAGAAGGCAAAATAACAAATCTGTATTTTCAAGAATTTGTGGTCCAGTAAAGGTGAAGTTCGATGGCTGACCAGGTATTGAGCCAGGAAGAAGTGGATGCCCTGCTTTCTTCCATGAAGACAGGGGATGTTGACCTCAAGGTCGCTGAGGAAGAAGAGAAAGAAAGTACCGAAGACAAGCTTCCAAGTTATGACCTGACATCCCAAAATATAATGATGCGGGAACAATTCGATGTTCTCGACGAAGTATTTGACAGGTTTGTCAATTCTTTACGCAATTCTCTATCGACGTCATTTAGGGTGCCTGTTGAAGCGAAACTGGTTTCCACGGAAATGGTCAAGTTTGGAGATTTTTTAGAAGGGCTTCCTAACCCTTCAAGCTTCCATACTTTTCGAACGGAGCCGCTCATCGGTTCTTCTCTAATAGTTATAGAACCCAATCTTGTCTTCTTCCTGATAGACTGCATGTTCGGGGGGGAGGGGAAAGGGATTAAGAGTCATGACAGAGACTTTACTATGATAGAACAGAGGATGATGAGGAAATTCGCAGATGAGACGATCAAAGGCCTGAAAAAAGCCTGGGAGTTTGTTCAACCCCTGAGAGTATCTTTGGGAAAAAGCGAGACCAAACAGCAGTTTGTGCGTCTCGTTGCTCCGAGTGATTTGGTGATTGTGGTAGTATGCTCCCTATCATTAGATGAATTCTCGGGGCAGTTATGGCTGTGCATCCCTTACCTCATGTTGGAGCCGATCAAGGATAAGCTCTCTTACAGAAATCTGAGGGAATCAGAGTTGGAAAATGCCTGGAACATACAATTGCAGAGATTGGTGAATGAGACTGAAGTGACATTGACGGTTGCGTTAGGTAAATCCTCGTACAAGGTAGGAGATATTCTCAACCTCGAAAAGGGAGATATTATTCCGCTTGACACGGGGCCGCAAAGCTCAATTGCCGTAATGGTTGAGAGAATTCCAAAACTGTTTGGCTTACCAGGTGTTGTTGCAGGGAACCGAGCAGTTCAAATAACAGAGGTCCTAAGCCTCCAAAGCGAGGGGCAAAAATGAAAAAATATCAGACTGAGGCATTGAAGGCATACTCCATATGAAAACCGGTGAATTAGAGATGAATGAGAAAAGAAAAGAATCGCAGGAGTTCTCGGAGCCAAGGCGTGAATCGAGCGCTCCGGAGGCCAAAAAGCTTGATTTCATCCTTGATATCCCTTTGCAAGTCACTGTTGAACTTGGGCGGACTGAAATGGTGGTAGATGACCTGCTTAAACTGGCACAAGGGTCAATTGTTGAGCTTTCGAAGTCCGCGGGCCATACCTTGGATCTCCTGGCCAACAAGCAGTTGATTGCCAGGGGAGAGGTGGTGGTTGTCAATGATAAATATGCAATCCGAATAACCGAGATTGTGAGTCCGACGGAAAGGATCGAGAAGCTAAAATGAATTACCCTCCCGACCTGATTTCTTCAGCGTTAAAGATGTTCATCGTCTTGGGGATATTGCTGGGTGGACTGGTCATTGCGTTATATTTCACAAAAAGAATAATGAGGAGGACTGGTCAATCAAAGGGGAAAATGATTAAGGTCCTGGCAAATAGCTATGTTGGCGTTAAGAAAAGCATTTCTCTCGTTGAGGTCCCAGGGTCGGTCTTGGTTTTAGGAATTACTAACGATAACATTAACCTTCTCGCCAAGATTGATGACGTTGAGATAGTGGATAAGGTCACAAGGTCTGAAAATGACAAGATGTCATGGTCATTTTCGGATCATATACAAAAGATATCGTCACGGTACAAAAGAGAAAAGAATTAGAAATGAAGAAGAAGGCGCCGGGATTCGGACTTATGGGCGGACTGGAGAAAAAATGGGCAGGCAGTTGAAACCTCTAATCATTGCAACATCTCTTTTTGTGGTATTTACCTGTGTGTCAAACCCTGCATGTTGGGGTGCGGTTCCAGGTAGCCTGCCGCATCTGAGTCTCGCCCTGGATAAGGCAGACAGCCCCGGACAAGTGGGGGTTGTCTTGCAGATTTTCCTTTTGTTAACGGTCTTGTCCTTAGCCCCCGCAATCCTTATCACCCTGACTTCGTTTACCAGAATCGTGATTGTGCTATCTCTTCTCCGGAAGGCGCTGGGGACCATGCAGAGTCCCCCTAATCAGATAATTATCGGACTCTCGCTGTTTCTCACCATCTTTATAATGACCCCCGTCTGGACGGAGATCAATGAAAAGGCGCTTAAGCCCTATATGGAAAAGAAAATAACGAACGAGCAGGCGTTAAAGGCCGCGGTTGGGCCGATCAGAAAATTTATGGTTAAGCAAACAAGAGAAAAAGATATTGCCCTGCTCATGGATATCGCGGGGGAAAAAAGGCCAAAGAATATTGACGATGTGCCTACCACTGTACTGATACCCTCCTTTATTATTAGCGAATTGAAGACAGCATTTCAGATGGGGATGTTACTCTATGTCCCCTTCCTTGTTATTGATATGGTCGTGGCGAGCGTTCTTCTTTCCATGGGTATGATGATGCTGCCACCTATTATGATCTCATTACCCTTTAAATTGATGTTATTTGTCCTGGCTGACGGATGGTATTTGATTGTGGGATCAGTGGTAAAAAGCTTTGGCTAACAATCCCAAAACGGAGATATTGGCATGACGCCCGATTTTGTGACAGGATTTTTCATGGAGGGCTTAAAGACCGCCATATTATTGGCAGCTCCGATGTTACTTGCCGGTTTGATAGTGGGACTCCTGGTGAGTATGTTTCAGGCTGCCACCCAGATCAATGAAATGACTTTGGTTTTTATACCGAAGATGTTGGCGGTTGGACTTGCTCTGTTGATTTTTTTCCCCTGGATGCTTCAGCTTATGATCGATTTCACACAGCAAGTCTTTTCAAATCTTCCCATTTTTGCCCGCTGAAGAGACGCGAGTGGAAAAGCATCCGGTTTTAAATGACTAATGGCACATCTCAATATCTCATTAGCAGAGGTTCAAGCATTTCTACTGATTTTCCTGAGGGTCGGCGCTATTCTGATGACCGTGCCGATTTTAGGCAGCAGAAACATCCCGATACTGTTTAAGGTAGGGCTGTCATTCACAATCGGTCTGCTTCTCTATCCCATATTAAATTTGGATGAATTTCCAGCTCAATTCGAGATTATTTCGTTTGGGGTAGGGGTAATCAGTGAAATAATTTTGGGAGTGATTATCGGGATTTCTGTCAGAATGGTCTTTGCCGGGGTGCAACTGGCAGGCCAGTTAGTCGGGTTTCAGATGGGCCTGGCTATGGCCAATATTGTAGATCCAGCCACAAGTGAGCAGCGGCCACTCCTCGGGGAGTTGAACAATATCATCGCCTTACTGATATTCTTGGCCATTAATGCCCACCACTGGTTTCTTAGAGCTATAGTTGACAGTTTCCGGATTGTCCCGCCATTTAGTTTTCAGTTCAGCGGCTCTTTAATGGATCAACTGGTGGCCCTCGGTGGCAGTATGTTCGTAATCGCCATTAAGGTAGGAGCCCCGGTAATCGCGGCCCTGTTTCTCACGACCGTTGCCTTCGGTGTGGCAGCCAGGGCAGTCCCGCAAATGAACATCTTTTTTGTAGCTATGCCGCTAAAAATTCTTGTCGGCCTGTTATTCTTGAGCTTTTCCCTCCCCTATATGTCATCATTTATGAGGTCGATGTTGGCGGGATTGGAAAGCAGCATCCTTCACCTCTTAAAGGCCATGTGACGGCAAAATGTACGCTCTACAGGCGTGTGCTCCATCTCTCCGGTTGATGCGGGATAGAAAGAGCTTAGAGCTTAGAGTTTGTAATGCAGGAGGCGCCTTATGCCCCAAAAAAGTGACCAGGAAAAGACCGAAAAGCCAACTCCCAAAAAACTTGCCGATGCAAGAAAAAAAGGGCAGGTGGCAAAAAGCCCGGAGATGTCTACTGCGTTCATTTTGTTGGGATCTTTAGGGGTGCTGCTCTTCGCAGGGCCCTGGATGTTTTGGGGACTTAACGAGTTTATGCACGGGATTTTCGCAAACCTTGGAACTTTGCATATCGAGGGAGGCTCTGCCAGGGCATTCTTATTTGAGGTTTTTGAGCAGGTTCTGATTATCCTGATACCTTTGATGGTAGTGCTCGTAATTGTAGGGGTGGGGGCCAATCTTATGCAAGTGGGCTTCTTGTTTACATTAGAGCCTTTTACTCCTAAAATTTCCAAGTTTAATCCTATCACAGGGATGAAGAAGTTTGTTTCGCTCAGATCCCTTGTTGAGCTCCTTAAATCGGGGATCAAAATCCTCTTCATAGGCGGCGTTGCTTATGCAGTCATGATGGGGGAGATAGATATAATACCTTCCCTGATAGAAATGAGCGTAGGACAGATCCTTTCCGTTATCTGTATCGCTTCTTTGAAAATCTTTTTCTATGCCTCTCTCGCTATGCTTGTCCTGGCAGTCATCGATTTCATTTATCAGAAGTGGCAACATACAAAGGATCTGATGATGAGCAAACAGGAAGTCAAGGATGAGATGAAACAAAGCGAAGGAGATCCTCAGGTAAAGAGCAAAATCAGACAAGCCCAGAGGGAAATGGCCATGCGCCGAATGATGCAAGCGGTGCCTGAGGCGGACGTGGTCATCACCAATCCGACCAGTTTAGCCATTGCCCTCAAGTATGACGCAAAGGAGATGGTTGCGCCACAAATAGTAGCCAAGGGAGCAGGATTTGTTGCTGAGAGGATTAAAGAAATCGCCAGAGAAAATGATGTGCCAATTGTTGAAAACAAGCCCTTGGCCCAGGTCCTTTATAAGGCCGGCGAGATAGGAGATTCTATCCCTGACTCCCTGTATCGTGCGATTGCGGAGATATTGGCCTATGTTTACAGGCTGAAACAGATAAACAATATGGGATAGTGTCCATCCAGAAATGAGATAGTTTTCGCAAGGTCAAGAAAGATGAGGATTTTAACCACAGGAATACATTGAAGCATTTCGAGGATTAAAATCCGAATCTGACGCAGAGATTGCGGAAAATAGCCATTTATGGATGGACACGAGATAAAGACCCATGACCTTTGGGCTCATATTCAATGTTCAATTTTTTGACACCCCCAGTCAAATTATGGGGGGCCAAGATCGCTTTTTCAGTTTCTATTTTGACGGATGTTTCCAATCTGACCGGGTTTTCTTTGTGTGACATTCAGGCACGAAAAATGCATCAAACCCTTCTCAAGTTAAGAAGATATTATTCATATAGTGAATTCCGACACTAACTGTTCGGATACCTAAACTTAAAGAATGGAAATTATGGCAATATCCAATCATGCAGAAAATTCTATAGAGATTCCATTTCTGAGCAAGAATAGTGAGATCATGGCCGCAGTCGGTGTTGTAGGTATCTTGATCTTGATGATAATGCCCCTTCCGCCTTTCCTGCTGGACCTCCTATTGTCTTTCAATATTACACTCGCCCTAACGGTCCTTCTGGTAGGAACATACCTGGTAAGACCCTTGGATTTCTCGTCGTTCCCATCCATACTCTTGCTCGCCACCCTATTCAGGTTGTCTCTCAATATAGCCTCAACTCGGATCATACTGCTGCACGGAAGCGAAGGACCTGCTGCCGCCGGAAATGTGATAAAGGCGTTTGGGGGTTTTGTGGTGGGAGGCAACTATGTGGTGGGTGCCATTGTTTTTATTGTCCTGGTGGTCATTAATTTAATGGTCATTACGAAAGGCTCCGGGAGGATCGGAGAAGTGGCAGCCAGGTTTACCTTAGATGCTATGCCGGGGAAGCAGATGAGCATCGATGCCGATCTCAACGCCGGATTAATTGGCGAAGAAGAGGCAAAGGCCAGACGACGCGAAATCTCCCGGGAGGCAGATTTTTACGGGGCCATGGACGGAGCCAGCAAATTTGTGAAAGGGGATGCAATAGCATGCGTAATTATCACTCTCATCAATATTGTGGGAGGGCTCGCCATAGGGGTTCTGCAAAATGGAATGAGTTTTGGTGATGCGGCTCAGACTTACACCCTCTTAACAGTGGGCGACGGCCTGGTCACCCAGATTCCGGCCCTGATGATATCAACCGCGGCAGGTATAGTGGTAAGCAGAGCCGGATCCCAATCTACAATGGGGAGAGAGATAGTGTCTCAATTGTTGCTCGATCCTCGTGCTATAGCTATCACCGCTGCGGTGCTTTTCGGATTTGGTATGGTTCCCGGGCTTCCTGCTGTCCCGTTTATTGTCCTGTCGCTAATCACCGGGGGGATTGCCTATGCAGTAATTAGGGCGAGAAAGGCCCAAGAGAAGGAAGCGGGAGAGTTGGAGATGGCAGAAGTGAAAGCCAAAACCACAGAGAGGATTGAGTCCGTTCCGCCCATCGATATTTTGGCAATGGAGGTAGGGTACGGCCTAATCCCCCTCGTTGACGCAGAGCAGGGAGGTGAGTTTTTGGAGCGGGTCAAATCCGTCAGACAACAGCTTGCCGGGGAAATTGGTGTTATAGTCCCTCCCATTCATATCCAGGATAACATGAAGTTGAAACCGACCGAATATTCTATTTTGCTTAAAGGGAACGAGGTGGCAAGGGGCGAACTGATGAAAAATCGTTATTTGGCAATGAATCCCGGTACAACTAACGAAAAGATCGATGGGATCTTAACAAAAGAGCCTACCTACGGGCTCCCGGCTTTTTGGATTAAGGAAGAGAATAGAGAAGATTCTTTGGCCAAAGGATATACTGTTGTTGATCTCGCTACCGTCTTGATAACGCACGTGTCAGATATAATCAGACGCTATGCTCACGAAATGTTAGGAAGACAGGAAGTCCAGAAACTGCTGGACAACCTGAAAGTCTCTAACCCGAAGGTCGTAGAGGAGCTGATACCCAATTTGCTCCCCATTGGAGCGGTTGGCAAAGTCCTTCAAAATCTTTTAAGGGAACAGGTTCCAATTAGGGACGTGCTTACCATTTTAGAGACGTTAGCTGACTGGGCACCGATGGTAAAGGATACGGACATTCTGACCGAATACGTTCGTCAGTCCTTGGGGAGGACCATCACTAAGCTCTATCAGGCTCCTGAGGGGGACATCCCTGTAATAACGCTTGATCAGGGATTAGAAATGAGAGTAGCAGAGGCTATTCAGCAAACGGACAACGGGAGTTTTTTACCCTTGGAGCCTAATCTCGCACAGACAATCATAGCAAGCCTTAGCCAAAAGATAGAAAATTTGTCACAACTCAACAAGCAGCCGGTTGTTTTATGCTCTCCGCAAATCCGGTCTCATTTCAAGAAGCTTGTCGAGCGGTTTATTCCTAATCTGGCAGTGTTATCATACAATGAAATTACAGATAATGCCAAAATTCAATCAATTGGAACAGTGACGGTGGAGCATGCAAATTAAGAGATTTGAAGCGCAGGATATGGCAGAGGCCCTACGGTTAATTAGAAGGGAGTTTGGTTCCGAAGCTGTAATTTTATCCGCTAAAGACATAAGCAAACGGGAAGGGTTGCTCGGTTTTTTCAAAAGTCCCGGTGTAGAGGTGACGGCAGCAACTGACACGAATAATGGAAAGACCAAAAAGGAGAATTCCATAAGTAGGAGATGGACGCTTCAGCAGCCTCAGAAGAGTGTAGGTTCTAATGATCAAAGAAACATTGGCCGCATGAATCCCTTGGGCCAGGGAGAAAAAAGCCGTTTAGGAAGAACCCTCAGGCCAGGAAATACGAGAACCCATTTCCCAAAAAAGGATCATATGGTGCGCTATTTGAATCTTTACAAAGAATTGCAAGATCAGGGCGTGGAAGAAGCTATCGCCTCGGGTTTGATCGAAGGGCTAAGAGGGGCCACATCATCCCATAAGGAATTGAGGGATGAAGAACTCAAGGGGTGCTTAATTAGTGTTCTGCAAGAAAAGGGGGTGGCGGCCAGTGCAATAATGCCGAAGCAGGGAAGCCCCAGGATCGTTGCCTTGGTAGGACCCCCCGGCGTTGGAAAAACGACGACTATTGCAAAACTGGCCGTTATTGAGGCATACCAGAAAGGGAGAAAAGTCGCCTTTATCGCCCTTAATGATAATCGAATCGGCGCGATTGCTCAACTGGAGGCATATGGAAAGATTCTTGACGTGCCAGTGGAGGCAGCCTCGAGCCGAGGGGAACTCAAGGAGTCTATAAGTAGACTTAAGAGTAAAGACTTCATTTTTATCGATACGCCAGGGATAAGTCCGCACAAAATATATCAAATAAATGAACTAAAAGGATTTCTTGAGACAGTTAGCCCCGTAGAGACTCACCTCTTGATTGCCGCGGGCACTAAAGAAAAAGATTTCGATAGCATTTTTGAAAAATTTGGCATCATGCCAATTGATAAACTGCTATTTACAAAGCTGGATGAGAGCGCCGAGTACGGGGCTATACTCAATGAAGTAGTTCGCACGAAACTCCCGGTTTCATATTTTACAAATGGACAGCAAGTTCCTGAGAACATAGAGGAGGCGTCTCTTGAACGTTTGGTAGACCTCATATGGGTAGAGCGAAAAGAGAGTAAACATCGTTCCAAGAGGTTGGCAGCGTTACACCGAAAAGAGGTTGAGTCGGTGCGAGAGGGCCGTCACGACAAGAAGGTATATGTCGCCAACAAGAATTCTGATCTTTTTCATCACCCCTTTTGCAAGTGGGTAGAAAGAATCAATGAGGAGAATATGGTAATGTTCCAAAGCCGCTCTGAAGCGTTAGGCAAAAATTTTCATCCCTGCAGGATTTGCCGTCCCGGAACTGGAGACGAAAATAATGAGTCTCGTTTGGCGATGACTACGCAGGAAGGGATAAGAGAGATGGCAGTCGGCCGGTAATGGCACTCAGAGTCGGAGGAGAAAGGAATGATGGGTTTTGAGAGCGGACGTAATAATGTAATTCAGTTGTCAGACAGGCTTGCTGAAAAGGGTGCTTTTTTGGGCAAAAAGCCCAAACAAGTTCGGCAGTCCAATACTAGGATAATGGCTATAACAAGTGGAAAGGGAGGGGTGGGAAAGACGAATATTGTTGCCAATCTCGGGTTTTCTCTCACTAAATTGGGTAAGAAGATCATGATCCTTGACGCAGATTTGGGTTTAGGGAATATGGATGTGCTCCTGGGATTGGCCCCTAAGTATAATTTTTCCCATGTCGTAATGGGAACCAAGAGCATATCGGAAATCGTAATACCAGGCCCTGGCGATATGAAGATACTACCGGCCTCTTCAGGCATAGAAGAGCTAACGCGCCTGACGGATAAACAGAAATCTCGGCTTCTTACTTCCCTTGACCTAATGCTCGATTCTATCGATATCTTGTTAATTGATACAGGAGCAGGCATTTCAGAGAACGTGATGTATTTCAACACCAGTGCCCAAGAGATAATTGTTGTTGTTACTCCGGAACCGACTTCAGTTACGGATGCATATGCCTTAATGAAGGTCTTATCCTTCGACTATTCCGAGAAAAACTTCAATCTGGTCGTCAATCTGGCCAAAACTCCCAAGGAGGCAAACGAACTCTACGGGCAACTGAAACTGGTGACTGATAGATTCCTGGGTATATCAATGGAATATATGGGATATGTATTGGACGATGAACGTGTCAAGAAAGGCGTGAAGCTTCAAAAAATTGTCAGTGAGATATGTCCGAATACGCAAGCGAGCAAGTGTTTTGCAGCCCTGGCAAAAAAGATCTGCGAGGCACCGGCGCCACGCTTGCCAGGGGGGGGTAGCCCCAAACTTTTTTGGAAGAGTATGGTTAGGAGGAATTCTTCACAATGAGATCTGACTTGGGATCCGGAGGTTCTGAACGGTATAGGCAAGATTTTGAGGGAAGGGCTAATTATTAGTTATGGGCCTGACAAAACGAAAAATCGAGGGTTTTGAACAAGAGAACTGTTCGCTGAGGAATCAGGAGCTAATCCAATACCTCCCCATTGTAAAGAGCGTGGTGCACAGGATTGCAGTTCACCTTCCGCCTACGGTTGAGATTGATGACCTGATAAATGCGGGGGTTATCGGTCTAATGAACGCTATGGATAAATATGACCCTGCAAGAGGTAATAAATTTTCTACTTATGCCGTGTTTAGGATTAAAGGGGAGGTTATCAGCGAACTCCGTTCTCGAGATTTCCTTTCGCGGTCGAGTAGGAGTAAGATACGCGATTTAAGAAACGCCTATGACAAATTAGAGCAGAAGTCTGGTAGGGAAGTTAAGGATGAAGACGTTGCAAGGGAGATGGGTATTGAACTTGATGAGTTTTACAAAATAAGAACCACATCCAATATGTCCTTCGTCAGCTTTGAGGAACTGGGGTATTCCTCAAAAGAAGAAAAGGAAACCCTCATGAGCTCTTTGGCCAACGGCGATACAGATGACCCATCGAGTTTGACAGGTCTGAAGGAGATAAAGGGTTGCATTGCCAGTGCCATTGAAGAATTGCCGGAAAAGGAAAAACTTGTGGTTTCGTTGTACTACTGGGACGAATTGACCATGAAGGAAATCGGAGAAACCTTGCAATTAACAGAATCGAGAGTGTCTCAGATCCACTCCCAGGCGATTATCCATTTGAGGGCTAAATTAAGGAAAAAGGGCCTGTTGGAGGATTGAGGACCGTATCTTACCTATTACAGGTTATAGAGGTCAGAAGGTTTGACAGACAGAATCGCTTTTCAGAAATTGGGTTTTCCTATTTCGCCTTTGCAGAAAGTAACTCGTTTGAAACGCGAGGACCAGGACTCTGAGAAAAGGCGGTTTCAAAGGGAGCTTAAGGAGGAAGAAGATGATAAGAAGAAGGAAGATCAGATAAGCCTTGAATCTAAAACTCAGGATTCAGATTACGGGAAAAAGCGACAAGATAAAATCTTCCTTAAAGATGATCAAGAAGAGCGCAGGCCAAGAAAGGAAAAGGGCAGGGATGATAACACTCCGGGTTCCCTGGTTGATATACATGTATAGTTCGTGCCCATCCATAAATGGCTATTTTCCGCAATCTCTGCGTCAGATTCGGATTTTAATCCTCGAAATACTTCAATATATTCCTGTGGTTAAAATCCTCATCTTTCTTGATCTTGCGAAAACTATCTCATTTCTGGATGAACACTATTTCAGCAGCCTCATTTAGAGAGAAAGGAATGTCGAATGACTAACATTGCGGTAGAGCGGATTGAGATCATAGGAGATGCCATCGCCCTCTGCATGTATGCGATTACGATCATGTTTCTGGCCCGGGAATGGGTTAAGAATAGGCGTAGTGTGCCAATGGGAGGTGTTAGCGCAAGCTCGGAAAGCTTCACTCAAGAACTCGGCCGACTGGTAAGACAACCTACTCCTCCGCTTCAAACGATCTCCGATGCGGAAAAGGAGAAAACATCAATCCTTGAACAAAAACCGAGGCAAGCTCCGGAAAATGCTCAGGTCCAAGATGGCAGAGATGCTCCCGGGGGTGCTCCGGCGGGGGAGTTGCACCGAGAGGTAAAGAAGCTTGCCGATATGGGCCTCAATAAGGAAGAGATCTTTAAAAAAGTAGGCATCCCTAAAGGGGAAATTGAACTGATTTTGAAGCTGAAAGGGATGAACTCAGGAATGTATAAAAAAGACGGGATTAATACTCCAGCCGTGGGATAGAGGTTGCGAGTCTATAACGTCATTCCCGCGAAAGCGGGAACCTAGGACCTTTTATCGCCACTTATTGAGAGGTTGCTTTATCCGGTTGATGGTAAGAAAGAAGAGAAATGGGAAAAAATTGCCTATTCCCTATGCCACTTGGCGTTGAGGACTCGATCAAGCTTCCTGTAGATTCAGGAATAATCAGGACAAGGCTGCTTTAATTCTTGGTATACATTTTGCAAGATAAATTACTATAGAAAAGTCATTTAATCTTTTATTAAAATTTCTTTGTGTAGTTGGTGTAGATGATGGCATACGACCTTTTGGAGACTAAATTATGACCCAAGCCTTGTTTGCGGCCGCTTCAGGGGCATCAGTCTATGAAAAAAGACTGGATATCCTGGCCAACAATCTTTCCAATATAAACACCGTTGGCTTTAAACAAGATAGTCTAACCTTCAACGTACCTGCTCAGGGACGTGAACAGGAGGCGGCTTCAAACGTAGGACATTCCCTGTTTTCAGAACAATCTCTACCAAGCGGAACCATAACCGACTTTTCCCCCGGTCAGTTAAAGCATACCCAGAACGCACTGGATCTGGCATTAGACGGAGAAGGATTTTTCTGTATTCAGACACCGGATGGAAGATGCTATACGAGGAAAGGAAATTTTACCCTCAATCAAGAGGGAGTGCTGGTCACAAAGGATGGTTATCCCGTCTTAGGTAAGAGTGGTGAAATAAAGATCACAGGGCACGACGTGAGGATTGACGAGGGTGGGGATATTTGGGTTGACGGGACTGCTGTTGACACCATAAGTGTTGTCAGCATCCCAAATACTCACACTCTCAGGAAGCTTGGAGGCTCGTTGTTTTCTCCTCCAGGTTCCGGAGTTGATGAGAATAAGGCTGAAGATGTCAAGGTAAAGCAGGGGTTTATTGAGACTTCCAATGTAAACACGATAAAAGCGATGACAGAGATGATAGATGTACTAAGGGGTTACGAGTCGTATCAAAAGGTCATGAAGACCCTTGATGATGCCAGGAGAAAGGCGATTAACGATGTTGGCAAGCTGAGATGAAATTGATGTCTTAAAGACTAAAATCATAGGAGGAAAAGATGTTACGAACGTTATGGATCGCAGCAACGGGGATGAAAGCACAGACGCTGAATATCGATGTTATTGCTAATAACCTGGCAAACGTGAATACCTCAGGCTTTAAAAAAAGCCGGGCCGACTTTCAAGACTTATTATACCAGATTATACGCCCTGCAGGGGTTGCCTCTGCACAGGGGACTGAGGTTCCAACCGGGATTCAAATAGGTCACGGAACAAGACCGGCGGCGACCCAGAAGATTTTCACCCAGGGAGATTTTCAACAGACCGGAAATGAACTTGATATGGCCATCGAAGGCGCCGGATTCTTTCAGGTGCTTCAGCCCAATGGAGAGACTGCATATACGAGGGCGGGGACATTCAAGGTGGATAGTGAAGGTCGCGTTGTAACGTCTGATGGCTTTCCTTTGGAACCGGAGATGTCGATCCCTGCCGACAGCCTGTCCGTGTCTATCGGAACTGATGGAACGGTTTCCGTTATGCAGGCAGGAGAGACCGAACCGAGTGAGATTGGGAACCTCGAATTAGTCAGGTTCCCCAACGAAAGCGGATTAAAGAGCATTGGCAGGAATCTGTATCTTCCCACAAAGGCGTCAGGCGACGAAATGACCGGCACTCCCGGCGAAGAAGGTTTCGGAACCATTGCCCAGGGATATGTTGAGATGTCCAACGTCAGTGTCGTGGATGAGATGGTAAACATGATTACTGCCCAAAGGGCATACGAAGTCAACAGTAAGGCAATTAAGGCGGCTGATGATATGCTGCAAATGGCAAACAATCTCAAACGGTAAGGGCTAACCCATGAACATTTCAAGACCTTTTTCCGCAATCCTCCTTTGCATGTCGCTCCTGTTTCTCCGGCTGGCAATGCCTGCCGTTCTGTTTGCGAATCCTGGAGCAGTGGTAGACGTATTCGAGAATTCGGAGATTAATAGAGGAGAGATACATCTCGGGGATATCTCCCGTGTAACCGGTGAAGATCCAAGGCTGGTTAGGGAACTCCGCGGTGTTGTTATTGGAAGTGCTCCACTGCCCGGGAAGTCTCGCAGCATCGATGAGGGCGACATAAGGCTTCGGTTAAAACAGAAAGGGATCGACCCATCTCGAATCAGATTGAAGGTTCCAAAGAAGGTGGTGATAAAAAGAGGATTTGTCCTGATTTCCAAAGAGGAGATTCGAGAGGTGGCCCTGGCCTATATCCGTCAAAAAATAGCCACAGACAACAACAAGATGAGAATCAAGAACGTCCGGATCAAAAAAGAGATCATCCTTCCAAAGGGAGATATAACATGCAGGGTCGAGCCTGTCAGGAATAGGGATTTCATTGGCAAAGTACCCCTTGCCGTTATTTTTAAGGTGGGTAGAGATTTCGAAAAGAAGGTCTGGGCAGTGGTGGATATTGAAATGCTGAGACAAGTGGTTGTCACCAGGAGGCCTTTAAGAAGGTATCGACAGATTACAGAAGATGATATCGAGATGCGAGAGATGGATTTGGCAAGGTTGCCATCCAATTTCGTCACCTCCTATGAAGAGATCTTGGGTAAAAGAACAAGGAAGGCAATCGATGCAAATACGGTTCTGAGGCCTGACCTCATTGAATCCCCCCCCCTCGTCAAGCGGGGAGATGTGGTCACGGTAGTTGCAGAATCCGGTGGTCTGAGGATAACGACCCTTGGCGTAGTAAAGGGGAGATCGGGTCGTCGAGGTGAGAGAATCAGGGTTGAAAATCTTGACTCAAAGAAGAGTATATACGCACAGGTGGTGGATTCCAAGACCGTAAAGGTCGATTTTTGAAACAGGGAGGGTCGGGAGATGTCTATCAGGTGCAGCCGGTTAAAGAGATTGTTGATATTCGGGGGGTTGTCCTGTCTTTTTATGGTGGCCCTTGTCGGGTGTGCAGGCAGCGCCAAGGAGGTAAAAAAGGAGAGCCGTCTTCCAGCTCCGGTCATTTCCGCTGGGCCTGGAGTCAACTATGAGCATAGACTCCAACCGATAAAATATGAGGGATCCCTCTGGCAGAAGGATGGAGCCCTGAGTTCTCTGTTCAAGGATTATAAGGCCAGCAACGTGGGGGACGTTGTGACGGTCTTCCTTGATCCGGATAGCAAACTTACGGGCGAGTCCGGGGCCAATACGAATGTCCAGAGAACAGGGGGCTTGGGCGGCAGTATGAAGGCCGGTTGGGACGGTACGAATTGGACAAAAGGAGCCTACAAAGGTTCGGTGGACGCCGAGCTTAAAAATAGCTCCAAAGGCGGTGGAAAAACAACCAGAAGAGGAATCCTGACAGGGACAATAACCGCAAGGGTTGTCAAAGTTCTGCCCGACGGGAACCTGGTGATTATAGGCGGCCGCGAGATAACCGTGAACGAAGAGACGCAGGATCTGATGATATCGGGGATTATTCAGCCGAGGGACATTCGCTACGAACCCAAAAAGAGGCGCTATGAGGTCCATTCGTCCTGCATCTCTGACGCAAAATTCGTTTATAAAGGAAGAGGTGTAATCGCTGAGCGGCAGCGTCCGGGCTGGTTTTCGAACCTTTTTAATGTAATATCGCCATTTTAGGTTTAAGATATGTGGGTTTCACATTCGGTGGTGCCGCAGGAGAGAGAAAAATGAGATACGGCTTCTTTGCCTCTAATAAAATATTTACAAAAACGGCCTTTGTATTGACGACCGTATTCCTTTTGACCGGTTATGCCCATGCCACTCGCATCAAAGAACTGGCTGATATTAAGGGAGTGCGCAAGAATCAGTTGGTCGGATACGGGCTGGTGGTTGGATTGAGCGGTACAGGCGACGGAAAAAATTCAAAATTTACCTTTCGGTCTCTAACCAGTTTGTTAGAAAGAATGGGGGTGACGGTCGACCCCAAAAACGTGGAAAAGATCGAAAATGTCGCTGCCGTCATGGTCACTGCCGATTTGCCTGCCTTTGCAAGGGCGGGTTCAAGAATTGATGTTACGGTAAGCTCAATAGGCGATGCGGAAAGCCTTACAGGCGGAACTCTCATCGTTACGCCTCTCAAGGGGGCCGATGGAAAAGTTTATGTCGCTGCCCAGGGGCCGGTCAGTACCGGCGGCTTTGCGGTCTCGGGAAAGGCAGCCAAGGTTACCAAGAACTTCCCTACTGTGGGCAGGATTGTGGGAGGTGGAATCATTGAGAACGAAATACCTTCTGATTTTATTAAGAAAGGGACATTGTCATTCACCTTGTCCAACCCTGATTTTACCAATGCATCCCGAATTGCAAGGGCCATAAATTCAGCCCTGAACGGCAGTGTTGCCCGGACATTAGATGCCGGAACGGTAGAGGTTGAGGTCACTCAAGAATATTCGGGGAATACCGTCGAACTGGTCGCAATGATAGAGCAATTGGATGTTACTCCTGATAAGTCCTCAAAGGTGGTCATTAATGAACGGACCGGGACCGTGGTTATAGGGGAAAATGTCAAGATTTCTACCGTAGCCATCGCCCATGGGAACCTGAGTATCGAGATCAAGGAAGGTCAGGATGTTTCGCAGCCCTTACCCTTTTCAAATGCGTCGTCTACATTCTCTGGGTCGGCGCCGGCTGCAGACGTATCGCCAACTACCTCTGAGGATGGTAGAACGATAATGGCTCCGGGGGGCAACACAGTGGTTACCAGCGACACAAATATCTCTGTGGAAGAGGAGAAAAGCAAGCTCTTTTTGGTGAAACGGACCGTGACCATTGTCGAAGTGGTCAGGGGCTTGAATGCCCTTGGGGTATCCCCCCGGGATCTGATGACCATATTCCAGGCTATCAGGGCTGCCGGAGCCTTGCATGCAGAGTTGGAGGTAATGTAATGTCAGACACTATTTCCGCACCATCAATTCCGATCCAGACCCTAAGCTGGTCCAACAGGATCGACAGGATCAAAGAAAAAATGGAGGCAGGACAATTATCTTCGTCGAGCAAGAATCCCGCAGAACTCAAAAATGCATGCGCGGAGCTGGAGTCTCTGTTTATCTTTTATCTTTTCAAGGAGATGAGGGCTACTATCCCCAAGGGGGGATTGATAAATAGGGGAAGGGGCGAAGAAATCTATACATCTATGTTAGATTCTCAAATGGCCAGGGAATTGGCTTCCGGGCAAGGAATCGGCCTCTCCACCCTTTTTATGGAGCGTCTTGGAGTGAAAGACGGATCAGGGGAAGAAGATGGTAGCAAAAAATAAGAAAAGGCTAAAGTTTTCTATATTACCTGCCGATAACAGACTCAGAGGGATTCCAGGTTGCTGGCAAGTTTATCTAACCTTTTGATAATTAAAGTGAATCATGTGGCTGCCTGCAACGGGGTATGTTTTTGGCGTAAGCTCTTGAAGCCGCTAAACCCTGAGCACGGAGGATTTTTAAATGAAGATCACGGGTGACAATCATCTCGCTAATATAGACGCCTATGTAAAAAATATTAAGGACAAAAAGAAGATAGATGCGTCTTCCGGTCGGGCATCAGGCGAGGTCATTGCAAAAGATGAGGTTGTTTTATCCCCGGAAGCCAAGGAAATTCAGAAGGCAAAAGATCTTCTGGATTCCATTCCTGATATTCGAAAAGAAAAGGTGGCGGAGATAAAGGTGCAGATAGAAGATGGGACCTATGAGATTAACGGCGAACAGATAGCCTTAAAGATGATAGAGGAGTCCCTTATTAACGAACTGCTCTGAGAATGCAGCGCGGGAATGAAATCTGGACTGAATGCAAATTTGACGGTAAAAAATAGAATGAATCTAATGCTGGATAATCTCTTGGCGCTCCTCGAGGAAGAAACTGGCCTTTACGGCCTAATGCTTAGTCTTACACAAAGTGAAAAGGATGCGGTCATAAACTCAAACCTTGACGAGATGAACAAGATCGCCGAAGAAAAAGATACGCTGTTTTTCAAGATTCAAACCGTGGAAGGGCAAAGACAGGATGTTGTAAAAGAGTTGGCAGAGTCTATGGAATGGTCTCCGCATGATCTAACCCTTGGTAAACTGTCACAACTGGTAAAAGAACCATATTCCTCCAGACTGAAAGAACGCAGGTCAAACCTCTTGGCCCTGGTACAATCTATTAGAGACATTAATTCCAGCAACAGAGAGCTAATCAACCACTCCCTTGAACTTGTCAGAAGTTCCTTTTCGTTTCTGAACAATGCTACTGCCCATAAAACAGTTTATCACAGTACGGGCAAGATGCTTGACGCGAATCAGAGCGGCCGTGTCCTCTCTGGTGAATTATAGTAGTCGAGCCGTCTCAACCCGGCTCGGAAGAGTGCGACAATTACATTGAACCCGAATTTCGCAAATATATTTGGAGAAGCCCTGCTACTTGGGCTCCGGACGCAAATTTCTTAGTTTCTATCCTCCCTTTCGATCAGATCCCCAGAATTACCCAGGCGTACCATTACCATACCTCCAGCCATCTGTGGCCTTTGAGACCGACAATCAATAAGAAGCTATCAAGTTTCCTGAATCCGAAACTTCGCACTCGGACATTCCCGGTTAAAGATGGTTTTATGTGCTGACATGTAGATTCAGGCGCCTGTCAAACGTATTTGGCCCACAAATTGCAATTCCAATTGTCAGCACGTTTGCGGGTGGATGATCATGAGAG
>Ga0114923_10000792_pt1 | contig 23086 bp, 27 predicted proteins | sample SumtaG_FD_89578 | JGI IMG/M metagenome (GOLD analysis project Ga0114923, IMG submission 89578) | Deep subsurface microbial communities from Indian Ocean to uncover new lineages of life (NeLLi) - Sumatra_00157 metaG | ecosystem: Environmental > Aquatic > Marine > Oceanic > Sediment | place: near...
CACAACTGCGGCTTTTCGGGAAACATAGGCTTCAATAACCTGGGTTAAGGCGTCAAGCCCCGCCATGCCGGAGACCTCCCCGGAACATTCCAGGGTCAGCTCAGGGTCAACCACAACCTGACCGGCCAGGAGATAACTGGAGCGTATGCTCTTTTTGGCGCCTAATTCCACTGAACGGATTACTGCATTGCGTGTTACTTCCGCACCTGTGCCTGAGGTTGTGGGCATTGCGATCCAGGGAATACCAGGTCCCGAAATAGTTAACCCCCGCCCTACACCCTCCAGGAAATCAACCACTCGCTCCTTTAGGGGGAGCAGTCCCGAAATTGTCTTTGCCGTATCCAGTACCGAACCCCCGCCTACAGCCAGAATAATGTGCGGATTGAAGCTCCTCGCCACAGCTAAGAGCTCTTCAACTCCGCAGCTGGTGGGTTCTCCTGCAGGACAGCATATATGTTCGATCTTAAAATTTTTAAGCATTGCCTGAAATTCACTGTTAAAGCGGGACAATTTGAACCACCGCTGTCCGGTAACCAGCAATACCCTGTCTCCGTAAGCTTGAAGCAGAGAGGGGATCTCTTTACGCTTACCTGCACCGAAAATAATGGAACGGGGCAGGTCAAGCAAGAAGTCTTTTATCATAAGTGAAATCAGTATAACAATGAGTAAGAAATGGTGTCAATTAACAGAAACTGTTATTTGAACAGAAACTGTTATTTGAACAGAATGATGTTATTTGAACAGAAACTGTTATTTGAGTGGGTGATGTTATTTGAATAGCCGCTGTTGTTTAAAGAGAGTTAAAACCAGGCGCTTAAGAATTTTAAAGCCAGGAGCAGGACAAAGCAGAATGATAGAGAGAGAAAAGCCAGGATCAGCCTCAGCAGACGCAGCTTTCCGGTGGAAACCGCGTAGAACAGAATAAATATGATATAGAACAGAGAGAGTACTACTTCTATAAGCAGAGAAAACTCCAGGCTCTTTAACAGGAAAAGCTGGGAGGTATCGAGGAAATCCTGAAAATTGCCGAGCATGTAAAGCCCCAACAGGAGCAATGATACCACCAAGAAAAAAATTAAGCTTCTTCCAGTGACGCGAAAAACAGGTTCCCGGAATCTGCTGGTAATCAACATGCTTTAAGTATATATTAATCTCCGGAGTCAAAAAACCTTATACTTGAAATTTCAATATTTTTACGTATTATTGAACTTTAGAAAGGGCAAAAATGAAAGCACTCATTATTATCCTGGTTATTCTACTCCTCTTGGCAAGCGCTGCATTCTTTGCGGGCTGGATACAATTGCTTCTGCCGGCGGAAACCTATGGAGTCATCTTTACCAAAACCGGAGGACTGGATAACAGAGTTGTCTATCCGGGAGAATTTTCCTGGAGGTGGGAGAGGTTGATCCCCACCAATCTGACCCTCTATAAGTATAAGCTGACCACTTATAACCTGGAGCGCACCTTCAAAGGCATTCTACCCTCTGCAGAGACCTACTCAAGTGTCCTGCCGGAAAAAGCTGATTTCTCCTATGAGATCACGCTGGCGGCAGCTTTAAGGATTCATCCTGAAAAACTCGTGGATCTGACTTCAGAGGAAAAGATCACTCCTGATAACCTGGAAGATTTTCTAAAGAATCGCGCAGATACTCTGGCTCAGAAGTTTTCCGAAGCCATCCTTAAGTCACCGGCAGGGGCGGCAGGGGAAACCATTACTGCTTCAGCCCTTACGGAAAAGTTTAAACAAAGCATCCCGGATTTCTTTCCTGAACTGGAAATAACAGATCTCACAGTGCTCAATATAAAACTACCCGATATAGAGCTTTACTCGCGCGCCAGGGAAAGCTATTTCAAGATAATGGCGGCGCGCGAAGCCTCGCAAGCGGAAATTGCCGCCCGGGTAATGGTTGAGCAGGAAGAGCATTATCTCAGCCAGCAGCGGGAAAGAGAAAATCTTGAGCTCTTGCGCCAATACGGAGAATTATTAAGCAAGTACCCTATTCTTATTAAATTCCTCTACCTGAAATATCTCGAAGATGGGGATGAGCTGCAAATCCCGGAATTGGATATACCGGAAGCGATATTGGGGGAAACTAATCAGAATTGAATGGAGAATATTTCTTTAACTTTGAAAAACTTGCCTATGTGAAAGGGGAAAAACCGGCAGGGTGCATTTTCTGCATGATTCGTGACCGCAATCCTGAAGTAATTGACTTAAGTGTTTATCGTGACGAATTCTTCGTAGTTTCAGTAAACCTGTACCCCTACAATCCGGGACACTTGCTCATTTTTCCCCTGCGCCATATAGAAGACATAAGAGATTACAGCCCCCTGGAAAACCGGCGGCTCGAAGAGCTGCTGAGATATTTTTTAGATCTCTCCGACCAGTCTTACTCTCCACAGGGTTATAACATCGGCTATAACATGGGAACCCCGGCCGGCGGTTCAATAGCTCATCTGCACCTGCACCTGATTCCACGCTATCACCGGGAACTGGGTATTGCCGATCTTATTGCCGGTAAAAGAGTGCTGGTGGAAGACCCCAGGCAAACGGCACGCAAACTAAAGGAAAAAATTGCTCAAGTCCCTTTTTCCAGCGCTATAAGCTGATCCATGAAGTTATAGTATTCTTCAATGAGTTCAGCATTTCGTTTCAGGATCTGCAGCAGGGTTTCATGCCTGCCTCTTTGAAAGTGAATGGTTTTGAGTATGGATTTTACGCTTTCCATTGGACTGGTGATAATATCATTAAAAATATTCTTAATCCCCAGCAGGTACTCTTTGCCCCGTTCGATCAACTCGAATGCCTCTCTGTCCTTCTGGGAGATAAATGACCGGTAGAGTTTCTGATCATTTGCATCCAGGGAGCGGCCATGTTTCAAACGCATCAAGGCCTTGCCGTCATCCTCATCAGGTGAAAGAGAACGGTCGAAAAGCACAATCTTGGCTTCCAGTTCTTCCAGGCCGGCAGCGCACTGCATCAATCTATTCTGGATGAGCCGGTTGGTGGAGAGTACATAGGCTGAAGAAAGCTGCACGCCCTCTTGGATAGTGCCTTTATATTTCCTGGCCAGATAATTGTACAGTATCTTAAGGGATTTACAGTGGCTGAAAAAAGGAAGACCACGCTCACGGTCCTCGGCGCTCTGTTTCGGCACATAATAGTAGAGCTCTAAAAGCTTTAATCCCTTGAATAATTCTTCTATCTTCTTATCCGCGACCCTCTCTTTTATTGCCTGTTTATGCTCATCAAGCTGATCCAGAAAACGATTCTTAATTGAGGCTGAGTATATTGCTTTCAGTTAGAGCTTGGGCACATTGAAGACCAGGCGATAATAAGGGTCTCTGCGGAAATACCTGATAAGTTCCATGGTCGGTACTTTAGCCTTGAACCTGTGTATGGCGCTTTCCAGGGCTATTACCGATTTGGTCAAATCCGTGGCCCGCTGTTCCAGCTCTTCCGAGTTATCCTCCATCTCCAGTTTATTGGCACAGTAGAAGCGCACCAGCTCTTCATGAAGCAGCCATTTCTTACCTACTTGCGAGGCTAAAAAAATAGCGTAACAGAGCTTCTCTAATTTATCCAGAAGCAGCATAGCCGGAGCATGGTGAAAATAGGGATGCTTTTCCGCAGGATTTCCAATTAAGCTATAATTAAAATGACTGAACATGGAGGAATAGGAAAAGAGCACAATATTCTTTAAAAAAAGCAGGGGCTTGATCCCCTCTTCCATCCGGCTGAAGAGCTTTTCAGGAATCTGTTTTACATATTCATTGAATTTTCGGAGCACTTCTTTCTTTAACTCACCTTCAGAACCGGTCTTTTCATAGATCTCCTCCAGTTTCTCCAGGGGAACCAGGTCAATCATCTCCTTTTTTACATCCTCGTAATTGGCTTCCACCAGAGAAATGATCGAAGCATTGCGGAACTCCGGCTCAAGGTTAAAGCTCTTATAAAAATCCAATAACGGATAGGACACTGTATAAAGATCATAAAGATAACTGGCGAATTTAGGAGTAAGATTCCTGGTTTCAAAGCCGGTGAGACCCGGGTTGCGCTGACGAATGCTGTATTTCAGTTGGTTAAGCTGCATTTTCACAAAAAGCTCTCGTTTGCTTTTGCCGGTGAGCACTCCCTTCAGCCAGAGTAAAACCTTATAGAACCAGGAAATGCGCAGCATCTCTTCAGAAACAAGCCGTTCACGTTCATCTTCCTTAAGAGTAACGGGAATAATTTCTTCTATATCTTCCTGCTTTCCGCTTCTGGAGATCTTATTCAGCAATTCTTCTCTTTCTTTGTCCGGGAGCTCTCCGGAAAGCTCCTCCAGCCTGGTTTTTTCAACCATACATCTACTCCAAAAAGTTTCTTACCATTAACAGCCTGCCTTGATCAACACTTACTCTTACTTGACTTGCCGAAACACAGTTGCTGATGCCACTGACTCCCTGCTTACCTCTCTCCCGGCACATGGAATCAAGCGGCCACTTTAAACCCGTAGAAGAGATTCCCCTGACTACGGGATCGAGCGGAAAAAATGATATCACTTCTCCCTCTTTTCCGGAAAAATCCAGAATAGATTCGATTACCTCAATTCTCTCACGGGAAGTGAGCCAGATATCCGGTCCGTCAATACGCTCTAATAGCTGTACGATACCCAGTATATGATCGAGCCGGCCACCGCCCCCACCTGCCAGGATAACCCGTTTACAACCTCTTTCCCGTAAAATATTCAGACCGATCTCAGTATCGGTTTTTTCCTTGTCCTGCGGATACAACACCATCCGCTCACGAGGAAAATTCCGGTATTCACGACTGGCTTTAATCGAATCCAGATCGCCAACCAGCAGGTCTGGAATTATACCCAGGTCCAGGGCCAGGTCAAAACCGGAATCCGCTGCTACGGTTAATCCGGGGTCTGTAATAACCGCATTCAGCTGTTTGCGGTTGGGACCTTCCCCGCCGGTGAGCAGTAATCCATTATAACCTTTCATCTTAAAATTTTATATCTTTTTTTCTTTTCTTTCAATCAAAAAAATTAAGATAATCTGCTTTGAATTTTTTTCTATCTTCCGACGATTATATTAGGCACTCCGGACAGGGACGTCCGGAAAATCAAAAATCAAGGAGGATTTTATGATTATAAATCACAACATGAGTGCCATCTTTGCTCACCGTCAGCAAAAATTCAACAGCCAGCGTCTTGACAAGGACATGGAAAAACTCGCTTCGGGTTTCCGGATTAACCGGGCAGGCGACGACGCTTCCGGTCTGGCCGTTTCCGAGAAAATGCGTTCCCAAATCAGGGGTCTGTGGAGAGCAGAAAAAAACGCCATGGATGGAGTTTCCTTCATTCAAAGCACGGAAGGGTATCTCCAGGAGAGTCAGGACATTCTGCAGCGTCTCAGAGAGCTTGCCGTACAGAGCGCCAATGGCATCTACACCAATGAAGACCGCATGCAGATCCAGGTGGAGGTATCGCAGATGATTGACGAGGTCAACCGGATTGCTTCTCATGCACAATTCAACGGCATGAACCTGCTCACCGGCCGCTTCGCCAGATTGACGGGAGCAAATGTGATCACCGCCAGCATGTGGCTGCAGATCGGAGCCAATATGGATCAGCGTGAACGCATGTACATCGGCACCATGACCGCCCAGGGCCTGGGATTACAGGCGCCCAACGGACCGGCCCATGCGGCCAGCTTCATCTCGCTTTCCACCCCCGACCGGTCCAATATGGCAATCGGAATGATCGACAATGCCCTGATGAAGATCAGTAAGCAGAGAGCGGATCTCGGCGCCTACCAGACAAGGCTGGAATACGCATCTCAAGGGCTGGCAATCGGAGCTGAAAACCTGCAGGCCGCTGAGTCACGGATCCGTGATGCTGATATGGCTGAACAGATGGTCGAGTTCGTCAAGAATCAGATCCTGATCCAATCAGCCACAGCTATGCTGGCTCAGGCAAACACTAAACCGCAGTCGGTGCTTCAGCTTTTACAGTAATTTGAGTATATTATAGTAGAGTCCTTAAGCAGCCCTGATAGATTATTCAGGGCTGCTTAAATTCAGCTGTACCGGTATGAGAATTCCGCGCATCACCAAAAGATTAACCTCTGTATTTGAAGCACATGATTATCAGTGTTATCTGGTAGGCGGGGCCACACGCAATATCCTTCTTAAACGCAAAATTATCGATTTCGATATTGCTACTGATGCCAGACCTGAAGAAGTAAGCAGGATCTTTAAGCGTGTAATCCCCACCGGCATTAAACATGGCACAGTTACCGTTCTTTTCCAGGGAAAGCAATTTGAGGTGACCACTTTCCGTTCCGAGGGGGAATACCTGGACGGCAGACGTCCCTCAACAGTAACCTTCACACCCTCGATCCATGAAGACCTCAAGCGCCGCGATTTTACTATTAATGCCATAGCCTGGGATTTGATCAATAACCGGCTTCTGGACCCCCATAACGGCCGGCTGGATATTAAACTCAAGACTATCAGGGCTATCGGTGATCCTGATGAAAGATTCGGCGAGGACGGCCTGCGGCCTTTAAGGGCCTGCCGTCTTGCCGCTCAATTGGATTTCCGGATCGAAAAAGGCACCCTGGCCGCAATTGGCAGAACCCTGCACACCGTTGCCCGGGTCTCGGGGGAGCGTATCAGGGATGAGCTGGAGCGTATACTCAAAGCCGATCAACCCTCTATCGGCTTTAAATTAATGCTGGAAACCGCTCTTCTGGCTGAAATATTACCGGAATTGGCCGCCTGCAGGGAAGTGGAGCAGCGGGAGCTGCATTGTTTCGATGTTTTTCACCATTCCATCTATACCGCGGATGCTGCGCCTCAGGATAATCCTGTCTTAAGGCTTGCCGCCCTGCTCCATGATATAGGTAAAGCAGTCACCATATCCATAAATGATCAGGGTCAACTGCAATTTCACGGCCATGAAAAAAGCTCTGCCCTTTTAGCCGGCAGGATTACCAGGAGACTGAAATTTCCTAATTTAGTCACAAAGAGGGTAACCTATCTGGTGCGACATCACATGTTCAATTATCAGGAAGAATGGAGTGATGCGGCGGTAAGACGTTTTATTTCCAGGGTAGGAAGAGAAAATATTCCTGATCTCCTGGCCTTAAGACGCGCCGATCAGATAGGCCGCTGCCGCCATTGGGAAATCTCACCTGGACTGATTGATTTTGAGAAAAGGATAGAAAAGGTCATGGCAACTGACCAGGCTCTTACAATCAGCGACCTCAAGCTTGACGGCAGAGATATTGTCTCTTCACTGGCGCTGGCGCCGGGGCCGCAAATCGGGGTCATACTGAAGTTTTTGCTGGAAAGTGTATTAGAGGATCCCACTTTAAATACCAGACCAGATCTTCTCCGCCTGTCACACGGTTTTTATGAGGAACGTCTTAAGGACTTATAGGCAATACTGGCTGCCTGCTGTTCAGCTTCTTTTTTGTTCTTTCCCACACCGGGACCGTAGGTTTTTCTGTGCACTGTTACTTCAATATAAAAGGTACGGTTATGGTCCGGACCTTTACGCCGCACTAAACGGTAGCGTGGATAGTTCTTATATTTTTTCTGGACAAATTCTTGAAGCAGGGTTTTATAATCTTTTTTGTGCCGGTCTTCCAGCACCTTATTTATCTCCGGGATCATGAGATCACGGATAAAGTCTCTGACCGCTTTGAAGCCCGAATCAATATAGTAAGCGCCCCAAATGGCCTCAAGAGCATCGGCCAACAGCGCTTTTTTCGATCTGCCTCCCGAATATTCTTCTCCCTTGCCAATGAGAATAAAATTGTCCACCCTTAGATTTCCGGCAATATAGGCCAGGCTCTCTTCGCTCACCACAAAAGATTTTATCTTGGCCATATCTCCTTCGCTTCTATCAGAAAGGCTTAGCATTAAATATTCGCTTACAACCAGCCCAAGTACTGAATCACCAAAGAATTCCAGCTTCTCATTGCTGTCAATCCTCTCTGCAAGTTCATTCACATAGGAGCGATGAGAAAAAGCAAGGTTCAAGAGCTCAAGGCTCTTGAACCTTATGCCTGCATGTCTTTGGAATAATTGCAATTCCTTTTTTCTTTCAGCTGAAACATGTGGTGCCTTGAAGAGTATGGTTTTCTGGAACAGTTGCACCTTGATGGCTACTACTTGTTCATTTCGGATTTCACAAATTCCAAAGCATCGCGAACTGTTTCAAATTCATTTGCTTTTTCGTCAGGAATTGTGATTCCTAGCTCTTCCTCAATGGCATAAATTAATTCGTAGGTATCCAGACTGTCTGCGCCGAGATCCTGTCGAAACGATGAATCGAGAGTTATCTTGTCTTCCTCGACCTCTAGCCTGTCGGCAATAAGTTTTTTCATCTTTTCAAAAAGTTCATCTGCCATAAGCTATTACCTCCTATGATTTTGCTTAAGCCATTTCTTCCGGTTCAATAACCGGTTTTCCTCTATAGAATCCGCACTTGGGGCAAACCCTATGGAGCAAAACCCTGTTTCCACAATTACTGCATTCAACAAGGCCGGGCGCATTTAAGCGCATATTGATGGTTTTTCGCCCCCGTTTCCTGGCCTTGGATGTTTTATTCTTTGGTACCGCCATTTCCTTCCCTTAAACTGAGTTTAGGGAAACTTAACCTATCACCAAAGGAATGTCAAGAACCATTGATCTTTGCCTTCAAAGCCCGGGCAACCACGGGAGGCACCATGCTGGAAACATCGCCTTTGAACATGGCCAGTTCTTTAATCGCCGAAGACCTTAAGACGGAGTATTTTTTGTCAGTGGGCATAAAAATCGTCTCTACCTGCGGATTTAATCCCCTGTTTAACAGGGAAAGCTCAAATTCATATTCAAAATCCGAGAGCGCGCGAACTCCCCTTAAAATAATCCTGGCGCCCACATTACAGACAAAATCCACAATCAATCCCTCCCAGAGATTTACCTGTACATTTTGCAGCCCGGCAACCATCTCAGTTACCATCTTTAACCGTTCATCTGCGGTAAAGAAATATTTTTTTTGCTTATTATCAGCAATTACTATCTCCAGCTGGTCAAAAAGCCGTGAAGCCCGCTGGATAATGTTCAAATGCCCATTGGTCGGCGGATCAAAAGAACCAGGGTAAACAATTCTCTGCATAACCGGATTTTATCTTCTCTTTCTTACAGGGTCAATAACAGAATAACGGAATTTGTTTTTGACAAAAGTAAAGTAAAGTTATAAAATTAGTTAGATGAAAGCAAAATTGCGTATCAGTCTTTTGCCATTCTTGCTGTTTTTATATTTATCATGCGCAGGAAAGACATCGGTGATAGATGCACCACCACCGGAACCTGTTCAGGAGAAAACTGAGGAAACAACACCCCTGGAGCAAGAGGAATTTGTAGTAACGGACGAGATATACTCCCAGACTCTTGATGAGGTCAGAGAATTTATCCAGGTCTTAAACCAGGTAATAGAAAGTAAAAACTTTGAGGTCTGGAGCACCTATTTAACATCAGATTATATACAGAGGACCAGTGATCAGCAATATCTTGCTGAACAATCGGAGAAACCAATTTTAAAGAAAAAAAATATTGTGCTTAAATCACTCAGTGATTACTTTATCTATGTGGTAGTGCCCAGCCGTTCGGGCGCCCATATTGATGATATTGAGTTTATTGATCGCTACCATGTGAAAGCGATTTCCATAATCCGCAACACTCGCGGTCTATTATACCTGCTGGTCCGTGAAGAAGATCAGTGGAAAATAGGAATGTGGTAATATTACAAAGAGGAGCGTCTTTATGAGAAGCAAAGCAGTATTACTTATTGTAACCTTAAGTTTCTTGATCACTTTTCCCCTTGCCGCCCAGGAAGGGGAGAGAGAACGTACCGTTGAGGAATTATACCTGGAGAATATTGATCTTCAGATATTAAGAGAGCAAGCCTTCTCCGATGACCGGGAGATGAAACTGAAAACCCTTGATCAACTGGAAGACCTTATTGAAGAGGGAAACGCCACTGAAGGCCACGGTCTTATCATGGAATTCCTGGCTATGGAAGGTATAAACCGCCGCGTGCGGGAAGAAGGCAGGCTGATAAATTATTTTCCTGAAGTCCGGCGCCGGGCTGCCAATCTGCTGGGCCGAATGACAGGTGAGCGGGCTGAAGGAAATGCCAAAAATGCTCTGCTGACCGTACTGGTAACCGATGATGAGCCAATGGTACTGGCCGAAGCGGCTTACGCCCTGGGAATGCTCGGTTTGAATGAGGGTAACGAGGTAGTCTCTGCTCTCACTTATACCCTTGCCAAGCAGGATCCTGATCAACCTGACGGCAACCTGGCTTATGCCATCTGTTTGGCTTTAGAAAAAATTGCCAGGGCAAACAACGGTATCAAGGATCCTGAGGCCTACCGCACCCTGGTGCGCATAGCTCAGGGTTCTTATATTAAAACCGTAAAGCGTAAAGCCCTGCAGACTCTGGATGAGATGCGCAAATATCAATAATGGATCTATTTTTATTCTGAAGCCTCGAGATCGGTTATGACCTCTTCAAGCCACTGATTTTCCGCCTCAAGGTGGATAATTCCTTTACGAATAATAGCTTGCAGATAATAATCGATTTCATCCCTGATGGAAACCAGGGTCCTCTGGAAAGTCTCTCTCTGGAGGACTGTTTTTTTCTGCTGCGCACGCAGATAGTCCAGTACTTTTCTTTTAGGTAATTTACTGAAAAAGAGAAACTTAAGGGTAAATTCATCCTTAACTTTATAGCTGGAGCGCAGAGGTTTCAGCAGCCAGTCATCAAGCATCTTTTTACCTTGACTGGTGATTGAATATATATTCTTTTCAGCCGCCTTCTTGCCGGGAGCCGTTTTTTTGGTTACCCAGCCCTGTTCAGAGAGTCTTCGCAAAGTCGGATAGAGCTGTCCATAAGATACAGACCAGACATTACCCAGTGCTCCCTCAAAATTCTGTTTAATTTCGTAACCGTAGCGCGGTGTTTCAGCTAAAAGCCCAAGTAAGGCATATTTTAAAGACATACTTTTCTCCCATTTATTGCACCCTCTGCGATAGCACCCTCTGCGCTAATACCTATTGCCTTATTACTATAGCATACTATAAATCTTTTTCAAGGAAAAAATAAGAGATTAATGGTTAATCACGAGCCGGGAAGATCAGAAGAGTTTTTTACGCCATTCGGGAACCGGGTCAGTCTCTTCATAATTTAATCGCTTCCTTATAAAAAAGCGCGGCTTACCGGCGGCATTCCTGAATTGTATTATTCCGAAGCTGCCATTGCCCAAATAACAGATCTTTTCGCCATCTGTGAGCTCATTAATATCACGCAGCATCTTTAAAATGCAGTCAAAATGGGCGGGTTGATTTGAGTTTTGATGTGTTATCGCCGAGTATAGATCTCTCACCGGCTTCTGACAGAGGGGGCACACAGGTGCATTTTTCAAACGGTTATATTTTTTCTTATTATAGTCAGGTCTTTGCCTTGAATCATGTTTATCATATCTTTTTTTCCGGTGCTGCTTATGATTATTGGCCATACTTATTCCTCACCGGCAAATCTTTTAGTCAGCTCCTGGGCAATTTTGCTTATGGCTAAAGCCATATATTCCTCATTATTGATCTTGCGCTTGAGTTCTTGAAGTCTTCTAGGATCAGTTTTCTTTGCGATTCTAACCACGCTTAATTTACCCCGCTAAATGCATTTTTAATATGATCTATCTTCGACAATTCCCCATGAACAAAGATCAGATCAAATCTTATTCTGCTCTCCTTAAGCTCCGGATGGCAGTGGATAAAATAATGAGCCGTTTTTATTATCCGCTGTTTTTTTAAAGAATTTAGTGAGTGTTCAATGCTGTCAATAGTCAAGGCATCCCAATTTTTTACTTCCACAAAAACCAGCTCTTCATTCTTACGGGCAATAATATCAACTTCACCACGGCGGGAACGGAAATTTCTTTCCACGACTTTGTATCCATTCTTCTCCAGATATTCCACCGCCGCTCCTTCGCCCTCTCTGCCTTTCCTATTCATTTACCGTTCTGGGGTCTATTGCTTTGACTATAAATAGTTTCTTCTTTTCCAATAGATCGATGATCCCTCTGTCGGTTGCCCGCACGCCATATTCATCAACCAGCAGCTCAATTTTAGGTCTCAGAGGCGCAGCCTTCTGATTGGCCACCACCCTGCCGATGCTCGAATTATTCAGCTGCAATATACTACCCACAGGATAGATGCCCACACTCTCAAGGAAAGCTTTCAGCACCTGAGGATCAAAATGCTTGCCGTTATCGCTTAATATCCCCTTCATTGCGCTGTAACCGATCAGGGAGCTGCGATATGGGCGAACATTAATCATTGCTTCATAGGCATCGGCTACCGCGGCAATACGCGCCGGCAGCACAATATCTTCTCCCCTTATACCCCGAGGATACCCTTTACCGTCCCACCGCTCCTGATGCTGAAGGGCTATAACTGCCACATCCTCAGGATACTTCAGATCCTTGGAGATTATACGATACCCATATAACGGGTGAGTCCGCACCTGCTGCAATTCTTCCGCTGTAAGCTTTTCACTTTTATTCAAGATTTCTTTCGGCACTCTTACCATACCTATATCATGAAGCAGGATGCCGGTGACTAATTGAAGCAGGCGGTGACCGCTTATCTTCATACTCATGCCAATTACCGAGGAAAGAATAGCGCAGTTCACTGAACCTGCAGCCAGCTCCCTTGGCGAACCCGCACCCCCTTGTATAAGCTGAACCAGATCATTTTTACTTTCACGCACCTTATCAAGAATATTATGAACCACATTATCTATCGAGTCGTGTTTAACATTTACTCCGGAAACGACATCCCCAAAGATGCTGTTTATCTCCTCTACCATGCCCTGGTAGAGCTTGAGATACTTCATCTCTTCGTGCGTCAACCAGGAAAGATTGTTACCTGCTTCACCGGAGCCTGTTTCTGTTTCGGTGATCACCTTTCCTTCAGTCTGTACTTCTGTTACACTCCATTTCATCAGACGTTCAATATCCCGCTCTTTCAGTGGCTTATCCGCCGGCACCAGCATATTCCCTTCTTCAAAATATACCGGCTTGCTGAAACGCATACCGCTCTTTAATTCTTCGGTTTTTATCTTTTTCATCACTCTCTCTTTTGCAGATCTCGTACAAATATTAAAAGCTCGGCAACAATTTCATAATACTCTTCAGGAATAAGCGAACCCGCTTCCAGTTCAATAAGGTTATCAGCAAGTTCCGGCATATTAATAATCTCAATCCCATTTTTGCCGGCAATTTTTGCTATTACCGCAGCTAATTCTCCCTTTCCTTTAGCCAGGATAAAGGGAGCCGGTAAATCCGGAGTATATTTTACAGCTACAGCTTTATCCATTCTAACCCAAAGTATCGATTCGCTTGAAGCTTTGCCCTTCCCATGGAAGAGAAAACCCGTCAAAGGATCCATCCTCACCTATAGTATCGTCAACTTCCACGCCGAGGTTTTGCAATTTTGCTTGAAGACCGGCTAATCTGTTGTTTCCTTCACACCTGTGCTTTTCCCGGCTACAAAAAAGATAAAGGCGGTTTTTGCCACCCCTTCTCTGCAGCAGAAAAGACCATCTGCTTCCCTCATCATCATTAACGATCAGTATAATACGCCTGGTCACCTTCCCATATGGGTCATATAATAGTCTCAGCGTACCGGATAAGCGGCTGCCGCCTGTTTCAAAATTATAGGGGATTATCAGCCAATTATCATTATTAGACTTAAAGTGGTTGAAAAGCTGAAGCAGATTATATTGAGCTCCGGGTTTGGCGTTTACTCTCTCTTTGAGCAGATGCACCAGTTCATCACTGCCGGGGAATTCTTTCTTCGAGCGCCGCTGCCGCTGCTCGCGACCCTGCCCCCTGTTCTTGCTACCCTCTTCGCCAAACTCTAACAGTTCTATAAGCCCGGTAAAAGCCGGAGAATCACATTCGAGGTTTTTATCGAATATCATGGCGATTACGCGTGCTAAACGATTTCTCCTTCCCTTGTGTCGGACCAGCAGTTGGCGGATGCGCTGTATCATCGCAGGGTCCAGAGTGAGGCCGCTCCGGAGCATGGCCGCTACAATCTGCTTTGAAACTGCATCAAGTGCCAGTCCGCTTTGAGCCATGAAAGTTTCCAGTCTATTTTCCGGCTTAGAGTTAATTTTAAAGAAAATCTGCCGTCCTACCCTGCTTACCTGAGCGCGAATTGTTTCACCAGGAATAAGCTCAATTTCAGAGCGTGCGGCAAGCACCTGCCCTTTTAATCCTAAAGCCCATTTATTACCCATGATCCGCTTGATAACGTTGAGAGACACGTATTCGCCCGCCTGAACAGACAAACCCGGTTTAGCATCAATCCTTATTCCGACGAGCCCTGAAGCAGGGATCATAGATTCTGGTTATTTCCTCCGAATTAACTCAGGCACTTTGGCCGCTTTACCAACCCGGTCTCTGATATAATAGAGCTTGGCTCTCCGCACCCGCCCCCGGCGCACTACTTCGATTTTCTGAACCCGTGGTGAATGGATAGGGAAAGTTCTTTCCACGCCGACCCCGTAGGAAATTTTTCTCACCTTAAAGGTTCGTCTTAAACCTGAATTTTTCCTGGCAATACAGAGCCCTTCGTAAATCTGTATTCTTTCATTCTTTCCCTCTACGATTTTAAAATAGACTTTCACAGTATCGCCGACATTGAACTCCTCAATTCCGCTCTTTATCTGTTCCGCTTCAATTGTTTTAATATCATCCATTTCCTTCTCCTTTCTCATTCATTTCATCTATTATTTTCTCTATCAACTCTATTTCTTCTCGGGAATGACTGCGGCGCATTAATAGTTCAGGACGGACCTTCAAGGTCCTGGCTAAGCTTTTTTTAAGACGCCAGCCTGCTATTTTAGCATGATCCCCGGATAAAAGCACCTCCGGAACCCGTTTTCCATTAAATTCTGCAGGCCGGGTATACTGCGGATATTCCAGCAAATCCAGCCTGAAGCTCTCTTCCTTTAGAGAATGATTCTGTATTACCCCGGCCAGCAGCCTGCTTACAGAATCCACTACTACCATGGCGGCAACCTCACCACCGGAAAGAATATAGTCGCCAACGGAAAGCTCATCCGTCACATAGCTGTCAAGTATGCGCTGATCCACACCCTCATAACGGCCGCATAACAAGACCAACTCTTTTTCCTCAGCCAGCTCCTCGACTTTCTTCTGATCCAGCAGAGAACCCGAAGGAGTTAAATAGATACAACGTTTTCCCTGACCTATTTCATAGCGGCCCGGCGTCACCCCGACAGCGTTTAAAGCCCCGGCCAGGGGCTCCGGCTTAAGCACCATGCCGGCGCCGCCGCCATAAGTATAATCATCGCAGCTCCGGTGTTTATCAAGGGCATAATCCCGAATGTCTATTAAATTAACGGTGATAAACCCTTTAGTTACAGCTCTGCCAATGATTGATGATTCCAGGTACCCTTTGAATATTTCAGGGAAAAGGGTGAGAATATCAAAGATCATGGGATAACAAAATCTTCATCTAAATAAATCCCTTTCTCCTCCATATTTATCTCAGCAATAAAATGTTCGTCAAATGGAACCATGATGGTTTTACCATGCAGAGTGATTACCTCCAGAATATCCGAAACACCTCCCACAATTACAGTATTTACTCTGCCTATCTCTTTTCCATGATGATAGACATTACAGCGGCTTAGGTCTGCATAGTAGTATTCCCCTTGTTTTAAGGGGCTGGCATCGCTGCGGTCAACCCACAGCACTTCACCTCTCAGTTGGAGAGCTTCTTCCCGCGTGTCTATGCTCTCCAGTTTTAATAACAAGCTGGAACGACTACCACCTGACGACTCAACACGGTAAAGGATAAATCGATCTCCTTTTTTAATATACACCTTCTTCAACCGGAAAAAATGGTTAGTCTCTCCGGAAAAACTCTTTACCTTGAGATTACCTTTGACTCCATGGCTTGTCCTGATTAAGCCGATCGCCAGCTTTTCTTCCATCAGTCCAATATTTCTAGTACAACCCTCTTCCCGGTTTTTGTTGCTGCCGCGCTTAGAATGGTCCGAACTGCTTTGGCAATTCTGCCGTGCTTTCCAATAACCTTTCCTACATCTCCATCGGCCACTCTCAGCTCCAGAATGGTGGATTTTTCACCTTCTATCATATTTACAACAACCCCGTCGGGCTCATCCACTAAAGACCGGGCAATGAATTCAACAAGTTCTTTCTCCATATGAATCTCCTTCTCTTGCCGTTTATCGCTATTTCAAACGGAAATCTAGATTATTCAGCAGTTTCCTTACTGTATGAGAGGGCCTGGCCCCCTTCTCCAACCAGCTTCTAATTCGATCCTCCTTAATACTTAGTTGTTTTTCCTCAGCCTCTATTGGATGGTAAAATCCTACCTCTTCAAGTGTTCTGCCGTCCCTTGGACTCCTTGAATCCATCACTACAATCCGGTAATATGGTCTCCTTTTAGAGCCAAACCTCTTCAACCTGATTCTAACACTCACTATTATCCTCCTTGCGTGTGCTTAAACTATCTTCCTGCTTATGAGCTGCCTAATTGGGCTAGCATATTTGCCTGGTATTTCTTATTCTTGCTCATCTTTTTCATCATCAAGCGGGTTTTTTCAAACTTCTTGAGCAGCTTATTTACCTCATAAACTGAAGTACCGCTCCCTCTGGCTACTCTTTTTTTGCGACTTGGACCGATAATCCGGTGATTTTTCCTTTCAGTCCTGGTCATAGAGAGAATAATCGCTTCCTCTCTTTTCAGCGCCTGCTCATCGATTGATTCTCCATCGAGCGCCGCAGCCGCTCCCGGAATCATTTCCACAAGAGATTGCAAGCTCCCCATCTTTCTAACCCTTTTAAACTGTTCCAGGTAATCTTCAAAATTGAAGGATGCCGATTCAATCTTCTGCTGAAGCTCAAAGGCTTCTTCCTCATCAATAATCTCCTGGGCTTTCTCTACTAAAGAAACAACATCACCCATTCCGAGTATTCGCGAGGCGATCCTCTCCGGAATGAATTCCTCGAGAGCGCTTAGTTTTTCACCGGTGCCTATGAACTTTATTGCTTTACCGGTAATCGACTTTATTGAAAGCGCAGCGCCGCCGCGGGTATCTGAGTCAAACTTGCTAAGGATAATTCCGGACAAGTCTAAACGGGAATCAAAATCTTTTGCTATATCAACTGCGCTTTGCCCGGTCATGGCATCAGCAACCAGTAGCAGTTCTTCAGGACGTGAAACCTTCTTTACCTGCTCAATCTCCGCCATCAGTTCTTCATCGATCTGCAGCCGTCCTGAAGTATCGATTATCAGGGTATCAAACTGTCCCTTTTTAGCATAAGCTAGAGATTTCCTGACTACCTTTACCGGATCTTTGCCTGTTTCACGGTAGATATCCACCCCGGCCTGTCCGGCCAGAATGCTTAACTGCTCAACTGCTGCCGGACGGCGTAAGTCTGCGCCAACTAAAAGAACCTTCCGGCCTTTCTCCTTGAGGTGTAAAGCCAGCTTGGCCGCTGTTGTGGTTTTCCCGGAACCCTGGAGTCCGGCCAGGAGAATTACCGACTGAGTGTCGGGTCCTTTCAGCTTTAATTCCTGCCTGGTGTCTCCCAACAGCTGCACCATGCGGGAATGCACTGTCTGGATGAACTGCTGTCCGGGCGTTACCGAGCGCAGTACCTTTTCACCAAGAGCCTCTTCTGTGGCACGGTTAATAAAACGCCGGACCACCCGGAGATTTACATCAGCCTCCAGCAACGCAATCTTGATCTCTCCCAGGGCATCCCGGATGTTTTTCTCAGAGATGTGAGCTTTACCGCTGACCTGTCTGAATATATCCGTAAATTTTTTACTTAGATTTTCTAACATGATAGCAGTTTGAATATATACCGATAATAATGCTGATTGTCAATCTAGCGGATGTAGAAAAAGTAGCGCTCCAGGTATTTCACCCTCTCCATGGCATTCTCACTGAAATCGCTTAGGGGGAATTCTTCATAAATACGCAGGTAATATTCTCTTGATTTCTCTAAATCCCGGTATGGGGACTCCCCTTCAAATAGTTGGCCAAAAAGAAAGTATACCTCGTCCAGGAAAACGCCTCCGGGAAATCCTGAAACATATTCTGTAAGCAGCTTATAGGCAAGAGCAGGTTCTCCATGCTCAATTTCATAATGTATGAGGTGTATAAGGTCCTCTTCGATGGAAAGATATTCAAGCTCCAGGAATTTATCAAGCAGTCCAACAAGCTTAATGGAATCCTCTAAAGCCATATATGACCTTACCAAACCGACAACCGCTTTCTCGCCCAATTCCCCGCCTGATGAGTGGTTCTTTTCATAGAATTTGGCGGCGGCCTGATACTCGCCGCTCTGCAGGTAAATGGAAGCTATACGATCATTAACCAGGGGTATGCCCTCCCGATAACCGCTGATGTACTCTTTCAAAGCCGCTTCATATTGCCCGAGTCCGTAAAGTTTTCCTGCCAATAGAAAACGCTCCTCCTCTCCTTTATCCGACATTTCTATAGCCGCAGAAGCCAGACGGGAATCAAACTCCTCATCAGTTACCACTGACAGGCGGACGCTTTCATTCTTTAGCGTGGCTGTCCTGTTGTCCTGAAGTTGGAATTCCAGCAGATACACCCCATAATCTTCACTCCGGAAATGGAATATCACTTTCCCGCCCAGACCTTTCGAACCTAAAAAAGAGAGTCCGTTCAGCTCTCTGGAGTCCCGCAAACCGAGGAATACCCAGCCTCTATTTCCGAAACTGATCTCCACCCGGTCTCCCCTCCGCGCCCACATATCCCTGACCTTTTCCAGCGGTTTTTCAACCTCCGGGGGCGGTGAGGCGGTTAAGGCTGCCTGCCCGTAATCAGGAGTATACACTTCTGTATCATTCTTACTGTAGCTCTTCTCTTTTTCCACAGGCTGCACCTTGATGCGAGTGTTATCCGTCCCCTCACTCCGCTCTGCTTCTGACACTTTAAGAATAGCCGCCGGCCCTTCTTTGACGCTCTTTTCCAGCGTACTCTGAGCGACCAGCAGCTCAATCTCTTCACGATCTGCCGCCTCCAGCTCTTTTTCCTTCTGTTTAAGCAGCATTATGGAAAGCTCTGCAGAATGCGTGGATGGCGGATCAATTTGTTCAGGTGTTTCCGGCAGAATAAAATCAGCGCTCTCAGTTCTATCCGGCTGAATCACCTGCCTCCCCTCCAGTTTGATCACTTCAGCAGGTTCAGAGATGGGCACAGGTGCACGTTCGGGGTCGGCAGCAGTCTCGGCTGGCGGGGGATTCCCCCACTGCGGGGACTCTGCTTTCGGGGATTCCTCCCCCTGCTGGGACTCCGCCCTCCCCTTCGAGGACTGCGCATGCTGGGACTCCACATTAACGGAGTACTCATCACCCCCACCTTCATCAAAGGTATGGCAGCTTAAGAATAGAAGTGCTGTAAATAGCCCTAAAAATAGGCTAGGGAATATCCTTAAGAAGTTCCTCGACCAGCTCATCATTCTTCTTCACCAGAATATCTACGGTAATACCATGTAAAGGAATCCAAAATCTGTCTACCTGTTCCTTGCTCCAGTACTTAAATCGCTTTCGAAAGAGATAGTAATCCTCCTGCCTTGAATCCTGCAAATCTAAATCAGTAATAAAATCTCCAAAGGAAAGCTCGTCTGCAGTCAATATTTCCAATTCTATTTGCGGCGCCTGGTATTGTCCCATCTTTTCATCTGCAGCAGGATTTCTTAAAACCAGAAAAAGCATGGTCACCAGCGATGAAAAAACAAAAACCCCGGAAAAAATAAGAATCAATCCTTTTTTTTTGTCGAGCTTAACCATATGACCTTTCATCATTGCCCTTTTCCAGGCGAATGGCAATCAGCGTGGAAACCCCTGACTCCTCCATGGTTATGCCCAGCAGGGTACCGGCGCTGGTCACGCTTTTCTTATTATGAGTAACTACAATGAACTGTGAGGAATGGGCAAATTCTCTAAGCAAATCCACAAAGCGGGCAATGTTCTGGTCATCCAGAGCCGCATCTATCTCATCAAGAATACAAAAGGGCGATGGTTTAACCATATAGATGGCAAAGAGCAGGGCTACTGCAGTGAGCGATCGTTCTCCACCGGAAAGCAGGGAGATATTCTCCAGCCTTTTACCCGGCGGCTGAGCGAAAATATCTACACCCGATTCCAGCACATTACCCGGCGAAGTCAGCCTGATCTCAGCTCTGCCGCCGCCGAATAAACGGCGGAACATAATATGGAAATTTTTCCTGATTATCTTGTAGGTTTCCAGGAAACGTTCCGAGGATTCAGATCTGATCTCTTTAGTTACTATCTTCAGATCTTCCTTTGCCCGGTTCAGGTCATTTATCTGGCTGCTTAGAAATTGATAGCGTTCATGCACTTCAGCGAACTCCTCAGGCGCCATCAGGTTAACCTGTCCCAGTTTGCGAAGCTCTTCCCTGCTGTTTGCCAGATCTGATCTTAAAATTTTCAGGCTCTTATTGATCTGGAGCATTTTCGATTCAAATTCATTCAAATCACGGGAATGCTGATCATTAAAGTTCTGGCAAAGGTTCCTGATCTCTGCGTTAGTTTCAGCCAATCTTACCTGGGCATTTTCCAATCCTGACTGAAGTTTTCCCAGTTCTCCCACCTTGACCTTGAGATCCTTGTCCTTGTCACGAAGTTTTTCATTCCTCTGTACAATTTCTTTTTCCAGTATTTCAAGATCCTTTTTCAGTTGTTTATCCTTCTCTTCCAGTTTTATTATTTCGCCGGAAAGAGATTTTATTACATCGGTGATCTCAGCCATCCGCGTTCGGGAATGGGCCATCTCACGATTGTTGGCTTTCAGCAGCTCTTCCTGTTCCCGGGACTCCCTTAAAAGGCGCTCTATTTCGCTTTCGTGGGAAGCTTTTTGAGTTATCATCTGTGCACGACCAACCCGCAATTCTTCCAGGGTACGGCGGTATTTTTCAATTTTAGCAGAGAGGGATTTATTCTCTTCACGCAGTTCCTCACTGTGCCGGCGCTTATCCATAATGATTCTCTGCTGATCAGAAATCTCCTGATCGACTTTCCTCTTTTGCGTTATAATTCCCTCAGGAGCTAAAAAGTTCTCTAAAAAAGAGGGTGTGTGCTGCTGATAATCATCAAAAAGACCGGCTAATTCAGCAAGCAATTCCAGTGCATCATCCATAAAAACAATTGTGCTGGCCATGATATCTTTTTTCTTCCTGCTCTCTTCAGTGAGCAGACTGGAATCTTCCAGCAGTTTTTTTTTGCCGGCTATCTGGATACTGATTGAATTGATTAGAAATCGTATTTTCTCTTCCTCATCCTTTCTCGCTTGCACTGAATAACCGATTTCTTTCAGTTCCTGGTCGAGCTGAGAAACGATTTTTTCGATAATCTCTCTTAGCTCTGCGCGCAGCTTATCCATTATTTCCTCTAAATGAGCTGCCTCGGAAGTCAAATCTAATATGGCACCTTCATTGTTATTGATGCGGACCCCATATTGCTGTATATCCCGGTCAAAACCGGTGATGTTTTTCTCAATCTCCTCGATCCGACCGTTCAGCTCCAGAATTGCTGATTTTTTCTTAGTCAGTTCTGCCAGGATACTTTCCATCTTCACGGTAACAGCACGCTCCCTTTCTTCTTCCTGGGAGATCTTTCTCTTAAGGTCACCGCTCCTTTCCTCGAGCATTTTTATCTGGCTCTCTTTATTGCGCTTCTCCAGTTCTATTCTATAGAGATTCTTCTGATTCTCGATCAACCGGGACTCCATAGAGTTTACCCGGTCAATATTTTCCTCCAATGAATCATTTATATTGTCAATCTTAGATTTAAGGTCTTCCCTCCTGTCATTCAGCCCGGTTAATTTATTCTCTAATTCACTCTTTTGCTCCATGAAGCTATTCAACCGGAGTAGCTGAATGGACAGCTCCAACTGAAAAATATTTTCCTTTAAATTGCGAAACTCTCCTGTTTTTTCCGACTGGCGTTTCAGGGTGCCGTGACTCCTCTTCACCTCGCTTAGAATACTCTTAACCTGCCGCATATTTTCTTCGGTTTTAACCAGTTTCCGCTCAGCCTCGTCACCTTTAGCGCGGAATTTCGTAATGCCTGCAGCTTCTTCAAAGATATATCGGCGCTCCTCCGACCTGGTAGAGAGTATCTGATCAATTTTCCCCTGCTCCATGATCGAATAAGCGGTTTTTCCGATGCCGGTGTCAAAGAAGAGTTCACGCAGCTCTCTCAACCTTACCTTGGTGTTATTAATATAGTATTCACTATCACCGGAACGGAAGAGACGGCGTTTTACCGATATCTCCGGTAGAGAACCCAGCTCCAGGGGTAAATTCTGATCATGATTTGCAATCGTAAGGGTTACTTCGGCCACATTCAGGGCTTTTCTACTTTCAGTTCCACTGAAGATTACATCTTCCATTTTATCTGCGCGCAGATTTCTGGTAGACTGCTCTCCCAGTACCCATTTTACTGCATCCACCACATTGCTCTTGCCGCAGCCATTGGGTCCAAGAAGAGCTGTAATCCCGTCAGAGAATTCAAATTGAGTTTTATCGGCAAAGGACTTAAAGCCCAGTATATCGATATTCTTTAAATGCACTTATCCTCCCAGTCTGACAATGGTGTACTTCATGATTTTAACACTCTCTTTGATCAACGGTCAAGATAATCAGAGCAGTTTAAGGGGCTTGTTTTGTTTAGAAAGTAAACACATAATATAATATATAATGATAATTTGCGGCATTGATGAGGCGGGTCGGGGTCCCCTGGCAGGTCCGGTAACCGCGGCAGCAGTTATCCTTCCTGCTGATTTTCCGGTAACCATACTCCGTGACTCCAAGAAACTTACCCCAAAGCGGCGTCAATACTTATGCTGCCTTATTTTACAAAAAGCCAGAACCTGGGCAACCGGCTGGGCCTGGCCTGAAGAGATTGACCGCCTCA
>Ga0114923_10000793_pt1 | contig 23064 bp, 23 predicted proteins | sample SumtaG_FD_89578 | JGI IMG/M metagenome (GOLD analysis project Ga0114923, IMG submission 89578) | Deep subsurface microbial communities from Indian Ocean to uncover new lineages of life (NeLLi) - Sumatra_00157 metaG | ecosystem: Environmental > Aquatic > Marine > Oceanic > Sediment | place: near...
CCGCAATATCTCCTTCAAATACAAAGGCGATCATATGCGGCCATCCGGCAATCGTTTCTTATGTGGTTTTTGATTTGATAAAGATGGGGTTTGCAGAAGACGATATTATTACCACCCTTGAAAGAAACATGAAATGCGGTGTCGGCAAATGCGGCCATTGCAGCATAGGGAGTAAATTCACCTGCAGGCACGGCCCGGTCTTCACCTACCAAGAGATTAAGGCATTACCTTCCGTATTGTGATGGATCGCACACCGTTTTTTCCGATACTATCAATTGTTGACATGTGGTGCCCACGTGCCGTAGACATAACGCATGTTCCTGTCGTTCCATCCGCGTGTCAAAGGGGATGTCAATCTCCGGCTGACCCCAAAAGGGCTCTTTTCGGAGAAAGAGGCCGGGCTGATCGCCTCGGCCCGCACCATTGTGGTCACCCAGAGCATTAAGGCCCACCAGTACGAGTTCTGCAGAAGGCATTGTGCGAACCTCTTTCCAGATTATACCTGCCGGTTCGGCTTTGAGGGAAAATACGGAAACATTCACCTCTTTCGAAAGTTCAATGCCCCCCACCCTGAGACGGTCTGCTACGAATCAGTAGAAGACTTTAATCTTCGTCATTTCAAAAACCGGGAACCCATCATGTCCTTACCCTTTGTGTTAAAGGGGGATCGCGGCGGCGGCGGCTGGGCGGTTTTCCTGATTAAGACCCGGCATGACCTTATGGAAGGGCTCGACATCCTGGGTAATGGGCATTTTCACCCAACCAGACGTTTCATTGTCCAGGAGTTTGTTCCTCACGGCGGAAGGGACCTGCGGGTAGTGGTCATCGGCAGGACCATGAAGGCATACTGGCGGTGCCAGTACAAACCAGGGGAGTTCCGCAATAATGTCGGCAGGGGCGCGGTGATCGATTACAATCTTGATCCCGAGCTGAAAGAAAAAGGTGTAAAGTGCGTGGAAGACTTCTGCTCAAAAACCAATATCAATTTGGCTGCCTTTGATGTGCTCTTTGACCGCAGCCGGCCGGAACCGCAACCACTTCTTTCGGAGATCAATTTTCTGTTTGGCCGCAGGGGCCTGGGCGGGTCTTTGCTTTTCTATGAACTCCTGAACCAGGCGGTCCGGCTTCACCGCCCCCGTTCCTCGTAAACCTTTATTTTTAGGTTTGACCCCGTTCCCCCGCTCTGCCTTTATAACCATAGACTTGTGGCCGAATACACATGTTTCCTGCTGTTCATTAATTCAAGAAAATTGTATGTTCGCGTGGCCCGGACTATCCCTTTGTGAATTTGACGGCGGACTTGAGTTGCGGCCGCCGGAGATCACCGCAGCAAGCCGCGGGGAATGCGCTCGCTATTGCGGTTCAAACAACCCGGTATCTCGGCTGCTTGATGCGTTCCCCTTTGCAACGAGGGCAACGGCCCGGCCTGGTAAAGCGTTTTCGCTTGTCAAATACATACCCGCACGTAAGACATCGGGAGGGAATTACGACCAGCCTGCGCGTTTGCGAGACAACAGAACGTGCTATGTGGGAGAGGTGGCTATAGACCTCTTTTTCTTGGATGCGCAGCATCTGGGAGAGGTCCCGGGCGCTAAGGACTTCTTGGGACAGCAACTCTATCATCTGCCGTCGAATGGTTTGCATTCTTATTGGCGTGGGATTTCGTATACAAAAGCCAAGGGGCCGGTAAAGATCATGAGGCTGATCGTCCAGAGGATCATGGCGGATATTAAAACAACAAAGATCGCCCTCCCTCTGGTCAGGAGATAGACTTCCTGCGCGGCTACAATCGAGACAACAACACTCCATACGGTAATAATCAGGCCGGCAAACGGTATGATAACAGCCCAGTCAATAATACCGCTTAACCCTATGATCCGGACAAAGCCCATGAATTCCTGCTTGCCTTTTGAGTAGCCGCAAAAAAGATGGACAATAGCTGCAAAGAGAAAAAGTACTAAGACAGAAAAAAGGGCGCCAATCAAGATCGCGGCAAGGTTTTTGCCCGGGATGAAGGCTAATGCCCCGCCTATGGCGGTTACGGCGATGCCGAACCTTATGGCATTGGGATCCGTGGCCACTTGTGCCATTGCAGGCTGGTTAAGCTTTACAATTTGGACGGCCTTTTTGAAATAATCGAGTGTGCCGGCAGGTTCGAATTGTCCGGCGCTCCGGTCTTGCATGCCTTTGCCTCCCGGTCTTCATCCTCATGATCGTTCAAAGCACTTTTCCAAAGCAGCCCTCCATACAAGGCCAAATATATTATTGTTTATTCCTCTTATATTGCGGGCCTCCGTAATAAATAATAATATCCGACACCCACTTTATAGTGCGCCTGTCGACAATCTGGTCATCAGGGGAAAGAAGACAAAACATCCCGCCCAATCTGGGTTTTAGATACTGAAATGGGTCCTGGCTGCCTGCGGAACGACGCCTGAAGACTATCACTGTCTTGGCACCGTCACGACGGTTAAAGATTTCTCCACACGAAAAAACCGCAAAATTGCCATCCAGGCCCCTGATGTTAAAAACGAACCTCCCCCAGTGATGGAACCTTCTTGGAAAACCTGCCTTCCTGATAACATCTCTTAAAGGAATGCCGACATAGTCATAAACACCTGTATATGTCTTTACATTACGCAGAAACACCTGGCCCATTGCCTCAAGGTCTTTTATGGTCAAAGTAACAGTCTTGGCGTTATCGCCTGTTACCCTGATTTTTTTTGAGTAGTATTTCTCACCCGGGTATGCAGGAGTAATAATAGCAGTAGCAAGAAACGGGAGGATAAGGCAACATGCTAAAACAACCCTTGTTATCTTACCGGCCTCCTTTGGTTTGTAATGTTTCATCTCTTATGGCAAACCCTTGATTACCATGCAGCTATAACTTGAATCTCTTAATGGTCTCCTGTAGGTTCACATTTGCTGCTTTAATTTTATTGACGATTTCATCGGAACCTTCGTCTTTTGCTCTTGCAGCGAGATCCCCGATCTCTCCGGAAATATCACTGATTGTCTTGATGTTATCCCTCAACCCCATGATCATAATGTTAATAGAATCAGCCAGGTCTTGGAGTTCATCACCTCTTCTAACTACTATCTCCTTCCGCAGATTACCCCTCCCGATGTCAACGATCTCCCTTTCTATCCTATACAGAGGCCCGGCAATAGCATGTGGAAACAAGAGGGATAGAACAACACCCAAAACCAGGCTTGCAAAAAATCCGGTAAGGAGCACAGGGACAAGAAAATCTAAAAAGTTTTCGGCTTTTATATGAAACATGCGGTAGGATTTTCCGACGTTCATATCACTGTAAAAATAAAAAATTATGCCCGTAACGAGTAACGATATAAGAATAATGGCCCAGATCTTGAATAACATATGAAGCTGCAGCCGTCTTTTGATGGAAAAGTTAAAGGACCGTCTCCGTTTGTAGGGCTTATCCGAAGTTGACATTGTTTCCTCCTTTAGTTCGGATTTAGTCCAATTCGCTCAAAGCTGATATTGCCTTTTATAAGATTTTTTATAATATCTCTTTAGTCACCGTGGCAGACATTACAAGAGGTCGCCCGCCTTCGCACGAAATGTTTCGCATTTCCTCCGTGGACATTATGGCATGTGACACAGGTGATAACACTGCCTGCCAAAGCAGGTAAATAATCCGGAATCTTTGTTGTTCCTCCGGCGGCCACACCTACGGGGTGGGATAGGCCAAGGACATCAGGGGGATGGCATTGATAACAGGCATCGATGGTCAGTTTCTCGCCGAAATTCAGGCCCGTGCATCTATTCTTCACCTCTCCGGGCCCTGTTTTAACCGCGTCTTTCCCCCTGACGGTACCCCGCTGTTTTAAATGGCAGGCCCCACACTCTCTCTTCTTAAACGGGGAGTGCTGGTGGGCTTTGGAAATCCCTTTTTCATACACCTTCCCATGGCATGACAGGCAGTCAGCTTCTACGTTTTGTGCTACAGACAAAGCAAATACGCCGGAAAGGGCAATAGCGATTGCAAGGTTCAATACAATCAAGCATCTTCGTAAGCTCATAATATCATAGCCCCTTAGCCTTATCTTAATTAGAGACCTTTGCAAAACATCCCCTTTTGCCCAATCTCTGCGTCAGACTCAGATTTCAATCCTCAAAATACTCAAAGTATTCCTCCGGTTAAAATCTTCGTCTTCCTTGACCTTGAACAAAATTGAACATTTTGCAAAGGTCTCAATTAATACCTTAAACCATCAAACAGGCCGATGGTCCAGGCTATGCCGTGCAGATTACGTAGTCTTTAAAGTGTACGATAAACCGGCTCTCGCGCGAAAAATCTTAACATATTAATATCATAACGACCTAAAAGGGTCAATGACACTACGGGCGGGAAGATACTGATCTTGGTGAGATCATGAGTCAACATAGACACGACGATTACTTTTACCGATGGCGCAGCACACCTCATAGTTGATCGTCCCGATCCTCGTTGCAATCTCCTCGGCCGTGATACGCTCTTTACCTTGCGCCCCCAAGAGAACCACTTCATCGCCGACTGCAACACCCTCCACCCGCGTGACATCTAACATGGTCAGGTTCATGCAGACGCGACCCACCACCGGCACGCGTTGCCCGCGGATCAGCACCTCTCCGTTATTCGAAAGCAGGCGACTGTATCCGTCGTCATAGCCGACAGGGATGGTGGCTATGGTGCGCCTTTCCTGAGTCATATAGGTACGACCGTAGCTGACCGAAGTGCCCTTGGGGACTGTTCTGACCTGAATAAGGCGCGACTTGAAAGTCATGACCGGCTTGAAAGAATCCGCACCGGCCAATCCTTTGGCAGGCGGTGAACCGTAAAGTAGGATGCCGGGCCGTACTATATCAAGGTCCATGCCCTTTTTTCCCAAAAGCGCTCCGCTGTTTGCGATATGAACAGTCCCTTGGAAGCCCAATACCCGCCTGCACCCTTCCACGGCTTCCAGAAATCTCGTTATTTGTTGATCAGTGAAGGGTTCCCCGGGCTGATCGGCCACGGCAAGGTGGGAAAATATCCCCTCGGGTTGAATCCCTTTCATGGACAAGAGTTGTCTTAAGAAGTCCTGCAGGTCTTCAGGGGAAACACCTAACCGAGTCATGCCGGTGTCCACCTTGACATGGACCGGCGTCGCCTTGCCCTGCCCGGCCGATATCCGGGAAAGCTCTTCCGCAATATCCAATTGAAAGAGCGCGGGCATGAGATCATGTTTAACAACGGACTGGACCTCATCCAACATGATCCCCATCATGATCAAGATCGGAACCCCGCAACCGGCCTTTCTGAGTTCCAGGCCCTCTTCCAACTCGAACACCCCGAGATAATCAACGCCTGCCGATTCCAGGGTCCCGGCTACAGGCATCATGCCGTGTCCGTAAGCATCCGACTTGACAACCGCGAGGACTCTGGTGTTGGTACCGGCCAACCGCCTGATCTCAAAAAAATTGTGTTTGAGCGCACCAAGGTCGATGATCACTTCATTTGGTATCATGGTTCGGCTCCCATAGTGGAAGTTCAACTGCAAAGGTACTACCCTTACCCTCAGCGCTTTCAACGCGAATGCTGCCGCCGAATGATTCAATAATGCGCAGGCTGATTGCAAGCCCTAAACCGGTTCCCTTGCCCGGGGGCTTTGTGGAATAAAAAGGATCAAAGATCTTGTTGAGTTCAGAGGCGGCGATCCCTTTACCCGTATCGGAAACAGAGATTTCGATGAGCTCTGTTGGGTGTCGGCCCGAATCTGTCTCCTTTGTCGCAAGAGAAATTCGCCTGCCGGCAACAGTCAAGGAGCCTCCTTCTTCCATGGAGTCGCGCGCATTAAGTATCAAATTGACCAGAACCTGTTTCAACTGGCCGGCATCGGCCCACACTGTCCCAACATCTTGCTCAACTTGCGTTTCGATCTTAACGGACGACATCAGGCTTTGACGGGCAAGAAAAGAAGTGCTCTCCATGATCAAGGCATTTACATCCACGGGAGACGGCTCGGATAGCGACGGCCTTGAAAAGTCGAGGAGTTCACGGACGATGGCATTGATTCTGGTAACCTCCTTTTCGACCCGCCCGAGATAATCGATCGCCTCCGGGTTGTCTTTAACGTGATCCGCTAAAAGATTCGTATAGCCTAAGATAGCCCCCATCGGATTGCCGACCTCGTGGGCCACACCTGCTGCAAGCCGACCCAAAGATGAGAGCTTTTCCGAGCGCAACACTTCCTCCCTGGCCTGTTTCAGCTCCAGGTTAGCCGCTTCCAGAGAACGAATATGCGCCTCTAAGCGATCCTTGTTTTCCGCAAGCCTCTTTAGCATCCGATTAAGGGCCATGCTGAGGCGGGCGATCTCGTTTTGATCGGTCTCGGCCATAATGGAAAAGAGATCGGTATCTTTGAAATGGTCGGCCATCTTGACCAGGCGCTTGATAGGCCGTATCACGATCCTTGACAAAAGAAAGTTTCCAAAGACAACAAGGACCAGCACATTCAAGCCGATATAAAACCAGATGAGAAGGCGGGACTTCCTCAGGCCCTGGCTCACGGCATCAATTCGAACAGGGACTCTGACGGCCGCGATGCACTCTCCATCGGCAAAAATAGGGGCTGTAATATTAAAGAGAGCGTGTTTCCTGTTTATCTTTGTGCTGGGTTTTCCGGTTTCAAGAACGTCGGCAATTTGGCTGCCCGGCTCGTTCAGCCGTTCTTGAGGCTCATCGCCAACCCATATTGAGCCATCCCTTCCGACCACAACAATTTCACCATACAGCCCTGAATGTCCCATCCAGGAAATACCGTTGCGAAGACGTTCCTGTAACAGCTTAAGAGAAACCGCATCAACCGGTTTTGGCCCTTCCTCAACAACCGCCTGTATCTTTTGGGCGACCGCCATGCCGTCGGCCTTCTTATATCGAAGCAAGTCCTGTTCCGTGATCCTCAAAATCACAAAGCTGGTCAAGGCCATGGCGGCTACCAGGAGGATGGTCAGGCTCAGCAGAATTTCGGTTCGAAGACCCGGGCTGAATCTCTTCATTATCTTAGAATCTGTACATACCAGTTCATGATTTGCGGCCCGAAAAACAGAAAAACCAGCGTACCAAGGCTAAGAAAAGGGCCAAAAGGGACCGCCAGCTTTCGTCCCTTTCCGGTGTGGATGGCCAAAACCATGCTCACTGCGGCCCCAATAGCCGATCCGACAAATATCGTAAATATGACGGCTCTCCAGCCCAAAAAAGCACCGATCATGGCAAGCAACTTGATATCACCACCGCCCATCCCTTCCCTTTTGGTCAGAAAATAGTACCCCAAAGCAGTCAAAAACAGAATACCTCCGCCTATGATTATCCCAAACAAGGACTCTTTATACGTGATATGATCAAGGGCTAAAGACGCGAGGAATCCGATCGCTATACCAGGGCAGGTAATAACATCAGGGATAATTTGATGATCAATGTCAACGAACGTGATCACCAAAAGGGCGGCGATCAGTCCGTACAGGACAAGGCCCTCCCAAGAAAGGCCATAACGTGCAACAACAGCTACCGCAAACATGCCCGATACAAGCTCAACAATGGGATATCTCAAGGAGATTGCGGTTCCACAGTGCCGACATCGCCCTCGAAGCCAAAGATAGCTTGCTACCGGGACGTTATCATAAAAAGCGATCTTTGCCCGGCAGCTTGGACAGATAGACCGCGGGCGTATCAAAGAAATGGACCGTGGAAGGCGGTAGATACACACATTTAAGAAACTGCCGACTGCCATGCCGAACAGGAAAATCCAAATCTTAAGAACGAACGGTCCCAAGCCAAGGTCCTTTCCAATTTAATGAGTTACTAAAGAAAACGTTTTGTACCTGACATTGGTTTGGGGTCATGATGTCTTTTCTTTCGTTCTGAGTCTACCGGGCTGGTGTTTTTAGCAACTTATCTGCGGGGGATTTTTACCCCCTCCGCATTCTCCCGCAAGCGGGAGCTGCGGTTTCCCCCAAAATAAGTTACAAAAACACGGCGCCCTACCGCCGGTCACTCCAGAAAAGACATCATGACCCCTGTGTATGATGTCGGGTACTTAATGTACTTTTTAGTAATTAATGGGTTAAGTATAAACAGGCTGTTGCCCGGATCGCCCCAATCCGGATTTCATCCAACGGCCCCATAAAAACGGGTTGAGCGGGCGACTGTTTGGGCAACAACCAGGTCAAAAGCAAGATATCACAAATAGTTAAAAGATAAGTATAGGGAATAGGTCAAAAAATCAAGATTTTTGTTGTCATCAAGACAAGATGCTTTATATTATACATCTGAATTTAGGGGGTTTCGCCCCAAGCAGCCACAACCCATTACAAGTACGAATGAGTAAACGGAGGCACCTGCATGGCACAAACAGATAGCATCGATTCCATTGACATCATACAAGAAGACGGTGAAGCAGTAGATATCCCGGATGCACTACCCCTTCTTCCCGTGCGCGACGTTGTTGTCTTTACATATATGATCCTTCCCTTATTTGTCGGAAGAGATAAGTCGATTCGTGCCGTAGACGCGGCTATGGCCAAAGATCGGCTCCTTCTTCTGTCTACCCAAACCGACGCTGCGATTGAGAGCCCCGGCCCTGAGGAAATTTACAAGGTAGGCACAGTGGCCATGATTATACGCATGTTCAAGCTTCCGGACGGCAGAGCCAAGATATTGGTCCAAGGCTTAGCCAAGGCCCGGATAGCAGATTATGCAGAAACAAAGCCTTTCTACCAGGTCAAAATCGAACAGATTTCCGAACAGGCGGCAAAGAACATAGGCGTTGAGGCTGAAGCGCTCATGCGCAATGCTTGTGAACAGACGGAAAAAATTCTTGACTTGCGAGGCGAGCTGACCGGTGACGTGAGTGCTATCTTGGGCGGAATTGACGAGCCCGGGCGATTGGCAGATTTGGTAGCTTCAAATCTAAAGTTGAAGGTAGAACAAGCCCAGGGGATTCTTGAGATGAGTGATCCTATTCAGAAGCTTCATCGAGTCAATGAACTCCTGGGCAAGGAACTGGAAGTCTCTGCCATGCAGGCCAAGATCCAGTCCGATGTCAGGGAAGAGATCTCGAAGACCCAGCGAGAATATTTTCTCAGGGAGCAGATGCGAGCCATACACAAAGAGTTAGGAGATATTGACGAAAAGGTCCAGGAGATCTCAGAATATACCAAAAAGATCAAGAAGGCCAAGATGTCAAAGGCGGCTGAAAAAGAAGCCCTCAAGCAATTAAAGCGTCTTGAGCAGATGCACCCGGATGCTGCGGAGGCCTCCATTGTACGTACCTACTTAGATTGGCTGGTTGAGGTTCCCTGGAACAAATCGACCAAAGAAGTCTTGGATATAAAGAAGGCCCAGGAGGTCCTGGATGAGGACCATTATGATCTCCAGAAGGTAAAGGATCGTATCCTGGAATATTTGAGCGTGCGGAAGCTCAATAAGCAGATGAAGGGGCCGATACTCTGTTTTACAGGCCCCCCAGGAACAGGGAAGACCTCGCTGGGGCGATCTATCGCAAGGGCCATGAACCGTGAATTCTATCGTATCTCCTTGGGTGGCATTCGGGACGAAGCCGAAATCCGCGGACATCGCCGCACATACATTGGCGCGATGCCTGGACGAATCATTCAAGGCTTGAAGCAGTGCGGTACGAACAACCCTGTATTCATGATGGATGAAGTAGATAAGATCGGTGTTGATTTTCGCGGGGACCCATCCGCTGCTCTACTGGAAGTCTTAGATCCGGAACAAAATGTCAGCTTCAGCGACCACTATCTGAACACCCCCTTTGATTTGTCAAAGGTTATGTTTATAACCACAGCCAACGTGGCCGACCCTATCCACCCGGCATTGAAAGATCGGATGGAGATTATAGAGTTTGCCGGATATACAGAAGAAGAAAAACTTGCTATTGCCGAACAATTCTTAATACGGCGCCAGATCAAGGAAAACGGTATTACCTCAAAACATGTACGGATCGGCCCAAAGGCGCTACAAAATATTATATTACAATACACCTTAGAGGCCGGTCTCAGAAACCTGGAACGGGAGATCGGCACCATATGCCGCAAGGTGGCCCGCAAAGCAGCAGAAGGCGAAAAGGGCCTGTTCACCGTCACCCGCGCCAATCTTCACCGCTACCTGGGTGTGCCGAAATACCTCCCCGAATTGGAACAAAAGTCGGATGAGGTTGGAGTTGCCACAGGACTGGCATGGACCCAAGCCGGGGGAGAGGTGCTGTATGTAGAGGCCTCTATAATGAAAGGAAAGGGTGACTTGATCCTTACAGGCCAATTAGGAGAGGTGATGCAGGAATCTGCAAAGGCTGCCCTGACTTATGCTCGCGCCAACGTAAAGTCCCTTGGAATTAAAGATAATTTTTTCAGGGATGTTGACATCCATATACATGTTCCGGCAGGGTCGATCCCCAAGGACGGGCCTTCGGCAGGGGTCACTATAGCCACGGCGTTGATTTCGACCTTGAGCGGGCAACCGGTAAACAGAGATGTGGCCATGACCGGAGAGATCACTCTCCGTGGACGTGTACTTCCGATCGGTGGGTTAAAGGAAAAGGCGTTGGCCGCGCTCAGGGCCAATGTGCGCAAGGTGATTATCCCGGAAAAAAACAAGAAAGATCTGGTTGAAATTCCCTCAAACATCAAGCGCAAACTTGTCTTCTTGCCGGTAAGTAACGTGGACGAAATCTTGAAGATTGCCCTTGGGGAAAAGCCCGCTGGGAAGCAAAAAAGCTCAAAACCGAAAGCTCAAAGCTGAGAGTTGTAGAAGAAGATTTATTACTTTCAGCTTACTGTGAACAGTGATGAAAACCCTTGGAGTTGATACATCCAGCCGGACGGGGAGCGTGGCCGTCTGCGAAAACGATACGGTATTAGCTGAAGTGGCGGTGACCGGCGCACATACACATGCAAAGCGTTTAATGTCCGCAGTCGACGCGACCCTTGAGATGGCAGGCCTGTCCATTGCGGACTGTGACGGATTTGCCGTGACCACAGGTCCGGGAAGTTTTACAGGTCTGCGGATCGGGATCAGCACCGTTAAAGGGTTTGGGGTTGCGACCAAGAAACCGGTTGCGGGTGTATCTACTTTAGAAGCCCTGGCCTACCAGTTTCCTTTGTTTCCCCATCTGATTTGCCCGGTTTTGGATGCCCGTAAAGGACAAATATACACAGCCGTTTATGAATGTGCCGGTTACATGAAGTGGAAAAGAGTGTTCAAGGATTGTGCCGCAGAACCAAGAGAATGGCTGAAGCAAATTCAACGTTCGTGTCTCTTTGTAGGCGACGGCGCGGTTGCATATGAAGGATTAATAAGAGAAACCCTCGGGGACCTGGCGCACTTTGCACCGCCGTATCTAAACACGGTCAGGGCCTCGGTGGTGGCTTACATCGGGATGAGACAGATCCTGGACGGCCGGATTGTCGATGTTGCCGGGCTGGTACCCCATTATATCCGAAAATCGGATGCTGAAATAAAACTTGAAAAACTGCAGGGCTATTGACAAAGAAAGGTTAAGAGATATAATTACTTTTTTGATGCGTTACCGGGGATTTAATGATTTCTGCTGAGCGTGAGCGGTCCGGTCCGGTCGCCCGGGAGGCCTATCCCTTCATACTTGGATCGGCCTTTGCGACAGCTATTGTTGCTGTTTTGGGATTATATGTGCCGGCCCTGTTTTTTTTGTTATTTACATCCTTTGTTTGTTTGTTCTTCAGGGATCCGGAACGAATCATTCCGGGAAAAGAAGGGATCGTAGTCTCCCCGGCCGACGGTAAGGTCGTGGAGGTAAGTGTTGTGCAGGATAGCGATTTTGCCGCCGAGAAAATGCTTAAGATCAGCATCTTTATGTCAATATTCAATGTTCACGTAAACCGAATGCCTGACGACGGCATGGTCGCTGATGTTAACTATTATCCGGGCAAATTCTTTTCAGCTAACTTGGACAAGGCCTCAAAAAACAACGAACGAAACGCAGTGAGCCTGGAGATAAGCCGTGGCCGAAAGCTAATAGTGGTCCAGGTTGCAGGGCTCATTGCAAGGAGGATCATCTGCAAGATACGCAAGGGTGACCGTTTGAGTCGCGGGGATCGGTTTGGTATGATCTGTTTTGGTTCTCGTCTGGATGTCTATCTTCCGCCGGACACCGTACCCACTGTGTCTGTAGGAGATAAGGTCCTGGCCGGGACATCGATTTTGGGGGATCTACAATGAAAAGGGAAAGGCGTCCAACTAAAATGAGATCGCGGCGAGGGATATATGTCCTGCCTAATCTTCTTACCTCCGCGAACCTTTTTTGCGGCTTCTATGCTGTTGTGGCTGCCATCCAGGGACACTTCCTGAAGGGAGCCATTGCTATTATGGTAGCTGCCCTCTTTGATGCGCTGGACGGCAAGATTGCCCGGGTAACGCGGACCGTGAGCAGGTTCGGCCTTGAATATGATTCCCTGTGTGATGTCATTTCATTCGGCGTAGCGCCCGGCATCCTGATTTACTTGTGGGCGCTTCAGCCATTCGGAAGATTGGGATGGCTGGCGGCACTTATCTTTGTGGCATGCGGTACGCTCAGGCTGGCACGGTTTAACACCCAGGCCCATGTGATCGGCAGTGATTACTTTAATGGACTTCCGATTCCGGCGGCTGCCTCCATGATCGCTGCTACGGTTCTCCTTTACTACCGTCTTGGCGGGACGGGGACTACCAAGCACATAACGATCTTGATCATGATCTACGTTTTGTCCTTTTTGATGGTCAGCACTATCAAGTATTATAGCTTTAAGCATATGGAGCTGTTTAAAAAGATGAGATTCAACATGCTGGTCATTATTGTCATGTTTTTTATCGTCATTGCGGCAGAGCCAAGTATTGCCTGCTTCCTTATTATGCTGTGCTATGTCCTTTCAGGTCCTTTCACTACCTTGTGGCTTCGCAAGAAGCGCCGGAGCGAAGCGGCTGCCGATAAGGGGCCCGACGATACTCCTTACGAAAAGCCCGTGTAGATATGCCCCAAACAATCACGGAAAAAATCTTGGCCGCTCATACAGGGCGGGAGACGGTGGTGCCCGGCGAACTCATCAATGTTCGCATCGATATGGCCCTGGCCAATGATATCACGGCTCCCATTGCTATCGATCTGTTTGAAAAATCACGTGTAGGATCCGTGTTTGATCAGGAAAGAATCGCCTTGGTACCGGACCACTTTGTGCCCAATAAGGATGTCCGGTCTGCTATTCAGGTACAGACCATGCGCACTTTTGCCAGAAAATATAACATCAAGAATTTTTTTGAACTTGGTGAAATGGGGATTGAGCATGTGCTCCTGCCGGAACAGGGCCTGGTGCTGCCCGGAGATGTGGTAATCGGCGCGGATAGTCATACGTGCACTTATGGTGCCCTGGGTGCCTTTGCAACAGGTGTTGGAAGTACGGACATCGCAGCGGCCATGATTACCGGCGAAGCATGGTTTAAGGTCCCGGAATCGATCAAGTTCATATATCATGGCCAGCCCGGCAAATGGGTGACCGGGAAAGACCTCATCCTTTACACGATCGGGGACATCGGGGTTGACGGCGCCACGTATAAGGCCATGGAATTTACGGGCGATGCGATCAAGAACTTGCCATTGGCCGACCGAATGACCATGGCCAACATGGCGATCGAGGCGGGAGGCAAAAATGGAATCATTTCCCCGGATGAAACAACACTCGATTATATAAAGCCGAGAGCCAAACGCCCATTTGAATGCTATACGAGTGATCCTGATGCCCTCTATGCAGATGTAAGAACATATGATGTTTCCGGCATTGAGCCACAGGTCGCATTCCCGTTTCTTCCTGAGAACGCCCGGAACATCTCAGAAGTAGGAACGGTTTTGATCGACCAGGTGGTGATCGGGTCTTGTACGAACGGGCGTATTGAGGACCTTCGCCTTGCGGCCGGTATCCTGGAAGGCCGGACTATTGACAAGAATATGCGTCTTATTATAGTACCTGCAACCCCTACCATATACCGCCAGGCAATGACCGAGGGGCTGTTGGAGGTTTTTCTCTCAGCCAAGGGAATTGTGAGCCCGCCTACCTGTGGACCATGCCTGGGAGGGTTTATGGGAATCCTTGGGCCTGGGGAGCGGGCAGTGGCCACCACTAACCGCAATTTTGTAGGCCGCATGGGGCACACCTCAAGTGAGGTCTATCTTGCCAACCCTGCTGTGGCGGCCGCATCGGCTGTGCTGGGACGGATTGGGAGCCCGGAAGAACTGTAATTATAAAGCTTGTAACGAAAGTAGATGAGGAAAAATGAAAATAGAAGGAAGAGTCTGGAAGTTCGGCAATAATATCGATACGGATGTGATTATCCCCGCCCCTTATCTTGTTACCTCAGACATGGAAGAACTCGGCAGGCATTGTATGGAGGGGGTGGATGCCGAATTTGCTGAAAAGGTCCGGTCGGGAGATATAATAGTCGCGGGGAAGAATTTCGGCTGCGGCTCCTCGCGTGAGCATGCCCCTATGGCGATAAAAGGGGCTGGTATTTCGTGCGTGATAGCAGAAGGCTTTGCCCGCATATTTTTCAGAAATGCCTTCAACATGGGCCTATCGATTTTTGAATCCCCCGGCGTGTTCCAGGGGATCGAGGAGGGTGACCGGATTTCGATCAACCAGGATATGGGCGAGATTATGGACCATACAAACGGAAAGCGGTTTTCAGCAAGCCCGATACCGTCATTCATGCAGGAACTGGTTGAGGCCGGCGGGCTTATGTCATATATACTGAACAAAAGGCGCGCGTGAATCCATGACACAGAGGAAATACGATATAGCAGTAATCCCTGGCGACGGCACGGGCCCTGAAGTGGTCGCCGAGGGGCTGAAGGTCTTGGAGGCAGTTTCGCGAAAATATGATTTTCAGCTTTCTTTTCATCGTTATGACCTGGGTGGCGAACACTACAAGAAGACAGGGGAAACCCTTTCCAACGAGGTATTTGAGTCAATAAAGGGATGCCGTGCAATCTATCTTGGAGCAATAGGCCATCCGGATGTGCCGCCAGGTGTGCTGGAAAAAGGGATCCTGTTAAGGCTTCGGTTTGAGCTGGATCAATACGTTAACCTGCGCCCTGTAAAACTCTACCCCGGCGTGGAGATTCCCTTGAAGGATAAAGGTCCCGAGGAGATCGATTTTGTTGTCGTTCGGGAAAATACCGAAGGCCTGTATGTAGGAGCAGGAGGATTCCTGAAGCGGGGAACCCCCCATGAGGTGGCTATCCAGGAATCGATCAACACCAGAACCGGGGTTGAACGCTGCATTCGATATGCCTTTGAGTTCTGCAGGCAACGCAATAAGGCCAAGAAATTAACGCTGTGCGGCAAAACCAATGTCTTGACCTATGCCTTTGATCTGTGGGAGCGCACATTCAAGGACGTAGCGCGGGACTATCCGGATATTGAGACCGACTACGTTCACGTGGATGCCCTGTGTATGTGGATGATCAAAAATCCGGAATGGTTTGATGTGATCGTTACCGATAACATGTTCGGAGATATTATTACCGACCTGGCAGCCATTCTCCAGGGCGGCATGGGGGTGACGGCAGGGGCCAATATCAACCCTAAAGGGATCTCCATGTTTGAACCGATTGGGGGCTCTGCACCAAAATACACCGGACAAAACATCATTAACCCGATTGCAGCAATCCTGGCCGCACAGCTTATGCTCGAAACCCTTGAGGAAACCGACGCAGCACGGATGATCGAAAAGGCCGTGATGAAGGTCCTGGCAGAGGACCTGAAGGGGGTGGCAGCGGGCCGGATGGGATATTCTACGTCCGAGGTCGGGGATTTGATCGTTGAGTTCATAGAGGCAATGCAGGATGCCTGATGCAGGATGCCGGATGGGCTTCGCCTCAATTACTCCAACACTCCATTATTCTTTAGGGGGAGACTGAGAAATGGCCAAATCATTCAATGTTGCGGTAGCCGGGGCGACCGGCGCTGTTGGAAGTCAGATGATAGCCTGCCTCGAAGAGAGGGGCTTTCCGATAAACAATCTGAAATTGTTGGCAACAGGCAAATCCGCAGGCCGGAAGCTCCGGTTCAGGGGTAAAGAGTTTTCAATAGAGGAATTGACCGAAACTTCATTCCGCGGAATTGATATCGGCATCTTTTCGGCCGGCGGGGCAGCCAGCGAAAAGTACGCACCTTATGCAGCCAAAGACGGATGTGTGGTCGTTGACAACTCCGCGGCGTGGCGAATGGATCCTGACGTGCCACTGGTCATCCCTGAGGTAAATCCGCATGCTGTAGCAAACTATTCGAACAAGGGGATAATTGCGAATCCAAATTGCTCTACTATCCAGATGGTGGTGGCGCTGGCCCCTATTTACAGAAAAGCAGGAATAAAACGAATTGTGGTTTCTACCTATCAGGCGGTCTCCGGCACCGGCAAGAAGGCCATAGACGAACTTTACAACCAGACGGAAGCTATTTTGAATTCCCGTGAGCCTGAAAAGAATGTCTATCCACACAGGATCGCCTTCAACTGTCTCCCGCACATAGATATCTTCCTCGACAATGGATATACAAAGGAAGAGATGAAGATGACCAATGAGACCCGAAAGATACTCGAAGATGATTCCATCGGGATTACGGCCACGACGGTGCGCGTGCCGGTCTTTTTCGGCCACTCAGAATCGGTTAATGTAGAAACACGTGAGCCTATTACGCCGGAAGAGGTACGTGCTTTGCTCGAAAACTCTCCAGGTGTGGATGTTATGGATGACCCGTCAAAGAATATCTATCCCATGGCGATTGATGCGGCGGGCAAGGATGAAACCTTTGTAGGTCGTATCAGGGCTGATGAGACGATTCCGAACGGGATCAATCTATGGATCGTATCGGACAATATCCGCAAGGGCGCGGCGACCAATGCGGTCCAGATAGCTGAGATTTTGGCCAAGGATTATCTGAACAAGTGAAGGAGTGAGATCTTGGAACGTATACCAATTACACGAGCAGGCTACGAGGCCCTCAAAGAACAGGTAAGACAACTCAAGGGGGCTGAAAGGCCAGCTGTCATAAAGGCGATTCAGGAAGCCCGCGCCCACGGAGACATCAGTGACAATGCAGAATTTGAGGCTGCAAAAGAACGCCAGGCGTTTCTTGAAGGAAAAATCGGTGAACTTGAACACAAGATCGCCGTTGCCGAGGTGATCGATCCTGGCCAGGTAACAACCGACCAGGTCATGTTCGGCTGCACGGTTATCCTGGGAAACCTGATTACCGAAGAAGAGGTCCGGTATCAGCTCGTGGGGCCGGACGAATCTGATGTGCACCTGGGGCGTATCTCGGTATCATCGCCCCTTGGGAGGGCGATGATACGGAAAAAAGTGGGCGACGAGATTGTCGTCAATGCCCCGGGAGGACAACGACGCTATGAGCTGGTTGATATTTTGGCTTCATGAGTAGTGGTGTTTCATTGTGTTTGTTGAGTTTATTGAGTTCATTGGGTTCGTTGGGTTAACACAACAAACCCAAAAGGGGGCTGTCATGATCCGGAATAAACTTGTTCTTTTTTTTGTTATGATTTTCTTGCTTGCAGTGGGTTGTACAACCTACAAGAGGCAACCTGTCTCTTTTAAGATGCCTGACGCCTACCCCAATGCCACGAAGGTGGCCGGGACAACCATTGCCGCAAAGGCCTATGACGACCCTAAAGAAGCCAAGGAGGCCTTTGGGTTTGATATCCGGGGCGCAGGGCTTTATCCTGTGCAGGTTATCTTTAATAATCTGGGGGATTACTCTATTCAGATTGAGTCTTCCCAGACCATCCTATCCGATGGAGAGGGTAATATGTGGTCGATTATCGATTCCAGCATGGCCTATGATCGTGTAACCAAGAAGTCCGAGATGTCCCGCATCGGAAAAGCGGGCGCTAAGACCGGAATCCTGACAGGTGCGGCAGGCGCATTGCTGGGAGCCGCCATCGGGGTTGTAAGCGGCGAAAACGTGCTTGAATCTGCCGGCAGAGGTGCTGTCCTGGGTGGCGCCATTGGGGCAACCGCCGGGGGGGCGCAGGCCGCCACCTCGGGTGCGGACGCACAGGCTGAAATTGCTGAAGATCTGATAGAAAAGTCTCTGGAAAACAGACCGATAGCGCCCAGTAGTATTGCTCACGGATTTATTTTCTTCCCGGGTGAAGCAAAGGGTGCGGGTGAGTTAAGGCTCCAGCTGCTGGTGATAGAGACCGGGAATATATACACTATTCGACTTGCACTGTAGGCGCAAGCTTCACTTCGTGTCGTATTTCGATATTCGAGTTTCGCATTTGGCTCCGGCTTGTCCGGGTTAGGAAAAGGAGGTTAACACATGGCTCGTGTAACTGTGGAAGATTGCTTAATACGGGTTCCGAACCGCTACTTGTTGGTTCACGTCGTCGCAAAACGGGTTCGACAAACGCGGGAAGGTGCCCAGTATCTGGTGTACTCGCCCAAAAACGAGGATATCGTAGTCGCCCTGCGAGAAGTTGCAGCAGGGAAAGTCCGTCTTCAAAAAAAAGAACCTGAGGCCACGGAGGCAGAATAGAGGGGTCAGGGATGTCTCTTTACAAATCTAATAGCGTGAATTGATCGTTGTCGGTTATTATAACCCTCCTAAACGTGTGCCGGACGCATGCTTGCAGTATTTCTTGGGTTCAGTCCCCTTTTTGAAGACCGCGGTCGTTGCATTCGGGCAATCCTCTGACGCAAGAAGCCCGGATTCAACATCGATTCTGACCTTCACCACCCCTTCCGGCAGAGAGAAATCGTGATAAGGCCGGCCCGCCAGCACCTCCTCCATAAAATCAATCCATATTGGAAGGGCCGCTCTGGCGCCTGTTTCCTTGTCGCCCAGTTTTCCGTAGTTGTCCAGACCAACCCACACCCCCGCAACAACAGTCGGAGAAAACCCAATAAAAAGGGCATCCCTGTAACTATCGGTCGTTCCGGTCTTGCCGGCTAAGGGCCGGCCAATAGATTTTGCCGCCCTGCCGGTCCCTGCCTGCACGACTGCCTGCAACATATCGGTCATAACGGCTGAGGTCTCAGGACTGACTACGGTGCGCATCTGAGGCCTTGCCCGCCAGATGGATCGCCCTCCCCGGTCCAGGACCTCCAGGATCGCAAAGGGTTTCGCCCAGACACCACCGTTTGGGAAGACGGCATAGGCAGAAGTTAATTCAAGGAGCGTTACCTCGGATGTTCCAAGGACCAAGGAGAGGTTTGACTGTAAGGGGGATTCTATTCCCATCCTGTATGCCCACTGCACGGCGACAGAGGAGCCGAGCTTATTAAGGAGTTTTACGGCCGGGATATTCTGTGATACGGCCAAGGCTTGCCTGAGTATCATCTCGCCCCTGAATTTGCCGGAAAAGTTTTCCGGAGCCCAGTCCACGCCCTCTTTGGCCCCCTTAAAGACGACCGGGGCATCCCAGATCACATGGTTCTGAGCAAAACCGTTTTCCGTTGCACAGGCGTATACTAAGGGCTTGAATGCCGAACCCGGCTGTCTTCGAGCCATGGTGGCACGGTTGAATGGACTCTCCTTAAAATCTTTTCCCCCCACCATGGCCAGGATCGCCCCCTGTCTGGCATCCAGACTGACCAGGGCCGCCTGCGGGCTTCCCTGCCAGCTCGTGCCTTGCAATGGCAGGCGGGCGAGTGTGGACGGGCCGTGTTTTTGCATTCTAACGGCAAGTTGCTCAAGGCCTTTTGCAACAGCCTTTTCAGCAGCCTTCTGCATCTCATAGTTAAGAGTCGTATATACCGTAAGGCCCGTGCGGTACAAGCGGGTACCGCCAAACTCCTTCTCTAAAATTTTCTGCACGTGGGCCACAAAGTAGGGTGCCTTCATCGAGATGTTCGGGCTGTCTGCGAGATTGAGCGGTGAGGACTTGGCCGCCATGAACTCCTCTCGCGTGATCATGTGGTTTCGAACCATCTGTTTCAAAACCACTGCGCGTCGCTTAAGCGCTAAGGACTTGTCAACAAGGGGTGAGTAGCGAGACGGCGACTTGGGCATACCCGCAGTAAGTGCACATTCATCCAGGGTCAATTCGCTGACCGGCTTTCCAAAAAATGTCCGAGCTGCGGCCTCCACCCCGTAGGCCCCGCTTCCAAAATAGACCTGGTTAAGATAGAGTTTCAGGATCTCATCTTTGGTATAGCGGCGCTCGATTTGAAAGGCCAGAAAGGCTTCCTTGAGCTTCCTCATGATACTCTTTCTGGGGCTGAGGAACAGTGTTCTTGCAAGCTGCTGTGTAATGGTGCTGGCGCCTTCCACAAACTCGCCAACCCTTATATCCCTGATAATAGCCCGAAGGATTCCTCTCAGATCGACCCCTGCATGCTCGTAGAACTGGCGATCTTCTGTCGCAATGATCGCCTTCTTGAGATAGTTAGGGATCATGTGCAACGGCACGGGTACCCGCTTTTGGGTGAAAAGTTCGGCCAGCAATTCCTTGTCTGCCGAATAGATGCGGGTGACGGCTGCAGGTTTAAAGGTCTCTAAGGCCCGAATCTGTGGGAGGTCATGTGTGAGGGCCACAAACAGACCGCCGACAACACCGCTGATCACTGCCGCTGCCAGCGCGAGGATGATATAGGTGATGCGTCTTTGTGAAGTTGTCATTTGACACTCAACATATCAAATAAACAGAATACCGTACGGCCAGACAGCCGGCTTGTGTGAACATGAAGATACAAGACCCCGAATCCATGGTACTCTTTTATCCCTTGATAACCCCCATCGGTTTCAGCCTGGCCACCTTCTTGCCGATCCCTGCCCGGTGTACCACGTTGACCACGTCTCTGACATCCTTATAGGCCTCGGATATCTCCTCCATTATGGTCCCTTTGCCGGCACCCCGGACATAAATGCCGCGGTCTTCCAGTTCCCTGACGATGGCGCGCCCCCTGGCGATTTTTTTGGCCTTGTGCCTGCTCATTACGCGGCCGGCCCCGTGGCAGGTACTTCCGAATGTTTCCTTAAGGGCGGTCTCCGTGCCGACCAGCACATAGGAATAACGGCCCATGTCTCCGGGGATCAAGACAGGCTGGCCAATCTCTTTGTAGTCCTCCGGGATAAGCTTGGAGTGAGGGGGAAATGCCCTGGTCGCCCCTTTGCGGTGGACACACAGCTTGCGCTTTTTGCCGTCCACCTCGTGTGTCTCAATCTTGGCTATATTATGACAGACATCATATACGAGATCGAGCCCCAGCTCCTTGGGCCCAACCTGGAATATCTCCTGAAAGGTCTCCCGCACCCAGTGAGCAATCACCTGGCGGTTGCAAAATGCAAAATTGGCGGCACAGGCCATGGCTGCAAGGTATCGCCGGCTTTCCTTGGATTGAACAGGAGCGCAGCATAGCTGCTTGTCCGGCAGGTCTATCTTGTATTTGTCCGATGCCTTTAGCAATACCTTTATGTAGTCGTCACACACCTGGTGTCCGAACCCCCTTGACCCGGTGTGCACAATCACGGTTACCTGCCCTTTGTGTAAAGATAAGACCTTGGCAACAGCCTCGTCATAGACCTCTTCTACATAGCCGACCTCCACAAAGTGGTTCCCTGAGCCGAGGGTAGCTATCTGATCCTTGCCGCGCCTGTAAGCCTTATCAGAAACATGCTCCGGATTGGCGCCCGGAATGCGGCCTTTGTCTTCGATATGTTCGAGGTCGTCCGCACTGCCATACCCATGAGAAACCGCCCACCCGGCCCCTTTGACAAGCATATCCTTCATCTGTTGGGCCGAGAGTTTCAGGTCCTTGCGCCTGGACCCCACCCCGCATGGAATATTCTTAAACAGAGTGTCCACCAGGGTTGGTATCTCGTTTTTAATGTCCACGGCGTCCAGGTCCGAGCGCAAGAGACGAACACCGCAATTGATGTCGTAACCAACCCCGCCCGGAGATACAATTCCGTCCTCCGTGTCAAAGGCCGCGACCCCGCCAATTGGAAATCCGTATCCCCAGTGTATATCAGGCATAGCCATAGAGCGTCCCACGATACCAGGGAGGCAGGCTACATTGGCTACCTGCTCGAGGCTTGCGTCCTTTCTGATGACAGCCAACATCCTGTCGTCGGCATAGACCAGCCCCTCGGTTCTCATCTTTCCCTTTTTGGGAATAATCCACCGAAAATCATCCAGTTTTTGTATCTCTATATCGGTTGACATGGAGGTCTCCTAACCCGAACATGCCGGAAGCAAAAAAGAAGTGCCTAAATTCATATATCAAATATGACCTGGGTTTCCCACCCTCCCCCTACTTTCTTTACATAGAGTTTATGATAAGTAACCGCTTTGATTTCCGTCTTGATTTCATGGCGCGCAAGGTCTAAAATCTCTCCCCGCACGTTCGCCGCCAGCCGGTTGTCCTCGATTTGTTTCACCTGAAAACCCTTAAAGAGGAGTCCCTCGGTATCGTAGAGGTAAAGGAGTTCGCCCAGCCAGCTGACCATCAGATCGTCCAGGGCGTCGGCCTCAACCTCTATCGATCTTTCCTCTCTCTCCTTAATGCTTTCGAGTTCCACAAGGGTTTCAAAGAAGGCCTCGGCTGCATGCGCAAACAGTTCTTCCAGGCCGGTACCGTAGGCCTTGAACCCCAAATCCGCCGTATGGTCTATAAATTCGTATTTCTTTGACAATAGATTCCCTTCAGTCAAATATTGACAGGCTGTTGCCCAAATCACACGAATGCAAATATGAGCGGTCTTGTCGTGTTTGCAGGCCATCAAGGGGCATCTTTTTTTGAGATCGGGTCACTGATGTGACCTGGCAGCCTCAAAGACGGCACCATATTCGACATGCGGTCCTGACCCACTTACAATAGGGGCTTGTTTGCTTGTAGATAGCGTATACGTGCGCCTGATCTGTGAGACCCGAGCTTTTTGCCCCTTACAAGCAGGATGAGATTTGACCCGACTCAAAAAAAGATGCCCCTTGACGTCTCTTTCAGAGGCTATCTGCGAACCTGCCTGTTTGGGCA
>Ga0114923_10000794_pt1 | contig 23050 bp, 37 predicted proteins | sample SumtaG_FD_89578 | JGI IMG/M metagenome (GOLD analysis project Ga0114923, IMG submission 89578) | Deep subsurface microbial communities from Indian Ocean to uncover new lineages of life (NeLLi) - Sumatra_00157 metaG | ecosystem: Environmental > Aquatic > Marine > Oceanic > Sediment | place: near...
ATGCCTTTGGGCAACACGAGCAATCGTTTACCATCAGGTTTGCCTTTAGCGACAACTTCCACTGATTTAAAAAACCTTGTTTTAAAATCTTGGGGGATAAAAGTTGCGTGGAATGTTGAAGAAATTGCAGCATCGTTGTTGAGCGGTGTGCCTCTAGAAATGGAGCAAGTACAAGCAGCAGTTGACGCAGCAATGAAGTTGAAGCGATTAGCAATAACTGTTGGTAAAGCTGGCGCACCTAATCCTGAAAAAGCACTGGCACTTGAGTACCCTGAATTTTCAACGGGTAAATTCAACGATGCTGGTATTGATGCAGCAACAGCAACACAGACTGTATGGTCTGGTGTTTCTGAGAGTGATGCGCCTAATATCAGAAAAGCAATCACTAATGCAATTGGTGACGTTTGGGAAGCTTCGCAAGAAACTGTTGGTGAATTAGCGCAGTTTGGCATAGGCATGACTGTCTTTTTACCGCCAGCTCAATATAGGATCGTCAACGATTTGCTGGATGGCACTTTTAGGAATGATAGCGTCTTAGAAACAGCAGCTAAACGTAATGTTTGGACTTCACAAACTGGCAACTTGGTTAAATTCGTTCCTGTTCGTGAATTAGTCGGTATAGGAGCTGCATCAACTGATCGCATGTGCATTGGCTTTGTTAATCCGAATGTTGATGTGATGAAAATATCTCAAGAATTGATGCAAGGGCAGCAAGAAAGTAGAGACTTCGTAACGTCAGTGCCTTTCTTGTATGCTCATAGTCCTATCGGTATCAGACAGCCAGTCATGATGAATTACAGGGACGGCATTTAAACTAAAGGTCAGAGAGAGATAATTATGAAAGTTAAAAATACGCTAAAATCACGTTACAGATTTTCTAAAAATCTCACGCTTGAAGCTAACGAAGAAAGACATATTTCATTAAAACAAGTTGTTGAAGATGTTAAGCATGTCACTTTTATTGAACGATGCGTTATTGCTGAAAGCGATGTTGAACAAAAACAGCTTGATAAAATTCTTGGGAAAGTCGTTGTTGAAACAGACGAGAAGACTAAAAGAAGAGGCAGACCGCCTAAAGTTGAAGACGAACCTGAAATTGATGGTTGACAATGGCGATAATTGTCGATAATCTACTCCCGTTGTTTCGGTTGCGTTTTCCTGAGTTCGGCGACTCGGTGGATGCAACCGTTACAATATTCTTAGAAGAAGCTCTAACGATATTTTGCAAGACTGAAAACGGCGTTTTGTACTTGTCTGCTCATTTATTATCTAGCGCATTAACGCTTAACACTAACACCACGGCTAGTCCAACGACAACAAGTAATATCAATTGTGGCGTTGCATCAGCATCATTAAGTTCAGGCAGTAAAAGCCAATCATTCAAGGATATTGTGCGCCGTCCTCAAGATAATACATATATAACAACACTTTATGGCATTAAGTACTTGCAATTTAGAGATGCAAGTCAAGGTTATGCTGCAAGCATGTTCACGGTATAGCGTCATGGCATCAGAAATTAAGGCTAGAATATCAGGCGGTTTGAAACTCAAGCGCGTATTAAAAGAAATTAAAACGACAAAGGGCGTTGTATATGATGCTGAAGTTGGCTTTTTCCCTGCTGATAAATATGATAACGGAATGCCAGTCGCCGAAGTTGCAAAGATAAACAACTTTGGTTTAGGCGTACCACAACGCCCTTTCTTTTCTCAAGCGATTATTAAATACAAAAACGAAAAGAAAAAGCTTGAAAAAACGCTATTTGCTAAAAAGCTCAATCGGAGACAACAGATAGTCGCTGTTGAGAAGTTAGCAACAATAATGAGAAATACAATTTTTAATGAAATTAAAGAAGGCAGATTTGTCGCTAACAAGCCAGCCACGATAAGGGCTAAAACTGCTAAGTCTGGCGGTGAGAAAAATCAACCATTGATTGATACAGGGTTGATGAAGCGAAGCGTTAGACAACAAATAAAGAGCAAAAAAGAATGAGTTGCTGTAGTAGTCAATATCCATCGCTTGCTGATTTAATCAAAACGTCAGTTGTCAGAAGCACCGACACTGGTGATCCTGATAATTATGGCAATAGTGCTGAAACGATAACCGAAGAAGAGATAAGCGTTGATTTTCAGCCAGTTCGCAACGCAGCAGGTCGAACAGATAGCTTTGCTGGTGAGCGTGAGAAAGTGGACGCAGTTATGTTTACAGACACGTTGACAGATATAATGGCGACTAAAGCCACAGCAATGCAGCAAGCTCCTGATAAAATCAGATTTAAAAACGTTTTATATTATGCACTACAAGTTGAAGACTGGCGCGACACATTGCAGCCACATCAAAAAGTATTCTTAATGCGCGTGGACAATCAATAATGGCTGTTTTATCAACAAAAATTTTAACAAATAGATTGATGGCATTGATTGCAACAGCGACTGGCTTGCAAGTGATCAGAGCTAATGAAAAGATCGGATCGCCTGAAGATGATTATATTGCACTATTGCAAATGGGCAGCACACCGCAGGACTTTACGCCTAGAAACACAAAAACATTAAACCAAGGCGATGATACCATTTTGGATGTATCGACAAGCAGCGTTTATTTGGTCAATTTTCAGCTACAAATATATCAGCGCACAGACAATATAGATGCTTACAACATAGTCGTTGATTTGAGGAATTACATTGGATCACTGCAAGGCACACTTGATTTTATTACTAAAGAATTTAGTATCCTAAGTTTGACAAACATATTGCAATTTGACACACTCGTTGATAGTACGGTGGAAAAGCGTGTCGTTGCTGATATGATCGTTGAGTTCAAACAGCGGTCAGATAGTCAAATAGATAGGGCAGCAACGGCTGGTTTTTCACAATCCATAGAAAATTGAGGCGACAATAAAATGGCATTATCAAATAAAGATTTCTTAGAATTAAATGTTTTGCTACTGGCTGGAAATAAAACCTTAGAAGGGACAGGCGTTGCTTTGTTCGTGTCGACTGATGACACGCTGGGAACCTTAGAAAACAAATACAGAGTTTTTGAGACTTTTGGTGAAGTTGAAGAAGTCTATGACAGCACTGATGAGCCTTTTTTGGCACTTGATAAATGGTTTTCGCAAACGCCATTGCCTAAAAAAATAATCGTTGCGCGTTATTTGCCTAGTGCTGTTTCAGCAATTCTTGAAGCAGCAGTCAACACAAAGACGGCTGTTGAATTTGCAGCAATAACATCAACGTCTAGTTTTAATTTAACAGTTAATGGTTTGTTGGTCGAAAACATTAACCCTGATTTTTCAGGTGTTAGTGATTTAGCAACAGTTGCAACTATTCTGAGCGCAGCAATTACAGACGTTACAGTAACGTTTAATGCAGTTTCAGGGCGATTTGAATTTGTAAGCGACACAACAGGCGCAGCGTCAACGCTAAGTTTTGGACTTGATGCGTCAGCACCGCTCGCCGTTGCTTTGGCTGATTTTATGGGACTAAAAGAAACAGACGGCGCAATACTAAACCAAGGCGATGATGCTACTGTTCCTGTTTCAGGATCGCTTGCAATCATCAATGACGCACCGCTTAGCGACTTGATCATGTTTGATAATACGTTGTTATTCTCAACATTTACCCGTCAAAATAAAATAGATATTTCATCTGCATTTGAAGCACAAAAACAAGACAAATTTAAAATGGTATTTTGGGGCGATGATGATGCAGCTAATTTATTATTAAATGACACAAGCGTTTTAGGTTTTGATTTAAAACAATTAGCATTAACAACACCGTCAACTGTTTACAGCTCATTACAAGATTACAAGCATGTTGCAGCACCAGCTTATTTAAGCTCAATAAATTTTGATGCAACCAATGGAATGCGTAGCCTCAAGTTTTCAGCATTGGTTGACACAATACCTGATGCGCTGGATGAGACAGGCAAGCAAGCGTTAGATATTAACCGCGTCAATTATTATGCTGAATTTGCATCAGGTAATTTTTACGCGCAAGGCTCGCAGCCAAAAATCAATGTAACCAGTACGTCAATTTTTGCGCTTTATGCTTGGTTTGTGCCAGAGGTTAATTTTGCAATAGCTAATATATTATCAAGCCGTTTAATTGGAAATGACGTTGAAGGTCAAGCGGCTGTTGAAGGTGTCATTGGTGGTGTTTCTAATCAAGCAGTCAGAAACGGCTTTATTATTGACGGCTCAACAGCAAGCGTTGTGCCTGTTAGCGCAGCGATGAAAGCGGACATTATAGCTGTTACTGGCAACGCTGATTTTAGCGGATTTTTACCAGCAGCAACAGGCTACTTGCTTTTTGCAACGCCTTTTACGCAGCAAACACAACAACAGCGCGATAACGAAGAATTGCCACCTTTCTTTTTATGGGCAAAGTTTGACGGGTTTGTTGGCAAAATTATATTAAACGCTACTTTTGAAAATTAAGAATTGAGGAATATATTATGGCTTTAGCAGTATCACCAGCAGCGGTTAAAATCTATATTTTAGATGCACCTAATTTTTTCAATCCGACAGAGCCACTAGACGGTTTTGCAAACAGTGAACCATTAGTTTTTGAAGATGCGAAACAAGTTGCTAATAAACAAATAGGCGCGACTGGGAAGCATCAAATAGCATTGACTGGAGATAAAGGCACTGAATTTTCAATGAAGTTTCTAGCGTCTTCTTTTGAAGCAGCTAGATTTTCAGATATGCGAGCATTAAATGAAGCTGGTGTTTTGCAAAAATTTGATATGACAATCAAATATATCGAAACAGGTTCTCATCATCAGTTGTTGAATGTTGTCATTCTAACAGCAACAACAGGAATAAACCCAGCAGCAGACGCATCATCAGTTATGACATTTAACTTTGATTGTGAGACTTCGCTTGCAACTTTAATTCAAACAGAAAGGTAAATAATTGATGCTAGATTTAAGTAGTTTTAAAAAGTTTGAAAGCCCTGATTTTATTATTGAAAGCGTTAAATTCAAATGCAAAAAACTAAACTCATTTGATGGTGCAGACTTTTTGAAAATTATATTCGGCAAAGAAGTCTTGTCAGATGCGTTAAACGCAATTGGTGATCATGTTGATATGACACCAGCACTTATCATCACGCTCATTGCTCAAGTTGATATTGATTTTTTAAAAGAAAAAATATTTCCTGTTGTTTTTTCAAACACGATTTGCAGTTATAAGACAAAACTAGGCGTTGAGATTAAGCCTCAGCCAGTCGAAATATGCAAAGAAGAAGTCGGCGAGATGATCGGGGTTTTTGATGTGTACGAAATATGCTTTCGCTTTATGCTGGTTAATTTTTTTTCATCTTTCGCCTCAATCAAAACACGTTTCAGCCTGAAGGCGTAAGTTTCGAGACAGTCGAAACTGTAAATATTGATCCGATTTTAAGTAATACTGTAGCATGTGGTGGTTGTAGGTTTACTGATTTATTTGATTTAACGCTTGAGCATGTTTTTATGATAATAGAAATATACCAAGTTAAATTTGAAAATGAACGTAGAGGACGCAAACATGCAGAAAGCAATAGTGAGTAGATAATGGCAACAACTGTTATTGACACACTGATTACCAAACTCAAGTTTGTATCAGACACCAAGGGCATCAAGAAAGCAGAGCAAGGAATGGGTGGGCTTAGGCGTTCAACTGATTTCTTAAATGCTCGCTTGTTTTCGTTGCGTGGTACGCTTTTCGGGCTTGCTGGTGCATTTGCAGCTATCAAGTCCATTGACGCATTCACAAGTCAGCAAGAAGCGATACAGGGCGTTACACAAGCATTAAAGAACCTAGGCGCAACAGCGCCAGCCACACTTGAAGAAATAAACAAGTTTGCGGATACACAAGAACGGCTAACGGGTTTTGGAAATGAAAAAATAATAAAGGACATATCAGAGCCGTTGTTGGTATCGGGCGAAGCAACAAAGAAAAACTTTCTTCAAATCCAGCAGATAATTTTAAACTTAGCGTCAAAATCAGGGCGTGATTTGCGGTCAATTTCACAGCAAGTGATCGAGGCATTATCACGACCAACAGGCGCATTAACGCTACTCACACAAGCAGGGATTAAGACTAAGCTTTCGTTTCAACAACAAATAACCGCGATGCAGAAAACGGGCAACATCGCTGGCGCAACTAGTCTTGTTTTAAATTTATTGTCTAAGCGATTAAAAGGACTTGCAGCAGCTAATGCTGATACTGCCTCAGGTTCATTTATTCAATTAAAAAATAATATAGGTGATTTATCAAAGAGCGTTGGATCGTTAATCTTACAAGCGTTAGAGCCGTTTATTAAACATTTGAATACAATTATATTGGCGATACTTAAAAACAAAAAAGCATTGGACAAGATTGTCTCACGTATCGCAGAATTGACAAAAGTAGTTCTTTTTGTAACCACGGCATTTATAGCATTTAAAATTGCGATGGGTTTTGCAAGTTTAATTAAAGTATTTACTTTAGCGATAAGAGGTTTAGCGATTGCCTTTGGTTTTTTATCAGCTAATCCTATTGTGATTATTATCACTCTTTTAATTGCAGCAGTTATTGGATTAGTCTTTGTTTTTGTTACTCACTTTGCAACGATCAAACGAGTTGTTAAGGAAGTCTTTGGTTTTATTGGAACAGAAGTTGACAAAGCTATTGCAGATTTAAAACGATTTGAGGACTTTTTCAAAAAATCAAAAATTGGAAAAGCATTTATAGGCGAAGGTAAGCAAATAAAATCAGGAGCAAGTGAAGTCTCTAAGTCGCAAGTTGGCAAAGCATTTTTGGGTGAATTGTCGAAAACTGGCAGTTTTATATCTAACGAATTTAAAGCTGGAAAATCTTTTTTTACTGGTTCTTTTGTTGCGCCAGCTATCGGCTCATCTCAAGTGCAAAAAACAATTACTCAGCACAATAATATAACGGTAAGTGCAACAGCAACTAGCCCTGATTTTGCCGAGCGTTTTGCTAGTCATCTTGGAACAATAATTAAAGGTGCTGCTCATAATATCGACAGCGGCATTAAACGGTGATGATATGGGCTTAAAATCAACATTCAACACGATATTTTATGGCAACAATGACGTTAGCATTATTGGCGTCTCAGGCGTTGATTTATACGTTGACGAAAAACACCGCGCAGATAATGAAATAACTGATTTTGCAATTGAAGATGGCGGGAATGTTAGTGACCATGCGGTCAAAAAGCCTGAAATGGTAACGCTAACGGGTGTAGTTTCTAACTTGTCATCATTTGCTGATCGCTTGTTTATAAAAGATCAAGCCAAAGCACAAAACGGTTATCAACAACTAATTGATGCGTTAGAAAGCAAAACGTTATTAAAAGTAATTACACAAGCGCGTGTTTACGATGATATGCTAATCCAAAGTTTGAACAGCAAGACTGTTGATGTTCTAACAGGAGGCGAGGCAACATTTGAGATTATTCTAAAACGAATAACCTTTGTTAAAACACAAGACGATGAAATAACGCCTGATCAAATTTCAGGCGATGATAATCCAGCAAAAAATCAATGCAGCGTTATCAATAATGGGCTAAAAAAACCAACGCCAACGCAGCAAACATTGTCTGAATTAACAAAACTAGGGTTTATATCGTAATGCCAGTAATTATCCCTTTGCAAAGTATCCCGCATCAGCGACTAGATATTGCTGTAGCAGGTCAAAGCGTAACGATACAAGTCGATTTTCAAGACGTATCAAGCGCATTTTATATGACGCTAACAGATATAGACACAGGCGCAATCATCATTCAAAACCAGCGCATGAATACTGGCGTTAATATTCTTACAAATAAAGCCTCGTTTTCAGGTAATTTTGCTGTTTTGTCTGTTACTGAAGCAGACAAGCCTTTTACATTGGATAATTTAAACACGACGCACCAGCTTTATTTTTTGACGCAGGAAGAAATAGACAATGGCTAATTTCTTTGATCGAAAAATACAACTGAAAATATCTAGCGGTAAAGAAGAGATAACAATACCGCAAGACGTGACCACGATTAAGCCAATCAGAATAACATTCAGTTGCATGCTTACAAACGATGGTAGTCAGCCGTTTAATTCAGATATTACTATTTTCAATCTAGCAAAAAAGACAAGGTCATTTATTAAAGACGAGGCTCAAAGTGTAGAATTGTTTGCTGGATATGGAGACAACATATCGCTAATTTATACAGGTAAAATTACAAGATTGTTGGCGAATGAGAAGAAGTCGCTAGTTAATAATCAACGCGAAAGTACAGAAATAACAACGCAACTAACTTTGGCTGATGCCATTTTTGACATTAACTTAATCGTGTTCAATCGCTTTTATTCAGGATCAATCAGCATTAGATCAATCGTTAGTGATATAGCTAGCGCAATTGGCTTGTCAGTTATCGGCTTGTCTAATGTTCCTGATATTAAATTCTTAAACTTTGCTTTTGACGGCAAAGCGAGCGATGCGCTTAATCAAGTATTGAGAAAAAGTGGCGTTACATGGGTTATTGATCGCAGCGTTATATTGTTGTCGTTGCAAGGTCAGCGATTAAATCAGCGCGTTGTAAAAGTCAATGCTGGCACAGGACTATTAACTGCATCAAGAACAGAAGGCGGAGGCATAATATTTAAAACGTTATTGAATATAAACATTTCATTATCCAGTACAATTGATATAAAATCAGAAGATATAGACGGGCAATTTAAAGTCATATCAATAACGCACAGAGGCGACAATGAAGGCGGTGATTTTACAACGACAGTTGAAGCAATTAACTTTGTGGGCGAGTAGATGAGTAATATATCAAAAGATAAAAAAATAGACGAATTATCACAGCTATTTAGTCAGTTTGGCGATGAGCTTACAAACAAACTCTATACTGCTATACCTGCTGTCATACAGTCATTTGACGCTGAAAAACGCCGTTGTACTATCCTGTTGGGTACTAAGCGAGAATTGAGCGATGGCACTATACGCGACATACAGCAGCTTTTGAACGTGCCTGTTATCTTCCCAGCGTCTCAAGAATTTACTATCTTTATGCCATTAAAAAAAGGCGATGCGGTTATGGCTATTTTTTCTCATCGTGGGATTGAGAATTTTAAGCTTAACTTTGAGATCGCGCAAGCCAGCAATAACAGCGTCATGTCGATTGATAGCGCGGTAGTTATTGCAGGGTTTGGCGCAATATCAATCACGCCAGCAGATAGCTCTAGCGCATCAATGCAAACGTCAGACGGCACTAATGCTATTATTCTTAACAAGGATCAAATACAATTGAAAGTTGGCAGTGCCACGGCAACATTAACAAGCAGCTTGTTTAGTTCGTCAGTACCAATTTCAGCCCCTGATTTCACAGCCAACGGCGTATCGCTTAAAACACATGTGCATGGCGGTGTTACAACTGGCAGTGATCCAACAGGTGTGCCTTTATGATAACAATCAACACAACAAAAGATAATAACGATATGTTTTTGGATAACAAAGGAAATATCGCTATTGTTGATAATGCAGAAAGTTTGCGATTACGGGTACAACAACGCCTTGATACTTTTTTGGGTGAATGGTTTTTAAATCGAAATGTTGGTGTGCCTTATTTTCAGATTATATTTAATAATCCCGAAGAGACTGCAGTTATTACTAATATAATAAATAGCGAGATATTGAAAGAAGATGAGATAATAAGACTTGATAATGTCAACGCAACATTTGACGGCAATACTGAAACATATACTTATAATGCTTCTATTGCATCAATTTATAGCACGTTTGATTTTATTTTCATAAAGGCAATATAAATGGCAAAAATTACAGCAACAGGCGTTGAATTAACGCCACTAGACGAATATGTAACGCTGATTAACAATGCGTTTATTACCGCATTCGGCAGCAACATAAGCCTTGATCCATCAACGCCACAGGGACAGATTATAGGCGTATTAGCTGAAGCTTTAACACAATTAGATCAAAGCGTAGTTGATGTTGCAAATTCTTATTCATTTAAACAAGCGGTCGGCGTAGCATTAGATAATGTCGCAGCTAATCTTAATGTTGAGCGGAAAGAAGCCATAAAAACAATTGTTGAATGCGATTTGCGAGGCGTTGCATTTACAGTAATTGCAGCAGGATCAAAAGCTAAAAATTCAGACGATGATACATTTAGTTTATTGAGCGAGGTGCAGCTTGACGGATTGGGTATTGGTTCGGGTTCTTTTCAATCGGATAAAGAAGGTGAAATTTTTGTTGAAGCCGATACACTAAACCAAGTGGCAACGGCGGTTAACGGATGGGAGACTGTAAACAATCCAGCCGATGGCGTGACAGGTCAAGATGTCGAAGAAAATTTAAACGTCAGAACACGCTATCAATCATCAGTAACAATAAACGCGCTAGGCTATAAACAAGCCGTTGAAGCGTCATTAAAAGCAATTAGCAATGTAACCGATGCCAGAGTTTTTGAGAATTTTACCAGTTCAGACAAAATTGTTGAAGGTGTAACATTACTGCCGCACAGCATCGGAGCGTCAGTCTTAGGTGGTGATGTTGTCGACATAGCAAAGGTTTTGGCATTAAAAAATTCAGAAGGCACAAATTTCACAGGATCAACAGTAATTCCAGTCGTTGATTTTGCAAACAATATAAATTTTGACGTTCGATTTTTTGAAACAACAGAAGTTGAAATAATCATTGAATTAGATATTACAACAGATAGCACATACCCTGCTGATGGTGATGATCAGATTAAGCAAAACTTGATTGATTATTTTGCTGGCACATTAGATTTAAACAATGCTGGTTTTGATTTAAGCGGACTAGGCATTGCAGAGAATGTCCGCATTAGTCGATTGTTTACGCCGATTAACCAAGTTGTGGGTTTTGAGGTAAACAGTTTATTGATTGCACGTTCGGGCGATACGGCGATAGCTTCTGATGCGGTTATAAATTTAGATGAAATATCGCTACTGTTAGAAAGCAATATAACAATAACTAAGACGATAACATTATGAGCAGCGTTCAAGATTTACAATTAAGCAATTTAACTGATTTGATTATTGGTCAATATAACGATGCTGAAACATTGCAAACGCTTACTGATGAAATATTAAAAGTTATACAAGATGAGCAAGTCGATGTTTTAAAAGAAATTCAAGATAGCGTCAATTTGGATAATGCTGGAACGTTCTTTTTAGATGTGATGGGTAATAATTTTGGCTATCAACGACCGCTGATTGATGGCGTTATTGCTGATGATGTGTTTTATTTAAAACTGATTAAGGCCTTTATTTTAGGCTTGTTTTTTGATGATATGTCGCAATCAGTGAATAAAGTATTAAAAGCAGCTTATGCAAATGGATTTCTTAGTGATAATTTTAACATGACTTCAACATTAGTCATTGAGCGAGGTGATTTAACAACGCAAGCAATTTCTGATATTATAGCGACAGGGTTACCAATACGACCTGCTGGCAAGCGGTATGACGCGATAACAGTGCCGACAGACGGTTGTTTATTTGGTTTTGATGGCATAGGCAAGGGCTTTGATCAAGCCCCGTACGCCGTAGATTTAGGCACTTTAAAATGAGCAGAAAAACAGAAGGCTTAATTATAACGCTGGATGACGTATGGGCAGAAGTTGGCGATAAGGCGTTACCGCCTTATGATGTTGATGGTGGATTTCCTGCATCGATGAGCGTACCAGCAACGCATGCTTTTATCTTATCAAATACAATTACAGCAACAGTCGGAGATTTCAGCGCATTATTAGCAACGGGATTTGGCAAAGCGACCATAAACGGCGTAACGTCTGAATTTAACGTGGATTTCACAGGCGTATCAACATTTGATCAAGTCGCTGGCGCATTGCAGGGAGCGATGATTGCAGCAGCACCAACGCTTATTGTAACTGTTAAATACTTGTCTGATGTAAACAAGTTTAAGATTGAAAGTGCCACGACTGGTGAGAGTTCAACAGTCGATTTTTTCATTGTTCCAAGTACAGGCGTTGATATTTCTGTTTTGCTTAGAACGTCAGCCGCAGAAGGTGCAGTACTAAACCAAGGGCTAGGCGATTTCCCGCGCAGAACAACGTTTAACTTTGCATATAACCAGCTTTATGCGCTAGGGTTTGATGTTAATCGCTATGGTGCTAATTTAGCATGGGATGAAGTCGTTTCTTATGAAATTAGCGCAGTTGTTATTGGCTCAGATGATAATCGTTATCTTTCTTTAGTTACAGGAAATATAGCGAATGATCCAGTTGTTGGCGATGCGGTAACATCAATAATTTCTGCAGGCGTTAATTTCCAAGCAATCGACATACAACCCGGTGGTGATATAATTGTTGTAACTGGCACTGGTAGTGTTTTTAAATCGACTGACAATGGCGTTAATTTTTCGCTTATAAATTCAGAAACATTTACAACTAATGATGGAATTGGTGAATTTACTATTGTTTTTAATGACACAATAGTTGTACAAGATTTAACGAGTGGACTTATTAAAATTTCATCGAATGAAGGCACGAGCTATGCTAATAGCGGTGTTTTCTTTAATTTTCCACAATTAGACACAGTAAATTTTATTGGTTTCCGATTATACGGTGCAAGAGCTGGTGATGGGCAACAAGCTGGTAATAATCCAACTTATCAAGTTGTTGGATTAACTGTAATCGGTTCTTTGATTTATGTCGTATTGTTTGACTTAATAACGCCAAAAGCACGAATAATAAACACAACGCTTGATGTCAATAATATTGATGAAGATGGATTAGATTCAATGGGTGTATTTCTCGATGGAGATGATTTATATATCGCTTTTGACACCGATGGTGGGTTTGAGTTTTCAATCGCTAAATATGATATTACAGACACTGCTATAGAATCAGTTGATATAGAAGTGTTTTCTAGTATTCCGACACCTGAAGTATTTACAGGATTTGGTGACGGTCGAGGGCTGATCATAATTAAAGAAGATACAGCAGGAAATAAGTGGTTATTTGCATCAGGTAGAGATGTTAATAATTCGCAAGTTTCAGGTTATTTGAGGGTTGATATAACTAGTTTAACGCAAGCAAACTGGACGCTTGATATTTTAACTGTTTCAAATTCAAATTTGCCGTCAGTATTAAACAACGCATCTAATACAGACACACTGCCTCAGTCTTATTTTGCAAATGATATTTTTTTATATTTTACTGTTCAAGTTATAGGTTCTAGTTTTACACCTGATGTTGCATTTATCAGAACAGATATTAACTCAAAAGATGGACTAGATTATGCGTGGGAGTATTATAATGCTGAACAAAATAATTTTAATGATAACGATGGGCGCGCTTTTTTTGTTAAAAGCGATAATTCTGAAATTTTAGTATTAAACGGCGGAGCTAATAATCCTAATCAAGTTACTGATCCGCGCGAATTTTTATCTATTTTAGGTGTATCATCTCAAGCTTGGAATGCTCTTGATAGCACAGAAACAACAATAGAAAGCACAACAAATTCATTAACTGTAAATGAAGATAATATCTTAAATCGTGTTGATATAAACATAGCACCCAGTCTATTAGCTAAACTAAGTCAATTAGGTAACTTAGACGCAACGCTAACGCTAGCATTGACTGCTGATATTGTCATTTCTGAAATAGTATCAAAATCTGATCCGTTGCAAAAAATAGATTTAATATATGACTTTACAAATAATCAATTGAAAGTAACAAATACTGGTGCTAATGATATTCAACTATGGTATCAGGTCGATGCGACTGTTGACGCTATAAACAATCCGTTTATCAGAACATTCGGCGCAAATACTGATAAGCAGACCATAACACCAGCATCAACGGGCTTTATGACTGATGACGGGCTTGTTGATATTGATTTATCGTTGCTTGCAATAAATGATAGACAAGAAATAAAAGGGCATATTATATTTGATAATGGCGATATTACACGCTTTGAATTTGTGGAAATAATCAAACTAACAACCAGCACAATTAAATTGGCTGGAGGTTTTATCAATGAGTAAGATTTTCATTCCAACTGTAAATGTTGATATTGTAACGCGCGGTTTTTCAACGTCGGAGCAATTTGCAGGCACAACAGATCATAATATATACATTGATCCTTGTTTGCGTTTGTTTTGGAATGGTAGCGCAGCAACGCCTTGGTTCAAGATTGAGGCTTTAGTTACTGGTAAGTTTTCATTCGGCAGTTTACTCATTAAAAGTGCCGCAAATCAAGAATATCACGCAACAGTTGATCCGACTGTAGCAAGCACTGAATATTTTTTAAATGACAACACGTCGGTTGTTCCATCAGTTGTGTTTAATCAAGATCAATTTAATACGTTTAATGCCTCGATGCGTTACAAGCCTGATACTGGTGAAGCTTGTAATTATATTATTAAAGCGCAATCATCCTCAGGTTTTGCAGCGTCAACAAGTGATGCTTTGGTGATTGTTGTTAGATCATTTATTGGCGACAACATAACAGCATGACTATTGATAAAGAAACAAAAAAATATATTACCATTGCAGGTGCAGCAGTTGGAGTTGCTTTCGTTATATTTCAAAAAATGAACAAGAAAAAAAATTACACAGCAATTATCATAACAACTGCACTAGGTTTAATCATTGCAACGATAGGCGTATGGGGTGCAGTTTATGCTGTTAAAACAGACAATGTCATGCAACAAGAACAGCAAAAATCATTATTTGTTGATGAAAAAGTGGATCAAGCTTTAATTATTGGACGTGAGAATAAAAACAATATTAGCGATGTTGACAAAGATATTGCAGAGCTAAAAACAAGTTATAATAGCATAGGTTTGCAGCTTACGAGGATAGACGACAAGCTTGATTTAATGAGTACTCATTATCTAACAAAAGAAGATGCTAATAGATGGATGGAACGCACAGAGACAAGCAATAAAGAAAGTTACAATCGCTTAGGAAATGTCATGTATAACGATAGACAAGAATTACGAGCTGAAATAAAAAGCAATGAGGCTGTCAACTCTAATTTTAGACAATACATGATCCCACTTTTAAATGATTATAAAACTAGAGCTAAAATAAAACTCAATGAATAAATGGCATAAACTCATTTTGTTATTGTTAGCATGCTTGATGATGGTGAGTTGCCAGCATATTGCAGGTGCTGCTTTAAAAGCATTTGGCGGTGGCAGCAGCAAGTCAGGCGGTACAGATGTAACCGCGTCTGCTAATTTTGGCGGTGATCACCAACAAAAATACAAGGCTGGCGGTGAAGAATTAAATGTTGAAAGTAATGAGGGGATAGTTGCTAAAGAATTAACAGCAGCAGAAGGCGAGTTTATCCAGCAATCAGAAAGCAATGTGTTTGCTAGCACCATTGAAGGCGATGCTGGCGACATAACAACAGCCAGTACTGATGCGCCCCCTTGGCATTTCTTCATTCAAACTTATACCCTCATTGGTCTTTTATTTCTTTCTTCTTTGTTGTTTATTGCAATTTTTATTGCTAAAATGATGCCGTCAGGAAAGCAGAATGATGTTATAAAAAACTTGAGACAAGATGTTTACGAGAACAAACGTAAACATCGATCATCTGATGTTGTAACAAATGAACTTGTCAAAGAAATAGTTAAAGCATTTTTAAAGAAAATAAATAAAGATTGATTATTTAAAGATTGATTATTTGTTGTTATTTCCCTATTTCCCTATTTCCCTATTTTCGGGTATAATTATTTTTGATCATAAAAAACAAAAGGCGATAAAAAATGACACCCATTGAAATTAACAACCTTATTCCAGCTCACACCGTTTTAACAACTTATAAAGATGTTGAAATAACATACAATCCTACTGTTCAACAAGTTTATTTGAAAAACACAAGCACAACCGAAACCTATTTAATTCAATATAAATTTCAAGGAAACACGGCAGGACAACCAACCATTACATATACAGCAGTCCCTGCAGGTATAGCTAGTAGCGTCCGCATTAAGCTATCGCCACAGCAAGTCTACTATCCATCATTTGACGGCTCAGGCGACTTGGATAGCTCACTCAATATATCGTTTATAAACAACTCAATGATTTGGATTGATATGACGATAACAGACGATCAAGGATCGACTTGGGGAGCTAACATGAATAATCAGCACATTGATGATAATGTGAATCGGATTCTCATGGCTGATCTTACGACAAGTCAACCTTAATTTAAAATAGGAATTCAAAATGAAAAAATTTATATTAGGCATTTTATTGTCTGCTTTTTGTTTGTCTTCGTTTGCAACGCCTACTTTTACTGCTGAAAAATTTATAATGACAAATACAGGTTCAGTGCCTATATTTTATGCTCTAAATTATTCTTCTAACGAGTATAGCGATTACTTGTGTACAACGATGAATGGAATTGATTTTAAATCAAAAGTTTTAGGAATGATTTATCCTAAAAATTCAGAAACGATGAGTATGTTACCTCGCGATAATTATATTGATTTTTGCAGAAACACCGAGTTAAGTTATTCTTTCAGCTTTGGTTTGACACAAGATAGTGCGAGTTACAATGAAAATTCAGCATTGTTATCATGGGCTTTTAACAATATTCCTAACCAACAAGGAGTTCCACCTTTCACATGGGTAAAACCATACGCAACTGTTACAGCAATCACTCCTGATGAACAAAGCGATGGATCATATATAATATATATATATTCTGATTCATCACAATTTGCTTACTAACGAACAATGACAGGGATGTCGCACTCAGCAACGTATCTGCAAGTCGTTTTATCACAAACTCTAGTTTGATGACAAGTTGAGCCTTGTGGCACGTTAAAGCTATAGACTTCTGTTTGATTGCTTGCAAAAGCCACGCTTAACAGCAGAACGGGTAATAAGATATATTTCATTTTCGATACCTGAAAAAGTTAGCGACTAGATAAAAGAATGAGCATGCAACGACAATGACAGCAATAATCGCCATAGTGCTAGTTAAATTTTGTGAGATGAAAGTAGCGCATGCGATGCTCAAGAACACGCCAATTGCAGCCGATCCAATCGTTTTAGTTTTGCCGATTACTTTTAAATCAGCAATGAATGTTTTAATAAAGTTCATGAAGTCAATGTAGCAACTTTGATGACGCACTGTCAATACTACGAAGCTCACATAATGGATCAGAATCTGTTTGTAAGCTAATTAACTGATTTTCGAAATAGTTATTATATATTTCTGTGAAACAAATCAAAAAACGCTCCATATTTTTAGACCTTTTTAGGTATTCTTTGGCTAAAATTTCTACTCCGTCATTTCGATTTGCATCTATATCAGCTAGTCGCACTTCTTCGTTCCATACTTCTTTTCTCGCAGCTAATAATTTTGCGATACATTCAGTCAGTCCAATGGCGTGTTTATCTATAATATCGCCAAAATGATCTATAACTTCGCTAGTCACACATCCTGCAATTAACTTTTCTTCGATTGTCATGAATTATCCTCTAAGTTTTTGGACTGTATCATATTTCTTGTCGTTGTTCAATTTTTCAGAAGTTAAGGATTATCATGCAGGTTGCCTATTCTTTCCACCCTTAGGCAAATATCCATAGAAAAAAAAGAACTCAGCGAACGGCTGCCAATTCCAAAATCAACTTCCCATCCGCAATTTTGCCAAACCACGGTAAATGGATGTTGCATGCCACTCCCTCTCACTCTGAATAAATCACCTTCAAAAAGTTTCTCACCCAGCAGCATTTCACCCGTAAATTGCCCGATCGTTTCAGGTAAGACGGGCTGTACGTACTGATCATTTTTAATCCACGCCCAGTCGCTTCCTTTGAGTTGTGATAACTCGCCGTAAATCCATTCACCGCTCCACCGCTGTTTCCCTCTAAACTCAATCTCTCTCATCAGTGCATCTCCTGTCTATTTTTCTCATGTTGAAACCGCTTCGCCTGATTAAACAATCCCACAATTTTATCGTGGACATCTTGGGAGTAAAAGGTTTTTCCCATTTCGGGAACAGTCATACCTTCGCTGGTCGGAATTGTGCCATTGTTTATTAAAGCGTAAGCAGCCATTGCGCCCTGAAAAAACAGATCAAATTCATCGTCATTTTTCATCGTCTAATCTCCTTTGTAGTCATATGATTGCTGTCATTTGAGCAACCCATATACTAGCTCTTCAAACTTTCTTATAAATCGCTGATGTTGCTCTACCATTCGCCAGCAACGATCCAAATGATTTTCCAATTCTTTGACTTGATATTGAAGACTAGCAATTTTTGGTTCATCTCTCTTTTCTAATATATTATCAGTCATTGTTTTTCCTCCATTTCATGAGATAAATTAAGCAGCACTTCAATAATAATTCTAGATTTATTGCTCATATTCTCTTGCAACTTTCTATCTTGAATAATAGGTGAAGTATCGTGTATCACGTTGCTGATATTATCAGCCCAATCCTTTATTTTCTCACGATCAGAGGATGCGTTTGCATCAGTGCATGCTGTCGCATCAGGCGCAATCGATGCTTGATGTTCAGCCTCTTTAGCTTTAGCTTCCAGCTCATCGTTCTTTTTTCTCAGGGCTTCAAACTCAAGATCACGCACTGCTTGACGATCAGTTTCAACCTTCTTTTCGTCTGCTTGACGCTGTCGCTCTTTGGCTTCCAGCTCCCTAATTTCAACAATCTGGCTTTCAGTGCCAGCAAGCTGGGTGAACCATACCTCAGCAGGCATCATCCCCAGTTCTTCAATCGTAAGCGGATTGGCAGAGGGAGGATAATTATACTTATTGAAAATATCAACAAGCTGTTTCTGTCTAGCTTCGCCTGTCTCAATCACTTTCTTATGACGCTGGATAACCTCATAATTCATAATATCTTTAAGCCTCGCCTCCATAGGCTCTATCTGATCCACCACGATGAGATTATGTATCTTTTGCACAACCTTACCACCAGCGATGAAGTCCTTTTTTTCGGCATCTTTAGCCCGTTTAACGCTGTTTCTCATTTTAGAAAAATCAGCTAATAAAACTTTTGCAGCAGCAGACACAGAATCAGTGATCTCTAACACACCATCAATCTCATCAAACCGTGCAGCCAAACTTGGCGCATTGGCAACCAAAGGCATAAAGACGTTTTCTAAATGCTGCCTGTTATTCTCAGTCGCAGTGACAAGCTGGTGTTTGATGTCTTGTTGTAATTCATTCATTTAAAATGCCTCCTCGTCTTCACTAACAGCACTTTGATCTAATGCCGTATTTCTCAAGCTAGTTAGTTGTTCATCACTAACAATGTAACTCAACTGCATTTTAGCGATCATCTGTTCTACATTATCAGGACGTTTGACAGCATATCTAATCGCTTCATGCCATTTTTCATCAGGTAAAGCCACACGCTCAACCTCGACAAGCTCAGGTACCACGGGCGCACCTTCAATGGCTTTCTGCTCAAGCACAGCAGCCCTAGGCGTTACATTATGTATAAGCGCGGGTGTTGGATAGTCTTGTGCTTCTTCGCGCGTTATAAGCCCACACAGCGCGTCAGGGAAGGCATCACGAACAGCAAAGCCTCTAGCCCTCATCTGCAACATCCGTCTTGGGTATAACTTCCAAACCGCTTTGCTCCACAAGTTGGCTGTTTTAGCATCGCTTACGGAAAACTTAGAAATAGTAGGCGCATCACCTTTTCTTTCGATATGACATGTCGCTACCATCGCATCACCAGTGCCTTCGATTATTTCCTCGCATGAGATAAAATCTTTATGATTTTTTGCTAATGCTAGTAACGCATCACCCCACAACGTAGGCTTGCCATTGATTATTGCTATGTTCTGCAAGCCGTACATAGGCGTAAGCCCTACTTCAGCAGCGTACTGCATTGCTAACATGCACTCCATCGGCTTGCCCCGTTTTTCCTTCGGAGCAAATTCACTATTGGAAATCTTCGTGCATATATCTAGCATCTGATCCATGCCTGAAACTTCCAACCCTAATAATGTTATTGTTTTACTCATCTTCACCACCTCTTATATTTTCATAATGTTCAATTTCAGATTTTTCTACATATTCAGAAAAACCATCTTCAATTGGTAATCGTTTCCCCATACTCAACAGGTCTATTTTCTTCAAAAACTTATCTCTATAAACAACGCAATTAGCGCAGCGACATTCATCACTACAACCATTAGCACGTCCCATCCCAAAAATTAGCCCGTTTAGCGCATAGTGTATTGCATGTACGATACGCTTATGTTCTTTAGTTGTTTTATCATTTGATAAACTATTTTTGCTCATATAAGCCTTAACGTCTTTCGCCCATACCTTCATTTTCACTTTATCACTCATCTAAAAACCTCCAGTCCAATTCATTCTTAACATAATCTTCAGCTTCTCGGGTCAACTCTTCAAAATCGGTAAAAGTTGCGCCATTCGTGTGAAGAAGTGCTGCATCAACATAAGCTAACCATGCGTTATGCTGCGCCGACCCATGCGCCCATTTTTCAGTAGTCAACTTCATCGTCAAACCTCTTTTGAATTACTGCATTTCTTTGCTCAGCTTTTTTGGCATTCGCTTCAAGAATGGCTAGATTGTCATCTCCCCATTCTTCGTCTTTCTTTTTGACGCGCAAGCTATTGAAATGGTCTATAGCATCAAAGATATGTTTTTGTGAATTAGTCATGATTGCAGCTCCTTTTGTTGTGATGATTTGCTTGTTAAAAATTTAGATAAAAAATTGTCTCTCTGTTTTTTCTTCTCGTAAAAATTTTTAAGATGCCACCAGCTAAGCCCACCTTTAATCAGTGCGTAAGTTATAAATTCATCTTCAGCTTTATTCACGACAAATTTTGTGAAATTTTCTAAATGTTTGACTTGATGTGTGTTCATAATGATTTCCTCATCCTTTATCAAGCATCATTGCTTGATATGCTCATTATAGTCCTCTTTTGCTTATTGTCAATATACAAATTGAAAATAATACAAGTTTTATTATCTTTTCAGAAATTGGCAAGATAATAAAAAATCAAGGAGCGGTATATGAGATACCCTGGAAGTCGTTTCTGATTATGGATTCTAAACAGCGTGCTGATTGGTACGTTAACAGCTAGAGATACGTTAATCCACGTTCCTTCTTTTTCAAAGATTTTTTTTATCATCTGCCAAGGCTCAGGAATTTTTTTTAACTTTTTTAAAAGCTCTTTATTGTTCATATTTTTTGTGTCTCGCCATTTTAACTCAAAGTTTGTTGTGTCTCGTGGTTTGCGTTTCGCTAGATACAACCAGTCAACAGGGGGTATGTCCGCGGTAAAGAATGTGACACCATTCTATTGTTTCGTTTTTTTTTCATCGCAAACAGGGCGAGAAGCCTGATAATAAAACGCTTTAATTTCATTTGCTGTTCGTTCTAATTCTTCAATTTGTCTGTAAATTCTTCCCAGAATCTCACTTTTTGTTACGCCTAAATGTTCTCTTACGTCCTGAAAAATACATTCATCTCCCTCGGTAATAACTGTTATTTGATGCTGTCTTTTATTATTTAAATCGATAATGCTATGTGTTACTTTCATCTTTCTTCCTCAGGATAAATCTTGTCATAATAATCATCTTCAATCAGCCCTTCATTTTTGTTTTTTGATGGTAACGTGCGTTTAACAAATACGCCACGGTGAAAATGCGTTTCAAAGTATTTATTTTCAGTAATCAATTTTTCAATGACAACGACAATTTCAGCATCAACATTTTCAGCGCATCTGTAATCGATACACAGTACGCCCCAAGTATTAAACTCATCATTTTTTAAATCACGCCTGACAATTTTAAAAAAAGCAGGTTGTTCAACTTTATATTCTAAACATTGGTAGAGCTTGTCTTTAACTGCTTGATATGATATTGCTTTTTTAATTCTTTTCTTCATCATCACACTTCTTCAGGTTCATAAACGCCGTAATTCTCATATAGCCAGTCTTCGCCGTGCTTTTCATGAAACGCCGTTAAGTAGTCGACAAGGTAGTCACGGGCTATGTTATCCATTGCATGCCCAATTGTTACTCCGTGTTCTGTCGAAATAACTGAATCACTACTAAACCGATGGTTACCATTAACAACTACTAAACTTTGTCGGATGGTGCTTTTTTGTCTATCCGTCAACTCTTCTTCAGCGTATTTTATCAACAACGCTTGATCGTCTTTTCTAAACGTATAAAGCCCTGTAAACATAGCCTTAGGACGGTTAGGTTCTACCCAGTCCACGTCATTTGCTAGTTCAGCTTCAGCCACTCTGCATCGTTCTGTCATTCCTATTTCCTCTTTTAAATCATTTAACCATTGGTATTATATATTTTTCATTTTCTTGGTGTTGCCTTTTTGCTTTTTCAAAAAGCGCGTCTATTTCTTCTGCTTCTTGATCCCATTCTTGAGTAATATCGCTCTCGCCTCCTTCTTTGACCGCGTCCCTCAAACTCCCTGTTAACACCAAGTGTCTATTATGTAACTCATCTAATAATTCTTTCATGTCCTGTCCTCGTCTAATGCGTCTGCAATTTGGCGCAGAAAATATGAAAAATTTTTGAGCGCATTATGTTTCAACCATTTTCTGTAAAGTTTGCATAAATTATGCTCGTGAACTTCCACACCGTTTTTATCAAACAAGGCAGTTGCTTGCTCTCCGATTGCATGCAACTTAAATGCTTCTGCTTCTTGTTTCGTTATCGGCTCGTTCATTCCTATTTCTCCTTTTTAATACAATACGAATCAGTGTCATAGCAATCTTCGCAGACAACAAAATACTTCGCAGATTTTGTATTATAATTATATAAGCATATTCTCAATTGATCATCTACCCGTGTTGCTCGTGTCTCACCACCGCATAGCTGGCAATCCTGTTCAATCATGATTTATCCTCCCTATTTCCTCACTAAACAACCATTGTTTCACATTTATTGACTATTGTCAATCTTTGCAAGCAAGTCTATTTTGCAACTATGGATTTCTTATTGTTGGTTGCGCTTACATAGTTTGCCAGTTATCGTGGCGTTGGCTTCCCGTCATGCTCCCAGAATGCTGTGACGTTCGG